>Ga0208830_1000398_pt1 | contig 22333 bp, 14 predicted proteins | sample DeeseametaMP2634_FD_184169 | JGI IMG/M metagenome (GOLD analysis project Ga0208830, IMG submission 184169) | Marine microbial communities from the Deep Atlantic Ocean - MP2634 (SPAdes) | ecosystem: Environmental > Aquatic > Marine > Oceanic | place: Northeast of Antigua and Barbuda, North... | reverse complement strand
CTGTTCCCTGAGCCATGATTTCAGCAAAGACTTTGATCATACCGATAACCGTGCCCAGCAGGCCCATCAGAGGTGCCACTGCCGCCACTGTTCCGAGTGCATTCAGATACCGTTCCATATCGTGAATCACGTGCGAAGCGACTTCTTCAATGCTCTCTTTCATGATCTGACGACCGTGACGGCTGTTAATCAGCCCCGCCGCCAGCACACGCCCCAGCGGGCTGGAAGAACTAAGTTCACGGATACGGGTCGCATCGAGCTGCTTGTTTTTCATCCATCCCCAAACCTGCGCTAACAGATCCGGCGGAGCGATTTTCGCAGCGCGCAACGTCCAGAAACGTTCAATTGTAATTGCCAGTGCCAATACGGAAGCGATGATAATCGGCACCATCATCCAACCACCACTCTGGATGATCTCGAGCATATCCAGCGTCTCCTGCCAGTTATTATTTGCGCGCTACTCTAGCACATGGTTACAGACTGAAAAATCCCCGCAGATCAACTCAGCGCCACCATGGTACCCAACCACAGCGTCCGCAGTCCCGATGGCCGTCCGCATCAATCGACAGAAACCCGGATTCAGCCGTCAGAAAGAGCCTTATATTCCGCTCTTTCAAACGGCGCAGAACTTCGGTATGCGGGTGCCCATAGCGGTTTTTATAGCCACTGCTGATCCAGACTTCCGCAGGGGCGACCGTATCCAACCAAACCTCAGCGCTTGACGTCCGGCTGCCATGATGAGCGGCCACAAGTACGTCGCTCTGCAGGTCGTCACCGTACAGATCCACCAGAGCCGCCTCTGCCTGCGCTGTAATATCGCCCGGAATCAGAACCCGTCGCCCATAATAATTGAGCTGCAGAACACAACTGTGATCATTGTCATTGCGGCGAAGTGCCTCAGGGAGTGAAAAGAATTTCAGCGAAACGCTGTCAGACAAGGCCAACAGGCCACGTTCATGACAATCCTGAAAATGCCACGCCTGATGCCTCGCTGGCTGACCAGCAAGGCGCACGACTGCCGGGTACTGCGCAAGCAGTGTATCCAGACCTCCGGCATGATCGTTATCCGAATGCGAAATCACCAGCAGATCAAGAGACTCGGCTCCCGACTTTTCTAACCACGGAATAACCACGGCAGATGCCATGCTGAAGTCAGGGGAATACGCAGCACCCGTATCGATGACCAGTGTTCTCCCGGCATCCCGGACCATCAGACTCTGCCCCTGCCCGACATCAAACAGCCACAGCTTCGACGTCTGATCTGTAAGCTCGTGCGCGGCAAGCGTGAACAGAGCCAGCCCCAACGCGCAATGCGCCCAGTGAAGGCCAGCCCTCCAGAGCAACACCAATGCAATCCAGGGCAGAACCCAGACAGCCCCTGGCAGAATCGCCGGCAACGACCAGGCGTCAAACAAAGTCTGAAGTTGCCAGAACAGATCTGAAAGATACTGCATTGCGGTATCAGCCCATTCAGATTCATAGACACTGAGCAGAAGACTGAGCGGCAGAATGCAGAAAGAAATCAGCGGAATGATCAGGGTGTTTGCGATGACGTGAACAACCCCCAGCGGCTGTCCCCAGATCATCATCACCGGCGCCAGCCCCGCCATCACAGCAAACTGCGGCACCATCCAGGGACCAACAACGCCATTGCGACGCCCTTCCAACAACAGAATTAACGCATAGACGGCCACGAAAGAATAAAGGAACCCGGCGGATGTCCATAGCAAGGGGGCTGCGATCAGGGTGACAAGCATCACCAGACTGAGCACCTGCGCAAACCGGATCTGGCGGGCCGCACCCCACAACAGCATCAGCAGGGTCGCTAATAACCAGGCCCGTATCAGTGCGATACCACTGCCCGCGACGAGAACATAACCTCCTGTCATCGCAACCGCTGCCATCCGTGCGATCCAATGCCCATAGGTACCCGTGCGGATACCAACGACACGTAATAACCGCACGAGCGCGGAGGCCAGGACGAATGCCACCATGGCGACCATCCCGACGTGCAGCCCACTGACCACAAGAACATGCAGGGTGCCTGTATTGCGCACCAGACGCCACTGGTGAGGAGTAAACGCATCGGGTTTTCCGAACACCAGGCCGTCAATCCACGCTTTTGTGTTATCAGATAAGCGAGTCTCTGACGGGGAGCCTCTGGACAGCTGCTGAGTAAAATCAAGACTGCGTACATACCCTGTCGCTGTCACGCCTTCCCGCATCAGCCAGAGTTCATAGTCGAAGGCGAGATCATTCTCGATATTGCGGGGACTCTTGAGTGTCACTTCGGCGTCAATGCAGTCACCGGCCAGAAAACTTTCGACCCCGGGGTTGTACCAGCTCAGGCGCAGGTCGCCCGTGGCCACAGGATCACCACGGAAGGTCACTGACTGAGGTGAAAGAACGAAGCGCAGGACCGTCTGTCCGGAACGAAGCGTCGGGCTGGCCATCGCAGGTTCCGTAATACAGCCAGCCACCTTAAAACGCTCGCCACTGATCTCCTCAGGTAAAAGAAGTGCAACCCGCTGCGAAGTGAAAAAACTGCCCCATACTGAAGAGACAGCGACCACGAGAAGCAACCATCGATATGATGATACGCGTACAGAGACCGCAGCCAGAACCCCCGCCAGGAGGCAGGCGTTCTGAAATGGCAGCAGTGTGCCGCAAACCACTGAAATTACCGCGACTAAGATCAGAAGGTGCATTGCCTCTCCATGGCGTAGCAGGCATAATTCCCGCGCATATCAGAACCGGCGGTGGGCATGCCTAAAAAGCTTTTAAAAAGATTCTTTCCTTCGCCGGATCAGGTAAAGCGCAACCGCTCCCTGAAGTTTCTTGCCCCTCTGTTCAGCAAACCGAATCTGTGGCATATCAACCGGCGTGCAGTGGCCCGTGCCTTCCTTGTCGGCGTATTCACCGCCTTTCTGCCCGTGCCCTTTCAGATGGGAATTGCAGCCTTTCTGGCCTTTTACGTCAACGCCAATGTGCCTATCTCGATCGGCCTGGTGTGGATCAGTAATCCGGTCACCATCCCGCCTATTTTCTACGGCACGTATCTTCTTGGAAGCTGGATGCTGGGGACACCTTCCAACGAATTTTCGATAGAACTGTCGCTGCAGTGGGTGCTTAATGAACTGGGCGCCCTGTGGGCTCCATTATTTGTCGGCTCTCTTGCCGCAGGTCTGGTGCTGTCTGTAATCGCCTATTTTGCCATGCACCTCGCCTGGCGCATGCATGTGGCTCACAATTGGAAAAAGCGCCAGCTTATCCGCCAGCGCCGTAATGAGACTGAGAAATAACGCTTAATCAGCGGATTCCAGCTGTCGGTTGACCAGACGATAAACCCGGGCCATGCGCCCTGCCAGTTCACGGTCGTGGGTGACGGTAATAAAGGCGGTATCGACCGAGCGTCGCAGCTCTGCCATCAGATTTTCTACTTCGGAAGCCGTTTCCTGATCAAGGTTGCCTGTCGGCTCATCCATCAACACCAGCTTCGGGCGGTTCACCAGTGCACGCGCGATGGCCGTTCGCTGACGTTCCCCCCCCGACAGTTCTGAGGGCTTGTGGCTACCGCGTTCTGCCATTCGCAACCGGCTGAGACATTCTTCCGCCCGCTCTGCCGCTTCTACCCGGCTCATGCCTCCCAATAACAGAGGCATCATCACGTTCTCAAGCGCCGTAAATTCCGGAAGCAGGTGATGAAACTGATAAACAAAACCAACGTCGCGGTTTCTCAGCGCAGTTCTTTCACGCTCAGACATCGCGCCGATGTCCTGACCACTGATCAGAACCGAGCCTCCATCCATAGTGTCCAGACCGCCCAGTACATTCAGCAGAGATGTTTTCCCTGAGCCAGACGCGCCGACAATGGCAACTGAATCACCCGGAGAGACGGTCAGGTTGATGTCTTCCCAGACGGTCACGGCCTGAGGGCCGGTGGTGTAGGTTTTGGTCAGCCCATGAGCTTCCAGTACATATTTACTCATAACGTAGGGCCTCTGCTGGCTGAACTCGGGATGCGCGGTAAGATGGATACAGTGTTGCCAGGAAACTGATCGTCAGTGACGCAGAAACGACAATCATTACATCCAGCCACTGCAGTTCGCTCGGCAGATAAGAAATAAAGTACACGTCTGCGCTCAGGATCTGGAAATTAAACAGGCGCTCAACCGCGGCGACCAGCTCAGATATCGTTAATGCGCCCGCGATCCCCAACAATGTACCCAGCACGACTCCGACGACACCAATAGAAAGGCCCTGCACCATAAAGATGGCCATCACAGTACGTGGGCTGGCTCCCATAGTCCGGAGAATCGCGATATCAGACTGTTTATCAGTCACCACCATGACCAGTGTTGAAATGATATTGAACGCAGCCACAGCAACAATAATGAGAAGGAGCAGACCGATCATGGTTTTTTCCATGCGGATTGCCTGAAACAGATTACCGTGCGTGCGCGTCCAGTCGGTTCCGCTGAAGCGCCCATCGAGGCGATCGACAATTTCCCAGATGCCACGCGGAGCATCGAACAGGTTATCGAATTTCACCCGGAGCGACTGTGCCTGAGCATCAAGCCTGGCCAGTTTGCGTGCATCCTCCAGGTGAATCACACCCAGATTGGCGTCCAGTTCTGCGCCGACTGAGAAAATCCCGACGACATTGAGGCGCTTGATGCGCGGCAGAACGCCCGCAGGAGAGAGCGTGGCTTCCGGCAACATCAGAGTCACCTTGTCACCCACCCCAACCTGAAGATGTTTGGCCAGCAACTCTCCCAGCACGATGCCGTATTCACCCGCGACCAGGTCGTTCAGACTACCTGCCGTAATATGCTGCGGCAGAATCGACACACGCTCTTCAGCTCCGGGGTCAATACCTGTGATCATACTGCCCTGAACCCGACCACCGTAGCCCAACATGCCCTGCAGACGGGTCAGTGGTGCAGCAGCAGCTACGCCGGGGAGCCCTTCTACCCGGGTTGCCAGTACCTGCCAGTCATCAACGCCGCCATACTGATAGAGTACGGCATGCGGCACCATGCCCAGAATTCGCTCCCGCAGCTCCCGGTCAAAGCCATTCATAACGGACAGCACCAGAATCAGCACAGCCACTCCCAGGGTCATTCCGACCATGGAAGACATAGAAATAAAAGAAATAAAGTGATTGCGACGTTTGGCCGCCAGATAGCGAAGACCAATCCAGATAGGTAGCCGCGAGCTTGTCGATAACATAAGGTCAGAACATCAGCCTGTTGCAGAAGGCAGCCAGTTTGCCTTATGCCCGGGCGCTTTTCGACCTCTGTGCTGACTTTTTTACAAGCAATGACAAAGATGCCGCTCTGCGCAGTCTTTACGAAAAGATTACGGGCCAGAATCATTGGGTAACTGAACGGCACGTTAAAGCACATCAGTTTGGCGTGAGAGGCCTTGCGTCCAGGTCCGGATTCACTAGGATAAAAACAATCCAACTAAGGGATGCTGCCATGAAACCGTTGTTCGCTGTTCTGCCCCTCGCCCTCACTGCTGCTGTTGCTTCTGCTGAGATCGTCGAAATCCCACCTGAAGAAATGACGCAGGAATACATCCGCGACACGACCGTTATCGTGAAAGAACGCGTGCCTGTGCTTGAACAGGCCCCGAAAGCCATGATTAAGGTGTCTCCATTAGAAGATGACTTCTCTGAAGGGGAATCCACCCTGGAAACGACTGGCGAGCTGACAGCAGCGCAACGCGCCCTGCTCGAATCGATTTTCAGCGATAACAGCGCCCAGCAGAATTTTCAGCTGGATTCGCAGTCGTCCTTCGCCTATCAGTCTCCGGCGTATGATCCGTACCTTCACGTCAATGACGATAAACTGCGTGAAGTACTCGGCCTTGAACCCGGTGCGCCGATTGACTACAACAACCTGCAGTTTCCAGCCACAGCGCAGACCAACGGTGTGAACGCACTGTCTTCTGACAACCCTGGCCAGTTCCAGCTGGTGATTCCCAACAGCGGGAACTATTCTCCCTCCGCTTTCTCTACCCCTAACGGAGAAATTGGTGTTACTGTGACCAACGACAACATCATTTTTCAGATGAACACCCCACAACAGTAAAGTTGTGTATAGCAGCGGATCTGCTGGCCGGAATTGTACTATTTCGGCCAAAATCCGAGAAAAAGCCTATATATTTCAATAGGTTAGAAAGAGATCAATTATTCGTAAAGAAAACATACAACTATGGCCTTCTGTCTATAAGTACGATAGAGTGGACCAACTATAAGAATAAAGAGCCCGGTGCGATATGAACTTCTCTACCTACAGTCCCGCAGCCCTCAAAAGCGCCCCGTCCATCCAGATGGTCGGAGAATACAAGGTTGAGTTTCTCGCTTATGAGAGCCCAGACAACATGGACAAAGCACCTGTCATGTTTCTTGGTGGAGCTTTCCAGAGTTTTTCCTCTTTCCGCAACGAAGTAGAACAGATCCTTGAGCATTGTCCGGTGATACTGGCTGACTTCCCTTCTCAGGGCAGCAACGATCAGTTAGCACCCGATCTGGATATGGAAGACTACGCCGATCTGATCGCAGGTTTCCTGACCTCTCAGAACGTCCGTAAGGTACAGCTGATGGGCGTCAGCTATGGCTCCGCCATGGCGACCCTCTTTGCTTCTAAATACCCGGAGCTGATCGAGCGCCTGCTGATTTCCGGCATTACCTGCTTCCGTCGTGAAAGCCTGATCACCCTGCTTGAAGACTCTCTCAAGCTGCTCGAAACCGGTGACATGGATGCGTTCGCAACGACTGCAGTCTGCAACCTGATCAACCATAACCGTATGGAAGAAACAAACATCGGCGCAACCTATCGTCGCCTGCTGTTCCGTCAGATTGCACGCCTCAACGACAACGAACGTATGCGCTACGCTCAGAACACCCGTCGCCTGCTGCGTTTTGAAGGTTTCCCTGCGTTCCCGGTATGCGAAACTCTGATTGCGACCGGCGAATACGACAACTTCACACTGCCTCAGGAAAATGCGGCAGTGGCTCGTCAATGTCCTAACGGTACCTTCGCGGTAATCCGCAACGCGGATCACCTGGCTCAGTTCGAGCAGAAGTCAGCCTCTATGGAGGTTGTCTGCCGCTTTATGACTGGTCAGTCACTTGAGGGCATTCCAGGGGTTGATATCTATGACCCGCAGGCATTCGATTTTGCGAACCAGCGTCTGCAGGCTCGTCTGCGTCCAATGGAACAGCCTTACACCCTCGTAGACCAAGCGACCGGAAAAAGCCACACAGTGCGTATGCTGAACATCAATTTCAGCGGCTGTGAGCTGGAACAGATTCACGTTGATATGGCTCTGACGGAAGCGTCTGACGAGCTGTACCTCGAACTCCCGGAAACCGGACACACCTACCATGTGCGGGTTCTGGCGAAAGACAAAAAGCGTATGCGTTGCCTGATTATGCAGCGTGATATTAAGGCTGCGGAATCACTGCTCTCCTACCTGAAAGAGCACCTGCTGATGATTCGCGACAACCAGCCTGCAGTTGAGGAAGTAGCGGGCCGCCTGGCCTGAGACCTGTGCACGGCAGAGATGCCATGTACCTGACCCGCTTCGGCGGGTTTTTTATTGCCCGTCGTTTAATTGCCCGTCGTTAGTTACGACATCAGATCCGGCGGAACGGCGGCAGCGAATCCAGTAATAAACGCCCGTATCGGTGAGACACCAGACGCTTATCGAGAATGCTGATTCTGCCCTGGTCACTTTCCTTGCGGATAAGCCGGCCACACGCCTGAATCAGGCGTATCGATGCCGCAGGCAGTGTCAGCTCCATAAAGGGATTGCGCCCCCGGCTTTCCATCCACTCTGAGATCGCTGCCTGAATCGGATCGTCCGGTACCGCAAATGGAATTTTCACAATCACAACATGAGTGACATATTCGCCCGGCAGGTCAATGCCTTCTGCAAAGCTCGCGAGGCCGAAAATCAGACTCCCCTCACCCTTATCAATCCGCTCTTTGTGACGGCGGACAATTTCACCTTTAGGCAGATAGCCCTGACTCAGGAGAATGTCGTACCAGTCACGGATAAAGAAATCACGGGTGGCCTCAAGCTGGGCACGGGAGCTGAACAGAACCAGAGTGCCTTTGGTGGTATCTACATTGTCTTTTAACCAGCTCTGAACATCGCCTTCGAACGATTCGCTCTTCGGATCAGAAGCCAGCTGAACGACTTCCAACTCCCCCAGCTCAGGATAATTAAACGGACTTGCGACCCGCTCATAGGTCGCCCAGTCAGGCAGTCCGGCTTCCCAGCGAAGTGTGTTGAAGCTGTTCAGAGCCGTCAGCGTGGCTGAAGTCAGTACAGCGCCATAGCAGCGGCTCCAGAGATTACGTCTGAGCTGCTCAGCGACGGATATTGGCGACGCGGACATAATAATATCCCAGTCATCTCCGAACGGTGTTTTGTTCAGCCAGCGCGCGACGGGCAGCTCACCTTCGGCTTCTGCCGCCGCCAGCCAGGACAAGGCCTCCGACAACTGCTCTGCGCGGGCGAGCATTATTCCCACAGGCGCCTGCCAGGATTCTGCGACATCCCGGGCAACTTCAGGCTCTTCCTTCGGATCAAGCGACTTCTGCAGCAGGTCGTTCAGTTTATCCAGACACTGAAGTACGGGCTGTAATGGAGCTTTCATCGTGGTCAGCAGGTCTTTCAGGCTGTCCGGTGCATGGCCAAACTCAAAGCGCAGACGATCCCTTTCGCCAAGAAGATCCATGACCATCGGCCACAACAGGCTGACTGACTGTGTCAGTGTTCTTATATGCTCCGGCGCCTCACGCATCGAGTGCATGATACTGACGGGCATCCCCGCCTGAGCAATAAACTGATCGAAGAGTTTCTCCAGCTGCTTCAGCCACTGGCGCGTCGAGCGAACCCCCATATCCAGGCGGAAATGGTTCAGCGCCTTATCTGCCAGATGGTGGCCCTCGTCGAAAACATAGATAGTTTTATCGGGCGCCGGCAGAACAGCGCCTCCTCCCAGAGACAGATCCGCCAACACCAGGTCGTGGTTAGCGACAATGATATCGGCCTCTTCCATGGCTGCCCGGGCCTTATAAAAGGAGCAGTTATTAAAGTGTTGGCAGCGGCGGTTTGAGCACTCGCGATGCGTCGCCGTCAGGTGGCTCCACTGACTGTGTTCGATTTCATCCGGCCATCTGTCCCGGTCGCCATCCCAACCGCCGCTGGCGTACTGAGACAGCATATCTTCATAGAGCGCTCTGTCTTTTTCTTCCGGCGTCTGTTCAAACAAGTCGACGGTAGCCAGCATTCCCGAAAGGTGCTGCAGCGCTTTGTCTAATTTCACCAGGCAGAGGTAACGTCCGCGGCCCTTAGCCAGCGCGTAATTAAAAGGCAGAGAAATGTGCTTTTTGAGGGCCGGCAGATCTTTATCGAGAATCTGCTCCTGCAGGGCGACAGTCGCCGTTGATATAAGCAGTTTACGCTCCCGCTCTACAGCAACGGGTAGCGCTGCGATCAGGTACGCCAGTGTTTTACCCGTGCCCGTGCCAGCTTCTACGACGGCAATACCCGCGTTGTTATCTCGCTCACCCTTGTCTCCTTCATGAACATTGCCCAGCGCTTTGGCGATTTCTGCAATCATGACCCGCTGTCCAAGGCGCGGGCGTAACTCCATCGCCTTGATGCATTCGCGATACAGGCTCTGAATCCGTTCTTTGGTTTCTTTAGTGAGCATCAGCGGATTGCCTGCCAGCCACGGCTACGACCGACAAATACCGTCCATCCAGAGACATCCAGACTCAGTCCATCTTTGGTTATTTCTTTGATGCTGACGCCTTGTGTCAGAGTGTCGCCTTCCTTCCACACCCGGTCATTCATTGTGACCGTTCGCTTAGAAGGCACAGAGCTGTAGAGGTGCCCGGTGATATTCAGCGTAGGAATCTGCTTAAGCGCCTCAACTGGCGCCGCACCGCTCTTCCCGGCCTTTGGAACGACACTGACTGCCACCGGAGCCACAGGCGCCTGTAAGGTTGCTGAACTCATAACGGCACCCGGTGTTTCGTCTACCGTATCCGGAACGTTCACTGGCGTGCTGTTTTCTTCGATGTCGGTAACCGCCGCCGTTTCAATGGGTACGGGTACCGGTGCGACTGCAGGCTCAGTCGGGGGATTCCGCCACAACAGCAGCACGATCAGGATCAGAAGTAACAACAGAAGCAGAGCGATAACGGGAAGCCACTTCTGTCCTGCACTGGCATCCTGTACACGCGATGCCGGCGATATTGCCACCGTTGAGAACTCACGCTCTGGCTGATTTTTCTGCCTTTCTTCTTCCGATTTTTTCAGAGCATCCAGGATGTAAGACATTAGCCGCCCCTCTGCATATGCATCAGGGTACGCGGCCCGATAATCCGGTCAGCTTTCAAACCATGACTGATCTGAAACTCAGCAACGGCCTGCTCAAGAAGCGGATCGTAAAACTCAGGGTCTGCCTGAAACTGAACGCCCCCGGGGCCAATGGAAGTCCATTCCTGATTCCAGTTGATGCCCAGTCTGGAGCGTACCCAGCGGATGATGGCGGCTTTATCACCGGGCTTGACCGTATCTTCGTAGCCCGGCGGTACCTGCCAGAGCACCAGTGCATCTCCCGTCGCGACAGAGATGTCAGGAGAAAGCACCCGCCAGCTGCCCCTTGCCACAGGAACTGCAACCGGCTGCTCAAGATCTTTCAATTCGGTCAGTGGCCAGTCAACCCAAAGGCAACGGTACTGACTCTGGAGCAGATCCGAGCAGCTTTCCACGTCCATCCCTAACGATTGACTGAGCAGGTTAAGTGGGTTCTGAGCACCGTCTGATAGCGCACTGTCTGATGGCGCAACTGGCACCGGTGAGCGGAACAGTAGCAGCGCAAGAGCGACACACACCAGAACGCCCAATGCACCGACACTGCCCGCCAGAGCAACCGGCTTCCAACGACGGCCGGACGCCGGGCGTTGCGACGGCTTGCCGATCACTTCTTCCACCGCCTGCCGGGCGATGGCTGCCGATACCTGAGCGGCCCCGGTTGCATACGCACCAAGCAACGCACGATCGGCAATGCTGTTGATCAGACGAGGAACCCCACCACTGGCTTTATGAATTATTTTTACGGACGCTCGGTCAAACAGCATGCTATCGCCACCCGCACAGACAATCCGGTGCTCCAGATAAGATGCGGTATCGTCAGCACTGAGGTGATCGAGATGGTAGCGCGCCGTGATGCGTTGATTAAGCTGGCGGAGATCATACCGCGCCAGCAGATCGCGCAGCTCTGGCTGACCGACGAGGACAAGCGTCAGCAACTTGTCCCGATGGGTTTCAAGGTTGGTCAACAGGCGAATCTGTTCAAGCAATGGCGCCGGCATCGACTGTGCTTCATCAATGACGCATATCACCCGCTGGTGTTTGCTGAAGCAGCGCAGCAGGCCAAGGTTAAGATCAGCGTATAACTCTTTCAGCGATGAATTTTCGCTGTACTCAATGCCCAGCTCGTCACATATGCTCTGCAACAACTCGACGGGTGACAGCTGGGGATTAAAAATGTATGCAACGTGATCACCATCAGGCACAGATTCAATCAGCGCCCGGCACAAGGTTGTCTTCCCGGTGCCCACCTCTCCGGTCAGGCAGATCAGGCCGCCCTGATCTGTCAGGGCATAACTCAGATGTGCCAGCGCCTCCTGGTGTCCCTGTGAGGGATACAGGAATTCAGGATCAGGAGAGATCGTAAAAGGCAGGCGCTGCAGGCCAAAGTACTCAAGGTACATGAATAATCCGCGTTGAATTCAGCTGCAGCATGATACCGGATTTACCCGGTCTGTGCAGAGGCCCTACCACTGATAAAAGAGACTGGCTTCCAGCTGAGCATCGCGCACATAGTTGAGCCGCAGATCATCAGCCGCATAACGTATCCGGAACCATTCACCCACCAGATACACGCCCAGCTGATTCGCTGAAGAAACTGAAACACCGGACACGAACGAACCGACAAGCCAGTCTTTCCGCAGAGTCAGATTGCGGTATGGCCCGTGCAAGATCAGATCGCCATGCATACGGTAAGGCTCATAACTGAGCGAACCCCTCACTGTTACCGGGATACGGGTAATATAATCTTCAAGAACATCCTTGCCCGAAACGGAAGCCCCTTCCTGCTCACAGACCGACGTTTCAACCGTGCCTACGTTAATGCATCCGGTGCGATGCGATGCAGTAAAAAATTCAAGACGATTCCAGAGGTCTCTGAGCTCGAAGCTTGCTGTCCAGTCGTCATTAAAGCTGCGAGTACCTGCCACCGAAAGCGAATACCCAAAACGCTCTCCTTCCTCCGCTTCGTAAGCCAGGATTTTGTCTTCATCAAAGTAGTAATCAAGAAAAGCAGAGGCGTTGGTCCCCTCACCTTCACTCGAACGCCCGGAGAGTTCACCAAACTGATAATGCCCAAGCTTATACAGAGTAAAAGATGGCGTCAGCGACCAGCCATTTCCAGAAAAACGGTAGCCCGCAAAGACCCCTCTGGCATCGAAACTGGATACGTCGAGATCGATATTTTTGTCAGTGGAATTTTCAGAGCCCTGCTCCACTTCCTCGTACCAGGAGACAGTGTCAGGCGTGAATTCATACAGGTAGTAATAGCGACGCTCGGCACCCAGCAACCAGCCCTGATACTCTGCAGTCAGCGATGCGGTACCGTCAGCAAAAGCAAAATCACTGCTTCTTGCGTTGCTCTCCCAGCCGTTAATCATCTGATCGATGGGGACAGGCCCGGACGACGCTTCGATAGTTAACCGGGCCGACACGCGGCCCTCAGAAGGAGGTTGCGCATGAACCAGGAACGGCAGCAGGCCGATAACACACCCTGCTACCCATGGCGCTCTCATATCAGCTTCCCAGAATTGTCCAGGTTCCATCGACATAGCGCACAACGTACACACCCGGACGCTCTTCACGAATCGAACCTAACAGCGCTCCACGGAAGGTAATGTACGCCACAGCATTACAGTCGCCTTCCGACACGAGTTTGTCGCGGTTATAGAGACCACACCCGGTGTCTGTCGTCCCCGGGGTGTAGTTCGCCTCAGAAGACGCACTGAAGCCGATCGGCTCTTCTGCACCGAACAAGGTGACTCCGGAGCGGAACACCGTCAGGCTACCCAGCTCGACGTTAAAGTCATTGGCTTCGTCGTATTCGATGGTGTAACTGGCCGTGAAGCTCTGAGCGTCCGCACCGGCGTAGATACCCGAGAGTTCGTAGTCGTAGTTATACCCAAAGCGAATCTCAGCATCGAAATAATCCTTCGTTTTGCGTATCAGGTTGCCGATCACGGTCGTGAACACCTGATCATCACCCGGCATGACGCTGTCCATCCGGACATCCAGAGTGCCGATCGTCAGTCGGTACTGATTCAGCAGCTCGCCTGGGTATCCTGTCAGCTCAGTGTCGGAAGGAATAACGACGTCATCACCCGACACCAGATTCTGGCTGCCTGCTGTCAGATCCGCGACGTAAGACCCATGTGCGGTCACAAACTGAACCTGCAGGGCATCGGCGTCATACAGATCCTGAATCCACTGCTCCAGATCAAACGCTTCTGCGAAAATAATCGGCGAGCTCTCGCACGACTCGATTTCAGCACCTGCACCAAAAGAATCGACGATGCAGTCTTCAACAATGGTAGCGTCGTCAATGGTCGGCGATGGATACACCCTCATACGACGGACAGGCTCATTAAGAATCTGACTGTCGAGGTAGGCGTAGCCAGTGTCAGATTCAACCCCCCGGTAGTATTTCACCAGGTTTGAAATATTCTGCGGTGTTTCTGCGGCACTGATCTCACGAGGCTGAAACACATTACTGAATTCGGGCCACTTAGTATCAGGATAAAACTCACCCGCATTGACGGTAATCAGCTCGGAAAGAATGACGTTTTTGCGTCCGCTTTCTGACAACTCGGTTTCACACCCAGCACCCGTTGCAGACAAAGAGCAGACCCAGAGCACCACGGTAAACGCATTAAACCGTTGCTCGTAAGCACTGTGCGCAGGGATTGGATCGCGCACACCCACCAACGTTGTTTCAAAGAGTACTTCAACAGAGTTTTTAGCCGCCGCATCCAGGCTGGTACCGCTCAGCTGCAATGGCAGTGACACAGATGGCCAGACAACGTAAAGCGCTGAGGGCTCCTGATCTGCCCAGGCAGGGATCGTCGAATCAGTGATGACGTCATCGTACTGCAGCACAATATTCGGGATGGTTTCTACATCCACTGAGTTAGTGGCGGTTTTCCAGGTCAGTGACCCGCCCGAGATCGAAAGTGCTCCATCATTATTCAGATTTATCTGGATGGTTTTGCTGCCTTCGTCAGGAATATCCTGCAGGGTCAGGGTCAGTGAGCCACCCGAGGTCGATACCCGGTGAGCCGTTGAATTGTATGAAAAGCCGCCGGTATTCAGTGCCGCATCGCAGTTCCCCGGTGACTCACAGGACAACAGGTACTGAGTCATATCAACCACGGCTTTCAGGGCCGAGTTGAGGCTTGGTGCAATACCATCGTAAGCGGCATTATGATCTTCGAAGTAGGCTTCCATCCGGTCTGAATAGTCGGCATCGATAAAACCATTGCCAGTTTCCTGACCGGTAAAATCCTTAAAGCGCGCCGTCAGATCCTGAACAAAAACCTTCGCCTGATCGATATTGGTCTTCCAGTCAGCCAGCTCTTCACTGACATCGACTTCAACGTCAGTCATCTGACCGATCACAAGAGCGTCCCTGCGTGTTTTCAGAGACGTCAGAGCACGCCTCGCGGTTACAGGAACCGTTGCATTGCGCTCTTCAAAATAATTAATGCTTTCATTGAGGTTCTGGTAGGCCTGGTTGTAGATGCCATACAGAGTAAATACATTGGCCACATTTTCATTTGCCGGATCCGCAACCGCAGCGCGCTGCAGTAACTGACCGCCGTCTGAAATGAACTCGTCTGTCAGGGCCGTGAGGTACGAGACGTAAGAAGAACCGCTGTTAAGATCCGCCAGAACAGGCAACGCACTCAGCAGCGCTCCCATGTAGATGGATTCCTGGTGCACCGAAGAAGGCTTATCGGTTGCCGCCGTAATGGCCGAAGGACCAACCGGCGTGACGGATACCACATCAGTGAGGCCAAACAGGGTCGAGACATGCTTGTTAGCCAGCTCGATGGAATATTCGGAATAGAAGGCGCGCTTGGCTGTGTCTGTTTCTTCATCAACCTCGGGGTCTGCGTCACCAACGGGCGACGCGTCAATATAGGCGGTAGTCGCGAGAGTACTGGCGAGTTCGGTAATCCAGTTAACGTTGATGGTCATATTATCGGCCAGCTCTCCGACGCCGGCACGCATATCCAGACTGTCGTCGATACTGATATTGCCAAGGTACGCAACTGAGCCGCAGCCCGATGGACGCTCACACTGATAAGTGACGGCGCCGCTGTCAGCCGTTGCAATCAGCAGAACCGCCTTGCTGTTAGAAGACTCTTCGTAGGTGAGGTCATACACCCCGACGGTATCAGTAGTCGTGAAGTAACCGCTGTAGATCACGTTATCGGAATCATCGACTTCGCGGGTTGGCTGCCCTGCTGTCGTTAATTCAACCAGGGTCACCCGTGCACCACGGACAGAGTTATCTACACGACCAGACAGGCCGCTGTCTGCCTGCGAATCGTCTTCCCGGAAAGAGCTGCTGTTACTGGAGCAGGCTACAAGTGATGCTAAAGCGAGAGATACCGCTAACTTTCTTATTATCATGTGAGGTTACCAATAACCTTTTAATACGCAGGAATTATTGTAAGAGTCTGTGACAGCCAGAATAGCTGAACTGGTGTCTCTTTACCGCGCTTTTACACAAAAAAACCCGGCCTGGGCCGGGTTTTTTACGTTGCTTTACAGGAGTAGGGATTACTTCTGTGCAGCTTTGAACTTCAGGCGGTAAGCGTGCAGTAGTGGTTCGGTGTAACCGCTTGGCTGCTCTTTACCCTTGAAGATCAGGTCAGAAGCTGCCTGGAAGGCAATGCCGTCAAAACCCGGTGCCATGTTGATGTAGGCCGCATCACCTGCGTTCTGACCATCAACGATTGCTGCCATGCGCTTCAGGCTGTCTTCAACCTGTTCGCGGGTACAGATACCGTGCTCCAGCCAGTTAGCAACGTGCTGAGAAGAGATACGCAGTGTTGCGCGGTCTTCCATCAGGCCAACGTTGTTGATGTCTGGAACCTTAGAACAACCAACACCCTGGTCAACCCAGCGAACAACATAGCCCAGGATACCCTGACAGTTGTTGTCGATTTCTTTCTGGATCTGCTCTGGCGTCAGCGCAGCGGCTTCGTCAGCAGTCATCAGAGGAATAGTCAGAATGCCATCAACGTCAGCGTGCTCGCGGGTCTTCAGCTCGTTCTGAGTCGCGAAAACGTCAACCTGGTGATAGTGCATAGCGTGCAGAGTCGCCGCGGTCGGAGATGGAACCCATGCGGTGTTCGCACCAGACTTAGGATGGCCGATCTTCTGCTCCATCATCATGCCCATCTCATCAGGGATAGGCCACATGCCTTTACCGATCTGTGAACGGCCCTGCAGACCAGTTTCCAGACCTACGTCAACGTTCCAGTTTTCGTAAGTGTTGATCCACAGCTGCTGCTTCATCACTGTCTTAGGTACGAATGGACCTGCCAGCATAGACGTGTGGATTTCGTCACCAGTACGGTCCAGGAAGCCAGTGTTGATGAATACAACACGGTCTTTCGCAGAACGGATACATTCTTTCAGGTTAACGGTAGTACGACGCTCTTCGTCCATGATGCCCATCTTCATGGTGAAGCGTGGCAGACCCAGTGCGTCTTCGATGCGACCGAACAGTTCGTTGGCAAACGCCACTTCTTCCGGACCGTGCATCTTAGGCTTAACGATGTTTACAGAACCGGTAGTAGAGTTCTGGAACGGAGAGTTACCCTTCAGATCGTGCATAGCGATCAGAGTCGTCATCATGCCGTCCATGATGCCTTCTGGAATCTCGCTGCCATCAGCCAGCAGGATCGCAGGGTTAGTCATCAGGTGACCTACGTTACGAACGAACAGCATTGAGCGACCTTTCAGCTTAACGGTTTCACCGTTCAGGCCAGTGTACTCACGATCTGGGTTCATAGTACGGGTGAAAGTCTGACCGCCTTTGGTCACTTCTTCCGCCAGGTCACCTTTCATCAGGCCCAGCCAGTTACCGTAGGTCACAACTTTGTCTGCCGCATCGACTGCAGCAACAGAGTCTTCACAGTCCATAATGGTGGTCAGAGCCGATTCCATCAGAACGTCTTTTACGCCAGCAGCGTCGGTAGAACCAATCGGGCTGGTTGCGTCGATCTGAATTTCGAAGTGCAGGCCGTTATTCACCAGCAGGATTGCTTCTGGTGCAGCCATCTCGCCTTTGAAACCAACAAGCTGAGACGCGTCTTTCAGACCCGTGGTGCTGCCATCTTTCAGGGTAACAACCAGCTTACCTGCATCGATAGCGTACTTAGTGCTGTCAGCATGGTCGCCAGCAGCCAGTGGCGCAGATTCGTTCAGGAAGTTACGGGCGTAGGCGATAACCTTGTCGCCACGTACTTTGTTGTAACCTTTACCTTTCTCAGCACCGCCCTCTTCAGAGATAACGTTAGTGCCGTACAGAGCATCGTACAGAGAACCCCAACGAGCGTTCGCAGCGTTCAGAGCGAAGCGGGCGTTCATGACTGGCACTACCAGCTGAGGACCTGCCATCTGGCCGATTTCTGGCTCAACGTTGGCAGTGGTCGCTTCAAAGTCGTCGCCTTCTGGCAGCAGGTAACCAATTTCCTGCAGGAACGCTTTGTACTCAGCAGCGTTGTGAGACTGGCCTTTACGCTCAGTGTGGTAAGCGTCGATTTTGGCCTGCAGATCATCACGCTTAGCCAGCAGCGCCTTGTTCTTTGGTGCCAGTTCATTCGCGATAGCATCAAAGCTCGCCCAGAACGCATCCTGTTCAATACCAGTACCTGGCATTGCTTTATCGTTGATGAAATCGTACAGCTCCTGGGCGATCTGAAGTCCACCCTTCTGAACGTATTCTGTCATTGTTTAGCCTCAATTCATTCAAGGACGCCGGAGCGCCACACTAAAAAGCCACCCGCACAAAGCGAAGTGCGACGAAAAATCAGGGGCCGGAGTATACCGTAACTCCAGCACGACTGCTAACCGCACCTTAAGGTCGGATTTGACGTTAATTTACTATACAAAACCTGTACAACAGTGATACATATAGTCAGGAGCTTGGCCGCACCCAAAGTAAACAACTTTGACCCAGCCACCCTTGGCCGATCTGATTTACAACCAGATCGCCTGTGGCACAAGGAGACCGATATGGCTTCGAAGAAAGGTGCAGAAAAACGTAGAGCAGAAAGACGCAACGCAAGTCCCGAAGAGCTCAGGCGCCAGCTGGAGCAGGATGTTCAGGCGTTTCTCAACGGCGGTGGAAAGATCCACCGGATACAGGAAGGTGTGAGCGGGGAGAAAGACTGGCACCCGAGCCAGGGCGAGATCAGGCCCTGTACAAGGGTGCACATACAGCTTCCGGTATCATACGGAAGCCTGTAGAGGACACGCCGGGATGGAAACGGGAGTTACAGCAGTGACTCCCAGCTACCATCAACGTAACGGATGATCCAGACGCCATTTTCCTGAGCAATCCGCCCATAGACAACATCGCGGTAGTTGAGCACAAATACCGCGTTGTTTTCATCACGGTCGGTAACGGCCTCAGCGCTGTTTGCCACGACACAACGATCAGACAGACCGTCACTGTCAACGCGATAGCGATAGAGCGGCGCGCCGGTCAGCGTCTCCAGCGTGGCCCCTGCCAGTAACTCACTGTCCACGGTGTCGGTATCGCCGTCAGCAAGGGTCAGAGAAACACCGTCTTTGTATATCCCGATACTGCCCTGCTCCACTGTGCCACTCTGAGTGCTGTAATCAATCAGCAGGCGGTCAAGATCTGAGCCCGTACCTTTGTAGACTCCCGATGTATTCACACCACTGTAATCATGAGACAGCGCAAGTGAGACATTCACAGAGTTCAGATATGGTGCAGAAATCTGTACATCCAGTAACGTCTTAGGCTCGGTTTCGTCCGGATCGTAATTGAGAACAACTTCACTGGTGAAACGGGCGGAGCTCAGACCAAGCACCGCTGGCTGATAGAGCGTCCCGTTCAGTGTGGTGGCCGTGGTCGGAAGATCCGCCAGAGTCAGACAGCCATTCTCGTCGGCCGCATTCACCGGGAACTCTACAAAATAGACACCCTGACCCGGCACTTCCGGACGGGAAAATACACCCAGCTCCCAGAGCTCATTCACTGCACGCTGAAGATCGCGGGCAATAAAGAGTCTCTGCTTGGGCGAGCAGCTCCAGCTACTGCCAGACAGCGTACACTCTTCATAGTCGTGGGTATCGACCAGCTCTTCCGTATCGCCATCACCGTCAAAGTCAGAGGAATCTTCGCGGGTAATGGTCGGATAGAAGCGATAACGGTAAGTCTCACCACCCTTAACCTGATAATCAAGGTACTGAACGTCACGACCAGAGATGGTCATCGAGCCAGTGCTGTACGTAATCAGACCCGATTCGACATGGCCCTCGGTGTAAGTACCCGTGCCTTCCGGTGTAAAGAAGCCATTGAAGGACGCAAATTCACGATCCGGGTAGAAAGAATCCACGTAGCGGCTGCGACCTGACGCGAAAAAGGTCACGACGTTTTCATCGTCATCAGAATCATCATCGACAACATCAGAGATGCGGGAGTTGAGTACGACCTGTTCAATGTTAAACCGCAGCCCGCTGTCCCCGTCTACCCCACGGTAAGAGAGAGAAAACGAACCTGTCACCTCACGCTCGGCGTCAGTGCCGATTCCGGCCGTGTCGTAAACACTGAAAGACGACCAACGGAGCTGATAAGCGAGTTCGGCTTCACTCAGCGGCGACTGCAGCACAGATACCTGATTGGCGTAGAACACACGGACACCACTGGCGCTTTCAATACCGTCCGCTTCGTCGTCATTTTCGTAGGTATGATCGACCACAAGGCGCAAGCCATTGATGGTCAGGCGGCCCTTGATAAGAACATCGATGGCGTATGAGGACGTTGGTGCATCATCGTCGTCCGTCGTAATGATATCTGCAACCTGCTGACTGACATCCAGGTCACCACCATTAATGCTCAATACTGACGTGCCCGCGTCATAACTGTAGCTACTCAGCCAGGTCCAGCTGGAGTCAGGCGACGGGCAGCCGGCATTCAGATAACAGTCGCGGTAGAAACCAAACAGTTTCGTGTAGGCGTCGACCAGCTGATCAAGGTTGTCAGCCTGAGCATCCCCCAGTGCACGGAGTTCATCAGCATGCTTATCCAGCTCTGCCCGGTAGCCGTCTTCAAAAAATGTATTGCCGTAATCCCTCAGCACATCGACAAAGGCTTTCGTGCGATTAATGCCCAGCTCATAATCTTCGAGATCGCTGCCCAGCAGAGCACTCAGTGACGCCGGCACGACGCTCGTCAGCTGCCCGTCAGTGAAGGCCGAGGCCTCGTTACGCAGTGCATCTACAACGGCATCACGATACGACACCACATCAGCATTATCAGAAGTCACTGACTCCAGATTATCAGCCGCAAGCGTGTACAGGTCATAGAGATTCAGCGTTCTGCTGCCCCCCTTCTGAACCATCTGAGCAGCATCACTGACGAGGTCATTGGCAACGGCATTGGCAAAGAAAGGAGCCTCTGCCGTCGCGGTGTAATTCAATTCATAGGACTGCCACGCGGCGATGAGCGCACCATAACGCAGACGTTGCATCGCTTCGGTCTGGTTGAGCTTGCGCATTTCTGAAATCTGAGTGAGATCCGCCGGCTCTGTGGTCTGAATATCATCGATACCAAAGAGTCTCGATACCTGAGACACGGACTGCACCACAGAATAAACCGAGTAGTAACCGCCTGTGGTTAACCAGCCGGCATCCTGCTGATCACCGGAATTTTCACTGTATACGTAGTGGTAGGCCAGCTCAGCGGCCAGGTCGGTGAAGGGCGTCAGGCGGATACGCTCGTTATCTGACAATCCGAACGCCACCATTCTCCAGCCTGGAGCTGCACTGATGGGCATGGTGTCCCCGAAGCTGTATGAACCGCATCCGGCCACCAACTGGCAGCGCCGGGTCGTCTGCTCCACCCCGGTGGCAGCCTGACGCCCATAGACATCAAAATAGATCAGCTCAGACCCATCAATATCGGCAATTGCCAGACCTTCGTCATCGGTGACGTTAGGTGTAAATACGTAGGATCCGCTATCGGCCTGATTCAGCACACCGGCTTCAGTGACCAGAACCTGACGAACAAGGGCAGCTTCAACGTCTTCCTGCCCTACCTGGACCCGGACACTGATATTGGTGGAACTGCTCGAATCATTACTGCTACAGCCGGCAAGTGCCAGAACAGAGACCACAGCAAGCGCTGGTGAAGACAAACAGATTCGTTGGAACACAAACAACCTCAGAGAACCGGATAATAATAAAGGCTGCCATCATAGCAGCACCACAGAGACAGGCCAGTATTACCCGCGCGTCATTAGTAAGGAATTGCCAATCTCATAACGGAAACAACTGTGCTTTAGCGCTGCACCCGGCGCAGGATTCCTCTATAATCCGCGCATCTTGCAGGAGTCCTTATGCACCTTTTCGTTGAACAACTCACCAATGTCGATTTCAGTTACCTCGATACCCAGCGCGGGATTGTCGGAGAAACATGGTGGGCGTCCGCGATTCTCGAGGGCGCACTCGATGACCAGGGCATGGTCTGCGACTTCGGTACGGTCAAGAAGGTTCTGCGCAGCTGGCTTGATTCAGAGCTGGATCACCGCCTGTTAGTTCCCGCACTGGCGCCCGGACTGACCATCACCCGGGACGGCGACATGATATCACTGACCTGCGAGACCGAGCGCGGACCGGTACGTATGACAGCGCCTGCTCAGGCAGTCACGCTTATTGACGCTGAGGTCATCACCCGTACCAGCGCTGCGGACTGGTGTATCCGCCAGTTGGTGACGTATTTCCCGGACACAATCGACCAACTGTCACTTAACTTTACCCCAGAGGCCATAGATGGCGCTCAGTATCACTACAGTCACGGACTGAAAAAGCACGACGGTAACTGTCAGCGCATCGCGCACGGCCATCGCTCACGGATTGAAATCTGGCTGGACGACCTGAGAGA
>Ga0208830_1000395_pt1 | contig 22435 bp, 21 predicted proteins | sample DeeseametaMP2634_FD_184169 | JGI IMG/M metagenome (GOLD analysis project Ga0208830, IMG submission 184169) | Marine microbial communities from the Deep Atlantic Ocean - MP2634 (SPAdes) | ecosystem: Environmental > Aquatic > Marine > Oceanic | place: Northeast of Antigua and Barbuda, North... | reverse complement strand
AGACTCTAGGTCCACGCTAATGTCCAGGGATTTTTGAATCGCCAGAGATTGAATGCCTGAAACCGCTGTTTCCACGATATCGCTGAACGCCTACACGCAAGAGGCAATTTGGGACGAACTAGGGAAATCCATGGGGATGGGAGATCGGATATTCGCAAGACCTGATGGGTCGGTTATTCACCCCGATAGTCTCAGCAAGGCTTGCGTCAGGCTGGCCAAACAAGCAGGATTGGGCGGGGTCCACCTTCACACTCTCAGACACACATTAGCTTCAATGTTGATTCAACAAGGGGAGAATACCAAATCCATATCAGAGCGACTCGGTCATTCCAGCACGGCGTTTACTAACGATGTTTACGGCCATCTAATGCTGGGAATGGAAGAAGCGACGGCGGCAAAGGTGAACGCAGCACTTGAAGGCGTGATCATAGGCCCAGCGAGACCTCTTTCTTGAGCAAGGGATGTCCAAAAGGATGTCCACAGCCTAAAAATAAGACCAACTTCATAACGATTAAGGTCCTTTCTATGCCTGAAAAATGGAGCCGGTGATGGGAATCGAACCCGCGACCTGCTGTTTACGAAACAGCTGCTCTACCACTGAGCTACACCGGCCCTTCGGGCCTATTGTAGCCTATGTTTGAGCCTAAAACAGCCCATTTCCAAGGGATAGCGAGCCTAGCCGCAGCTGATGCTGAATCGGTTTGCCCCACATTTTGCCCCACTTAGGCCAAGGAATCGGACAAATTCCATCAGTCCAGCATACGTTCGATAAACTCACCGATGGCAGTGGCCATCTCAGGGGTGTGAGTCCTGACGACAGTGGACACCTCAGCCAACTCCAGCCACGTTTCCAAGTGGAAGAGAATCCCGTGGTGCCAAGCTGACCGATAATCGCCATACTTTTCTCATATCGGCCTGGGCAGGCGGGGCTTTATGGGGCGCCGATCTGCGCCAACTCGAGGTCTGCGAAACCCTGGACCTCGACGGAGGTGTGAGCCCTCACGTCCTGTGTCACGCTGCCCTTGAGCAACTTGGCGATACCCTTGCGCCCGTGGGTGTACATGGCAATGAGGTCCACGCCCTCTTCCTCAGCGAAATTCACGATGCAACCGACCACTGAATTGGAGACCATCACGGTGACGGTTGCCTTGATGGATGCATCGTTCAATTCGTTTGAGACCCGGTTCAGGTGGACCAGGGCCTTGTTACGATGATCTTCCTCTACCTGGTAGCCCATAACGGCGAAATTGCCCGTGCCTCTGGTCTTCCCAGGTGGAATGACGTGGAGCAATATCGCCTCCCCGCCGTCGGCGACCAGACCAGACAAGGCCTTGAGCACGCTCCTGGAAGCCTCTGAGTCGTCCAAGGGTACAAGAACCTTTTGGTACATAGCTGACCTCCATCTATCCCAATTCTAATCCACTGTATTTCTTACGGCATAATATGTCAATATTGTGCAAGATTTCACAAAATAATGGCGAATTTCAGTATCGATATGCACGAATCCTTCGATTTGTAGTAAAACACGTATTTTATTCGATTAACGGAGATACGGACGGATGGGCCCGCAAATCACCCATCGCGTTTCGGTGGGGTTTAAGGGTCAAAGATGAACGGAGATTTAGCCGATGGGGAAGGGCGGGATGCAGAGGGGAGGACTTCACGGCCGGGTTGAGGAGACTCGGCCGTATCGACGTTCGATACGACCGGAGGTGAGGGGAAGATGGTACCCCCGGAGAGGGCCGAAAGTGGTGGTTTTATAGTCCAGACCCAGCATGGGAACTAGCGCACAACCTTCCACCAGACATGTGTAATTATTGGGGATTTACGGATACTTGTTGGTTTGGAATTTGGTACCTTATGAATAATGCTGTTCATTTGGACGCTGATACCGCAGGTACTATCGGGCTTGTAAACCTGCGGAAGGAATGGTTTGCAGGATGGAACTTAGGTGTTTCCTTAGAATGGCCTGTTTCCCGATAGGACTTAAACCTTAAGACAATGGCATGGAACTTTTACTAGCTGGGAGTCCCATACCGAATTAGTACAACCCAGGGGGTCTATTTCATTCTCTCCTGGTAATACTCCTGCAAGTCATCGAAGGGCGACTTCTTGAGCCTACGCCCAGAGCGTTCCAGCTCCCTGGTCTCCTTGGCATCTCCCTGGTTCTTAATGGAACGGTTAAATTCCTCGTCCATCTGTCGTTGCCACTTCTGCTTCTCGTCCCTGGTCAGGGTATCGGAGACGTACCAGCCAAGTCCGAAAGCGGCCAGAGTTGCTGGACTCATCTTATTCAGCTCGATTGCCGAGTCATTGTCATGGAACCACTGAAGGAACGTGATGAGGCCACTTCCCTTGGCCACAGGAGCCGATTCAGGGCCGTTTACTGGCCGAAGATACTCTGGTAGTCGGGTATTATTGGGATTCTTCAGCTTTGAGCGTTTGGGTTTATCAGTCCCGATGGAGCGATTCACCTCTGGCTTCTCCAGTGGTTTTGGCAGTAATGCCGAGTCATCTGGCTGTACCCTGGGTTTCTTAGGATTCACCCTGGGCCGTTGCACCCACCTGGCGAATTCCACTGGATTGGTTGGCGGTTTCGGCCCTAGGCTATCGGCGCCGTCAGGCTGATTGATTGTCTTGTCGATTGGCATATTGAACCTCCTTGAAATAGAAATGGCCCCCACACATGGTGGAGGCCATTTGATTTGCCCCACTTATTGCCCCACTTCCCTATGAACGGGTACGGTCATCTACGAACAAGCACGGGGATGGGTGAGCTACAGATTAAGGGTGCTGCGCTCGCTGTACCTCCTTGCCAAGGAGGAAGTCGCGAGTTCGAATCTCGTCTTCCGCTCCAGATAACTAAGGGAACCAAAGGCCCGGTAGACTAAATCTACCGGGTCTTTGCCTTTATAATGCTGGGCGTCGATCGCCCATTCTGAGCAAAGATCAACTTCTTCTGAAATCCCTAACGCTCGTACCCTTTTTAGTAACCATCCTCACCCTCGCCGTCGCCTGCGGTTCAGATGGCCCAACGCCTGCCGCTGGTCCCCAATCCGAGCCTGGGATAAGGAAAGCGGCCGTGGAGTTACTCGACGATTGGCTCGAAGCCACCCAAAAACATGACGCAGCGGCGGTGCATGGGCTATTGTCGTCGAATATCACGGACCGCTGTACCGTCGAGGAGTTCGAGCAGTTCTTCGAGAGGGACGACTATGCTCTGACCTATCCCAATATGGGTGTGGAAGAGGTGTTCGTAGCTGAGGGGAATTCGGACAAGGCTTTCATGACCATGGAGCTCGCAGGCGAACCACGGCCAGGCAGACGGGGCGAGATCGATGTCTTTGTTGCGGCCAGACCGTACCCCATCGTCCGGGAAGATGGCTAGTGGCATATGGTTTTTGAGATATTTACCGTGGGGGAAGGCTGCCCGTTTATAGCTTCATCCAGCCGCCAAAGACCCGTCCCCGCCGACAGTTCAACCCCAAGCCCGTAGCCGTCTACAGCAGCGACAGCGCGGCTATTCCTCCCACGATCATAACCAGCGCGATCACCTTGAGCGACAAAGTATCCCGCTCCAGCGGTTCATTCAGCAATTTGATTCGATCGATGCTGAATAGGCTGCTCACCATGAACACGAAGAATGGGCGGGTTGCCGCGAACGCCGCAACCAGGGATATCGCTCCCAGACCAGTGGCCCTGGTTAGGGAGATGGACGCCACCGGCGCCAGTAAGAAGTCGGCGATGAGCATCAGGGCCAAGGTCCGCCATTTGCGCAGCACCTGCAGCAATTCCAGAAATGCTGCAGGCTTGGCCAGAAAGGCGAACGCCACCGCCATGGCTGCGGCCCTGATCGAGTAGGTCATCCACACGGTCAGACCGTCGTCCAAGGCGGCCTTGGCGAACAGATGGGACAAGGCCGTGAGCATGCTGGCGCAGATCAAGATGGGAAATGCGCGGGAGAACCTGATTATGGCCCGGCCATCCGAGCGCCGGATGGAGATCACGAACGCCCCGGTCACGATGACGATGATGGCCGCCCACTGTCCGGGGACTAGGGTCTCATCCAACCAGAACACAGCCACGATGGCGACGAACACGGGGAAGGTGTGGACTATGGCCGACGCCCGTGACGCCTCCTCCAATTTGTAACCCCAGAAAACCAGGGCTAGGCCGACTCCCCAGGTTGAGCCCGACAAGGTCGCCATCACCAAGCTGTATGTGGAAGTCTCATCGGGAACGCCGGTGGCTAGGAACACGATCACTGCGGGGATGAGCAGCGAAAAGGATATCGAAGCGTAATACACGCCCAGATTGGGCAAATGGTGGTCGATTATTCGTTTTTCTATGGCGGTGATTAGGCCGAACAGCGCGGCGCTGAACACGGCCAATATGATCCATTCCAAAGAGTCGGTATTCCTTTGCTATCCAACGTTTGATGGCCTGAAGTAGCCGAAGCGATTCTAGAGAGACGGGGCTTCGCCGTCAACTGGGCCGTTGCCGCCATCTGGCGAATTCCACTGGATTGGTTGGCGGTTTCGGCCCTAGGCTATCGGAGTCATCGGGTTGATTGATTGTCTTGTCGATTGGCATATTGAACCTCCTTGAAATAGAAATGGCCCCCACACATGGTGGAGGCCATTTGATTTGCCCCATTATTTGCCCCACTTCCCTACGTTCACCCACGGGCTTGGGCAAACGTCCACGGAGAGTGGTTGGTTGTGATTTAGGAATTCCAGGCGTGGCGTTGCTGTTTACGAAACAGCTGCTCTGCCACTGAGCTACACCGGCCCGGCCGCGGCAAATATGCGGCTGCCGCAGCAATTATCTTAGCATATGGCCGTGCCTGGGAACCCTGGTCCGGCGTCGTTTCGGGCGAGCAAACCGCCTGCCAGGGGTTCCAGTCAAAGCCGTTGATCACCAGGAATACGACTGGCTGACCAGGTCGGCGCCCTCCCGCATCGAGGCTAGTTTCATCCAGACGATGTCCTTGTCCACCCGTCTGGAGCCTGCCGAGGTGTCGAACCCGCAGTCGGTCCCGGCCATGACCCGGCTCGGGTCGCCGCCCACCGCGTCCACCGCCAGCCGCAGCCGGTCGGCAACGACTTCAGGGTGCTCCACGTAATTGGTCTTGGTGTCGATGACCCCGGCCACCAGCAGCATGTGCTCCGGCAGGGGAAAACGCTGGTATACCTTGTACTCGTGGGCGTGCCGGGGGTTGGCCATCTCCATCACCAGCGCTCCGACGTTGGCCTCGTAGACCAGCGGAAGAATGTCCTCTAAAGGCACGTCGTAATGGTGGGGGCCTTCGGTGTTGCCCCAGCAAACGTGGAGCCGCACCTGCTCCCGTGGGATGTTGCGGATGGCGTGATTGATAGCCGCGATGTGCAGCGCGACCACCTCTTGAAACGCTTGTAATGGCTCATCTTGGTAGGCCACGTGCCGTTCCATGGCCAGGTCCGGGCAGTCTAATTGCAGGACGACCTCTTGGTTGGTGATGATCTCGTATTCCTTGCGCATCTCCTCCGCCAGCGCCATCACGTATTCTTCGTGGCTGGCGTAGTGGGCGTTGCCCAGAGTGAGGGCGATGATCCCCGGCGACGCCGCGCTCATGAAAAGGTCCTTGTGGGCGGAGCCAGTCTCGTTCACGCCGTTGACCAGACCGTCCAACTCACGCTCCGCCAGGTCGGGGCGCTGGTATTCCAGGGGTCCGGTGCATTGGGGCATGTCCCGCATCAGTTGCACCGCCCGGGGACGGGCGATGCCGGGGAATTCGTTCTGGTCCTTGAGACCACGCCTGGTCCAGGAGCCACCGAACCCCGACATGCGCTGGGTAACGTAGGTAGAGAAGCTAACCCGCGACTGCTCGCCGCTGTTGACCACGTCGATTCCGGCCGCGCCCTGCTTTCGAATCACATCCAAAGTTGATTCATCAGCCAGCCGTTCCAGGGCAGATTGGTCCACCGACTCTCCCCGGGCGACGGCGGCGAGAAGCTGGACCAACTCGTCTGGCCTTGGGAGGCTGCCGGTGTGAGTGGTGAAGATACGGCCTTGGCTTTGTTTCATGGTTTTCCTTCTGGGGTTGGTTTGCGGGTATTAGTTTGGCTTGGCCGAATATGTCACCCTCATCCTATCCTTCTCCCCGGAGGGAGAAGGGACAATTGTCTTCCTCGAGTGAGGCTATTCGAAGCGGCTGGGCCGGTAGCCGGATAGTAGGTCTACCTCTGCTCCGTCGGCGATCTCCATGGTGGCCAATTGGGCCATCAGTGGGGCCAGCGTAACACCGCTGTGGGTCAAGGCGAGATAGATGTTAGGGGCTTTGGGCGAGAAGCCAAGCACCGGAAACCCGTCCAACGGCATGGGCCGGTAGCCCACGGGAACGGGGACGGCAGAGGAACCTTTCAGGGCGGGTACATACTCGGCCGCCCGTGCTAGGAGTTCATCGGCGTGGCCTTGAGAGTCATCTCTGGCCAGGCTCTCCTGGGACCCCTCGCCGATCATTGCTGAGCCGTCCAGGCATTGGCGCAGGTGAATCTCTGGCCGGCCTGGCTCCAGAGGAGGGGCGTAGATCACTGAGACGTTGGCAAGCAACGGCTGCGGGATGGGGTTGGTCCGAATCACCACGCCCGGACTGTCTTGCTGTGGGATGAATATCCCGGCCATGGCCGCCAATGGGGTGTTGTCCAAACCGCCGGCCAGCACCACAACGTCTGATTCGATGCTTTCCCCGCCCGCTACGACAGAGGCGGAACCGGAATCGGCTTGCAGGCTAGTAACTTCGGTTTCCAGCTTGACGGTGGCGCCGTGCTTGGCCGCCGCCCGGATGCAGGCTTCGGCCGCCAGAGTCGGTTCCACCATGCCGTCCAAATCGCAGTAGATGGCCGCGGTGACGTCGCCAAGAGACAAGGAGGGCTCCAGTTGGGCCGCTTGGGCGCCGTCTAGCATCTGGCAAGGGTAGCCCCAGGCTTGGAGCTGGGCGGCGCGAGACTCCAGTTCGGCGGCGCCCTCAGCCGTGGCGGCCCATTCCATCTGGCCGCCCCAGCGAAGTCCGACGTCGACGTCAAGGCCTTTTGCGAACCGCTCCCACATGCCCAGCGACCGGCGGTTGAAGTTGTGGTAGGGGACTGGGTGCTTGGCGGTGGCATTGATCCAAGCGAAAGAGTGGCTGGTTGCGCCGCCACCAGGCCGGCCTTTGTCGATGACGGTTACCGCCGCGCCGCGCCGCGCCAGGGAGTAGGCGATGGCGGCGCCCACTATGCCGGCGCCGACCACAGTTACGCTGGGTGTTTTTCGGGAAGAACCGATCGACATAAACAATCCTCAGACCAGATGGGCCTACCGGCCCTATTATCCGGTCTAAGGTTAGGAAGACTCAAGGGTTTGCGCCTTTCGCATCTATATCTAAAGTTAATGGTAATGCTGAGAATACCAATTGCGGCTAGCTTTTCACCTAAACGGACGTCGAAAATATAGAGGCGGAAATAAGGTCTAACCTCCCCAATTGTCCGGGTACCAAATTTTACTCGAAATATTCAGACTGAAATCTGAGGAAGCGGGTCCGCTATTTTCTGATGTTGATCAACAAGATTAACGCCACGATCAATGCGATCAGGGGCGTAAACAGAAGAAATCAAGATTTGGCCGCGGAACGAGCGGCATATGCCGAGATTGGCCGTATCTCCGGCATTCCGTTCAGCGTGGCCAATGTTTATGAGAGGTTCGCTAAGCAGGTCGCTAAAATCATCCCGTTCGACCTGATCGCCATCACCCAACTAGACGAGGAACGAGACACGTTTACCGTTCTGTACACCCTTGGGATGAAAGTGACAGGTCTGGGAGAAGGAGAAACGGTATCCCTAAAGGACTCTATCGTGGTGTCTGAGGTCAAGGCTTCCCAAGGAGCGATGCGAACAGACCATCACCCGGAAGGAGGGTCGATCGCCCAATCGTTGGTTGCAGCCGGCCTCCTGTCCCGAATAGCCACGCCATTGATCGCGAATGACAAGGTCGTTGGCACTCTCCATCTGTCTTCAAGCGTTCCATACGTCTACGGCGATGCAGACCTAGCGAGATTGGAGATCGTTGGTAACCAGATAGCGGGCGCGATCGCCAGTGGGATCCTGCTCCAAGCAGAGCGGGACCGCGCCAGCCAGTTGAAATCCCTTTATGAAGTTGCGGCCATCATTGCTCAACCATTAAGTTTCGAAGTGAAAGCCCAGAAAATCGTTGAAGAGTTAGTGGTGATTGCAGATGCGGACCGCGTCGTTTTAAGGAGGACCGATCAAAGCCTTGAAAACTTGATATTGGTGGCTGCGTCGGGCCCCGGAGCGATTGGATTTCAGCCGTCACTGAAGATCACAAACGCCAATTCCGCCACCCTTGAATCCTATCGGACGGGAAAGCCAGTGTTAACCAACGAGTACCAATTGTTCCCCGATGCACAGCCAACCCTTTTGGCCCAAGGGGTGGAATCGATATTTTTCCTACCTATTACATCGGGAACTCGCCGGCTAGGGTCACTGAGCGTTGCGTCTAGAACCGCTAATCATTTTGACGAAGGCCATATCGAGTTGATCAAGGCGTTCTCCAATGAGATCGGGACCCTTCTCGACTCGGTTGAACAGGATGCAAAACTCCAGGAGTCAAAAGAGGAATCAGAAGCCTTGGGCCGGGAACTAACACGATCGAACCGAGCCTTAGAGAGTCATTACGCCGTGTCCCAGGTTTTCAGCGAAGGCGGAACATTTAGCGACAAAACCACGGCGGCGCTCGAAAAATTGGTAGCGCTTACCGGCGCTGATTGGGCAACTTTCAGGCTGACGAAACCGACAGGACCGGGGCTCCATCTGGCCGCAGCCGCCGGTCCGGCCGTGGAGCAATACCCACCGATACCGGTCCTCACAGTCGACCACGCCATCAGCACGGCGGCCTTCACTGAGAGCCGGGTGATCGTAACCGACGATTACGCTGCCGTGCCGACCGCCTCCAAATTTTTGCTCAGGATGGGAATGGAGTCTTTGATTTTCTTGCCGGTCAGAGTTGGGGACCGTACGGTCGGCCTGGTTACCGTGATCTCCAAGAAAAAGAGTGCTTTCAATGAGGAAATGATAGACCTCTTAACTTTCGTTGTGGAGAGGCTTGGCGTGGTCGTGGAAAACTCCTTGCTCCATGACGAGTCCGAAAAATCGCACCTGGAGATGCAACTATTAGCAGAGGAACTGGCCGCTTCCAACGAACGGGTCGTTGAGGCAAATCAGCGACTGGAAGAACGTGTCCAGGTCCGGACTCAAGAACTTGAGGCCGCAACGGAACGGGCGATGAGATCGGAGAAGTTGGCGATAATCGGGCAGTTATCAGGCGGTATCGCCCATGACCTTCGAAATCCTCTGGGGACGATCAGTAACGCGGCTTACCTGGCCAGACGCAAGTTCGCCGCGGGATGGTCCAGTGAAAACAATCAGAAAATAACTGAAATCTTAGAGCTGATCGACAGCCAGGTTGTCCGGGCGAATAATGTCATTTCGAACCTTTTGTCATACGGTTCAGGCCGGGAAATTTTCCTTTCGCAGGTCCAGATCGGTGATATCTTCAATGACTTGATGTCCAGTTTCGTGCTACGCGACGATATTGATTTTTCTATGGCCACCGAGCCTGATTTGCCCCCGATATTAGGCGATTCTTCTTATTTGATTCGAGCGCTGCAAAATCTGGTTTCGAACGCGCAAGAAGCCATGGAGACGGGGGGCAGGCTCTGTATATCCACCAAGGGAATGAAAGATGCGGTTGAGATCGTCATCTCTGACACGGGGTCAGGCATCGCCCCGGAGAATACCGAGAAGATCTTTGACCCGCTATATTCGGGAAAATTAAGCGGGACGGGGCTGGGTCTCGCGATCTGCCATGAAATAATCAGCAAGCACTACGGCTCGATATCGGTCGAGAGCGAGCTTGGGACAGGAACTTCTTTCACGATTCGGCTGCCGTTCGCGGTCCAAGATGACTACGAGTTAACGGCTCGGGCGACGGTCTGATCAGGTCCTAGACTGGGGCGAGCGGTTTGAAGTGACCGCTACCGAGCTTTGGCCTTGGACCAATCCTCGGCTTTGGCGTGCTCCCAGCCAGCCAAGTCAGCGTGGTATCCGCGCATCTCGTCAGAAAGCACGTCGATGAAGTTCCGCACCGCCTGCCCCAGGAACTTGCCTTTGAGGGTGCAAACGCCAATCACGGAAGGCTCGAAGATGTGGTCCAAGCGCACCACGCCTAGCCGGTCGTGGTCTTGCGAGTGGAGAGTAAAGTCGGCGCATACCGCAACACCCATGCCGGTCTCAACATAACGTTTGATGGACTCGGTGTCGTCCAAGGCCAGCACCACGTCCCAGGCTACGCCCTGGTTCCTAAGCTCTTGCTCCACCTTTTGGCGGGTCAAGCTCTCGGGTCCAGAGAGGATCATCGGCCAAGGAGAAAGGTCCTGCAAGGTGACGTTGGTCTGCTCCAACAACGGGTGGCCCAATGGGGTCATCAGGACAACGTCGAAATTGAACAACGCCTGAAAATCAAGGGCCTGGTCATCCAACGGCGGCGTGGCGCAGAAAGCCAGATCTACTTCGCCCGACCGCACCAGGCGCAATAGCGGGGTATAAGGCCTGGCGAGAAGTTGGATGCGAACATCGGGGTAGCTCTTCCTGAAAACCTGGATCCCCGGAGGAAGGTGGTGCATCACCAGGTCTGGGTAGGCGCCGACCACGAAGGACCCACGCCGCTCGCTGTAGTTCATCTGCGTCTTAAGCGCGTCCACCGCCTGGACCACGGGCGTAACCAACTCCAATAGGATCGAGCCCTCGGATGTAAGCTGAATCGGCCGCTTTATACGGTCGAATAAAATTATCTCAAACTCGTCTTCCAGCTTTCGGAGGTGGGTGGTCACCGTTGGCTGGCCCAATGACAGTGTGCGGGCCGCTTTAGAGACGCTCCTAAGCTGCGCAACGTGGTAAAAACTGACAAGTTGCCGCAGTTCCATGTGGCATTGCCTCCCCCTTTGGCATCACGGTCGCCAATATAACATATCATTCAGCGCAAGGGTAGTAGGACTGAGATACCTAGAAATTCTAATTTCTGCAGCGGTTTTCCAATATTGGAACTGGGCCGGTAGAAAGCTATACTGGGCGGCGGCCAGATCACATAAAACCTAAAACGAAAAAGGGAGTGCGTTCAAGTGCGCAGGACGCTGGAAAGACCCGCGAAGATCACGCCGGATGGAGACGACGGCTATTTTGAGGAGATGACCAAGGCGGTATTCCGCGCCGGGTTCAGCTGGCCGGTGATTCGGGAGAAGTGGGACGGCTTTGTGGAGAGCTTCGACAAGTTCAACCTAGGCCGTGTGGCGTCTTACGGGCCCGACGACCTAGAGCGTCTCTTCGAGGACCGGAGCATCGTCCGCAACCGAAGGAAGATCGTGGCTACTGTGGAGAACGCCCGGACGATGCTCGATTTCATCGCGGAGCACGGTTCTTTTCACGCCTATTTGCGGTCTCTGGACCACTTGGACTACTACACCCGCGTCAAGGTCCTAACCCGGCCGTTCAAGGGCCTGGGCAGGACCTCCGCTTTCGTCTTCCTCCACTGCGTCAATGAAGAGACCCCGGACTGGCAGGACAGGTAGACTCGCTAGCGGCCCTCCTTGATGAAGTCGGCAACCTTCTCGCCGATCATGATGGTGGTCGCGTTGGTGTTGGCTCGGATGCAGTCGGGCATCGACGATGCGTCGGCCACCCGCAGGTTCTCGACGCCGCGCACGTGGCAGAACTGGTCCAACACGGCCATGGGATCGGAATCCGGACCCATCTTGCAGGTGCCGGAGATATGGTGAGAGGTCCCAATATTCCGCATCAGCCAGGCGTTCAAAGTCTCGTCTGATTCCATGTCAGCCTCGGTGGGGTTCACCATGTCTAGGAGCAGATCGCTGAAGCTGGACTGCTCGCAGATCTGGATGCACAGCCGCACAGCCTCCCGCATGCGCCGCAGGTCTTCCTCCTCTTGGAAGTAGTTGTAATTCAAGAAAGGCTGGACGTGGGGATCGGTGGAAGTCAGCTTCAACTCACCCTTGCCCAGGGCTAGCTGCAGGCTGGCGCTCATCCCGATGTAGTTCCCGTCGTCGTCGATCTCTACCTGAGCGGGACGGTGCTCGCTGGTCATGAGCATGGGGCTGATCTGCATGTCGTTGCGTACGTCGGAATCCTCCACGGTATAGCGCAGGCCGACCTGGATCACCGGCGCCTGGACATCGGGCTTTTCTCCCACGGCCCGGTAAAGCACGGCGGCGGAAGGATGGTCGCGCAGGTTCTGGCCGACCCCCGGAGAGTCGTGGACCACTTCTATACCCAAGGACCTGAGGTGTTCGGCGGGTCCGATTCCTGAAAGCATCAGCAACTGAGGGGATGCCACCGCTCCGCTACAGACGATGATTTCTTCTCCCTCCACTGTGAATACCTCGCCTCCGCTTTCGGCTTCGATGCCCACGGCGCGCTTGCCTTCGAATAAGATGCGCCGGGCGGTGACGCTGCCACGGATGTTGAAATTCAACCGGTGCCGGGCCATGTCCAGATAGTTCAGAGCGTTGCTCATGCGCACGCCGTCGATTGTGTTCCTGGCTCTGGGAGAGACGCCGGTGGACTCGGGGTGGTTCATGTCTTCGTCGATCTCGTACCCCACGTCAACGCAGGCTTGCTCGAAGGCCGTGGCGTAGGGCAGCCACTCGCTGCGGGGGTAACGCCGCACGGGCACCGGGCCATCGGAGCCGTGGAAGTCTCCACTGAAATCCAGGTCGGTTTCCAGTTTGTTGAAGTAGGGCAGGACCTTGGTGAAGGCCCACTCGTCATTGCCCATCGCGGCCCAGCCGTCATAGTCCTCGGGTATGCCCCGGAAGAGCACCTGTCCGTTGATGGCGCTGGAACCGCCGGTGGCCTTGCCTCTGGGGATGGTCAGGTTGGGTTGCTCCGGGGTCACCTGGGCCTTGTAGTCCCAACTGTGCGGGCCGTAGGCCGACAGCCACACGTTGTTGCCGAACTTGATGTCGTCGGGTAGCTGCTCAAAGACGGGATAGTCGGGGCCTGCTTCCAGCAGCAGCACCGACTTGGACGAATCTTCGGATAGACGCGTGGCGATGGTGCACCCAGCGGAACCGCCACCAACCACGATGTAGTCGTATTTCATGTCTCTAGCCTCCTGAATGTTACCCGAGAACGAACGCTCCTGGATTTATTGAGGCCATGATAATACAAGAGGATAGGGAACGCACGCGAGGTAGATGCGGAGATGGTGGCCGATGATTTCTTGTAAAAGAAGCCCTATTCCAACTCGATCAGCGGGTCGTTGGTGCGGACGGTATCCATGGGCTGGACCATGATCTCTTTAACGACGCCGTCGCGGTGGGCGCGGATGCTCTGCTCCATCTTCATCGCTTCCACCACGCACACTTCCTGGCCGGCAGTGACCTGGTCTCCGGGCCGGACCATGATGGAGATCACGCGTCCGGATAGAGGGGAGGAAATGATGTTTTCCGGTCCGCTGGTTCCTGAGCCACGGGTGGGAGGGGGAGGGACAACGATGCCAGGGGTCTGGGTGTGGCCGCGGCGGGGACGAGCCGGGGGTGTGCTGGGCAGGCCTTCGACCTCAACCAAGAAGGTCTCACCTTCGACCGTGACCTCGACCGGTGAATGGGTCAGTTCACCGACTTCGACGTTATACCAGTTCTCGCCAACCTTGATCCGGAGTGTGGTTACTGCCAACCCCGGTTCCCCAGTGTGCGGGAGAGGAGTTGCTCCCGGCGCCCGTACAGACGCCACGGACTGAACGCGGCCGGCGCCACGGGCTGAACCGACTTCATGGCCATAGCCAGCGAGACGCCGATGGCGGCTGCGATCTCGCGTTCGCCGTTCTCTTGACCGTTCGGATGGCCGTTGGCCTGGCCGTTCTTGTGCCCGTTGCCGTTCTTATGCATCTTTCCGTTGGCGCATTTATTTTGAGCGCGAATCTGAAATTCTTCGATCCAGATGGGCATGGAGCCGGTGTGGTGGTTGGCCGCCATAAATTCCTTGGTGGCCAATACATCTCGCAGCAGTGGGACGTTGCACTTAACGCCCTCCACTCGGAATTCCAATAGGGCCCGTTGCAGGGTTTTAATCGCCTGATTCCGGTCCTCTCCCCAGGCCATTATCTTGGCCATGAGGGGCTCATAGTCTAAACCAACGGAATATCCATTGCATAGCGCGGAGTCGATTCGGATATTGTCACCCACAGGCTCATGAAGGTCTGTGATATCGCCGGCGTCAGGCATGAAAGTTTCCGGGTCTTCAGGGTAGACCCTCACCTCGATTGCGTGGCCGTTGACCGAGACATCGTCCTGGGTGATGGGCAGCTTTTCTCCGGCGGCAACCAGCAATTGCAATTCCACCAAGTCCAGGCCGGTTACCAGCTCGGTCACGCCGTGCTCCACCTGGAGCCGGGTGTTCATCTCCAAGAAGAAGACGCTGCCGTCGGCCGACACCAGGAACTCAACGGTGCCGGTGCTGGTGTAACCGATGAAATTCCCCAGCTTGGTCGCCAGGCTGCAGACCCGCCGGCGTAGCCGGGGCGTCAATTTGGCCGATGAGGGAGTCTCTTCCACCAATTTCTGGTTGCGCCGCTGTACTGAGCAGTCTCGCTCGTACAGGTGGACCAGATTGCCGTGCTGGTCACCGATGAGTTGGACTTCGATATGGGAGGCGTCTTTCAGGTAGCGCTCGAAGAACAACCGGGAACTGCCGAAGGCGCTCTCCGCGACCTGCCGGGTGCGCTCGATCAGTGGCATCAGTTCTTCTTGGGACTCGATGATATGGATGCCGATACCGCCGCCGCCTTCGGCCGCTTTGACCATCAGCGGGAAACCCAACTCCCAAGCCGTGGTCGCGGCGTGTTCGTTGGCCACGGCTTCGTCCGTTCCTGAGAGGATGGGGAGTCCGGCTTCCCGGGCCAGCTTGCGGGAGCGGATCTTGTCGCCCATCTTTTCCATGACGTCCGGGTCCGGCCCGACAAAACAGATGCCCGCCTCCTGGCAGAGACGGGCGAAACCAGCGTTTTCAGAGAGGAAACCGTATCCGGGATGGACGGCCTGGGCGCCCGACGCCTTGGCGGCGTCGAGTATCTTGCCCATGTTTAGATAGCTGTCATGAGGGGGAGCTTCGCCGACTAAGTAGGCCTCGTCGGCCATCTTGACGTGGAGAGCTTCCTGGTCAACCGTCGAGTAGATGGCGACGGTTTTTATCCCCAACTTCTGACAGGTGCGAATGATTCGGCAGGCGATCTCGCCCCGGTTGGCAATCAATATCTTGGTAAACACTATTTACCCTTCGTATCAAGGAACGGTAGCCCTAAATTTGGGAGTGAAACCACGGGCCCCGCTCAAAAATGAGCCATAAGCCCTAGATGTATACCTCAGGAAGGGTCTCACTGTTAAGGCGTTCCAAGAACGAGTTAGAGCGAATTTCCTTACCCAACCAGTAGCTGACGGTGGTGGAAAGCAGGCTCTTTAGCTCGGCAGCCAGGCTGTCGTCCAGTGACAGTTTACAGGATTCGGCGATCTCGCTTCGTTCCAAGAGGCGAAGCACTTTTAGTGCACGGAGGGAGAGCGGGCGCAGATGGGCGTCGTCTGGGTGGCAGTCCAGGCATAGGGTGCCTCCCACGTTGGGGCTGAACCGGTGGGCGTTGGGTTCCAGTTCCACTCGGCATTCCACACAGTGATACAACTCCGGCATGAGCCCAGACACCTGCAACAGATGGAACTCAAAGAACCGCAACGGCATGTCCGACGCCGGGTCGGCTTCTACGGCCTGTAGGGTGTCGATCATCAGCTGGTAAAGACTGGGGTTGGGGCTCGCCTCGGCTCCGAACCCGTCAACTATCTCCGCCAGGTATTGGCCCTTGGCGATGGCGGTTAGGTTTTCTTTCAGTTTGGAGAAGCCCTCGATCACCTCCGCCTGTGTGATGATGTCCATGCTGCGGCCGTGGGCCATGGACATCTTCACCGCGGTGAGCGGCTCCAGGTGACCGACCAGCCTGCTGGTCGACCGCCGGGCGCCCTTACCCACAGCCCGTACCTTCCCCTGGTCTCTGGTGAACATGGTGACCAGCAGGTCGGCTTCACCCAGCGGGGTATAGCCGAGGATGATGGCTTCGCAGCGGTAGGTCCTGGGAGGGGCCATGGGTCCAGCTCCGGCTTAGTTCTCTTGACTTAGATTTCTTGCCGACCAAGGAACGCCCGGCTCAAGGTGGTCTCGTCGGAATATTCCAATGAGCCGCCCACGGGCAGGCCGCGGGCGAGGTGGGTGATCTTCAGGTCGTCCCGGCCCTGATGGCGGCGGATGTACATCGCGGTCGCCTCGCCCTCCAGAGTGGGGTTGGTGGCCACGACCATCTCAACCAAATCCGGCCGGGCCAGCCGTGAGAAAAGTTCTTTCAGTTTCAACTGGTCGGGCCCGATCCCATTGATCGGCGATATTACCCCATGTAGTACATGGTAGAGGCCCCTAAAGCTCCTTGTGCGTTCCATGGCCAGCACGTCCAGCGGTTCTTCGACCACACAGATTATGGTCTGGTCGCGGCGTGGGTCTGAGCAGACCTGGCATGGCGAGGCGTCGGTCAGGTTCTGGCATTCCTCGCAGAAGACGATGTTCTGCTTCACTGAGGTCACGGCGTCAGCCAGGGCGTAGGCTTCGTCATCGGGCAGCCGAATGATGTAGTACGCCAGACGCTGGGCGCTCTTGGGGCCAATGCCCGGCAGCCGGTTCAATTCCTGCACCAGCCGGGCCAGGGAAGGGGCAGCTCCGGAGATGTTCTCTTGAGTCATGTTGAGTAGGCGGCCGGTGTGATACGGTCCCTAAAGTCCCGGGATATTCATGCCGGCGGTTACCACGCTCATCTTCTGGGCGGCCAGTTCCTGGGCTTTGGTTGATGCGTCGTTGACCGCGGCTAGGACCATGTCTTGGAGCAGGTCCACCTCTTCCGCGGCCTCAGGCTCGATGGTCACGGACTCCACGATCTGCTTGCCGGTCATGACGACTTTCACCGCACCGCCGCCGGCGCTGCCTTCGACCGTCATGGTCTCCAGCTCTTCCTGAATCTTCTGGAGTTGGGCCAGTTGCTTCTGCGCCTGACGCATCATGTTGCGGTTCATTATTCGATCTCCTCTAGGACTCTGGCGCCCATGCCCAGGGCCGTGCGGACCAGGGAACTCTGTTGGGCGGTCTTGGCTGTATTGGCGGTGGCCCCCACCCCGTTGGCCATGGTTAGGCGGAACTCGTAAGCGGCTCCGAACGACTCGGCAACCGCCTCGCTCACCTGACGGCGGGAACCGGGGTCTTCCATCTCTTCTTGCATCCGTTCCAGGTTGGCCTTGTTGGAGAAGCCCAACACCAGGGTGTTTCCTTCCAAGATGACAGCGTTGGCTTTGCAGTCTCGGAGCAGGGCCCCCAGGTTGTATTTCTTACCTTTGTGCCGGTTGAGCACTTTGATCGCCGCAAGCCATTGTACGCCCAGTTCGGATATCGGCGCGGCGTCCGGGGCCGCCCTCCGTTGCCCAGTAGGCTGGCCCTGTGTACTGGCCGCGGGCCTTGCGGCGGCAGGTTCCGGAGCGCGCCGCTGTGTGGGCGGTGGGCCGCTGGGGGCACTGCCCGGTTGTGGCGAGGCCGCGGCCCGTGTGGGCGGAGTTGCAGGAGCCGCTTGGGCCACCGGTTGGGCGGTGTCTTCGCAGATCTCCACGACAGCCAACTCCAATGGGAGCGTCGATGGCGAGTCGTAGCGCATATTCACATCGCCCCAGATCTTGAGACTCCTGATGATTCGCCATGACGGGAGGTTGACCACCAACTCCTTTAGCTGGTTGGTGACATCCTCAGAAAGGTCCACGGCGTCCTCTGAGCCCCATTGCAGGTGCATAACGGCCCTGAGCAACTCGATGGTCTGCCGGTGCAATTGGCGTAGGTCAGTGCCGCTCCAGGCGGCGCGGTTCACCGCCGACAGCCCGGCCGAGGTATTGCCCATGAGCAGATATTTGACCAGTTCCAGGGAGCTTTCGCCGTTGTCCAGACCTAATAGTTCTTCCACCTGCTTCAGAGTCACGCCGTCGGTCCCGCTGGTGGAGGAGACCACCAACTGCTCCAACAGGTTCTCCGCGTCGCGCAGGCTTCCCGCGGCGTGGCGGGCCACCAGCCGCATGGCTTCTGGATCAACGCTCACACCCTCGGCTTCGGTGATATCAGCCAGCCGCCCGTAGATCTGTTCTGAGGGTATGCGGCGGAAGTCGAAGCGCTGGCACCTGGATATGATCGTCGGCAGGATCTTGTGGGCATCGGTAGTGCACAGAATGAAGATGACGTGGGGAGGCGGCTCTTCCAGTGTCTTCAGAAATGCATTGGAGGCCGCTTCGGTCAGCATGTGGGCTTCATCGATGATGTAGACCTTGCGCTGACCCTGGGCGGGGGCGAAGTTAACCTTCTCCCGAATGTCGCGTATCTCGTCGATCCCCCGGTTGCTGGCGGCGTCCAGTTCGATGATGTCCATGTACTGGCCGCTGTTGATCGTCTGGCAGGGCTCGCAGGCGTTACAGGGGTCGCCGTCCTGGGGGTCTAGGCAGTTCACCGCTTTGGCGATGATCCGGGCGGTTGTGGTCTTGCCGCTGCCCCTGGGGCCGCAGAACAGGTAGGAGTGGGCAACCCGCCCCTGCTTGAGGGACTGGCGTAGTGTGCTGGAGACATGTTCCTGTCCGACCAGCTGACTGAAGCTGGAAGGCCGCCACTTGCGGTAGAAAACCTGGGCGGTGGAGGCAGGATCGGTTATGGCCTGGCCGGTCATTGCAGGTCGGTCTCCATCATGATTAGTCTTGCCATTTACGTCTTCACGTTAAGTCTTGATGTTAAGTTTCGTCAGGGCTGTGCGTTCTTTGGCCTGCATCAGTTCGGTCTCGTCAGGTTCCAGATGGTCATGTCCCACAAGATGCAGCACTCCATGTACTACCAGAAGGGCCAACTCATGTTCAAGGGGTTCGCCACGCTCTTCCGCCTGACGTTGCGCCTGCGGGTAGGACACAATCACCTCTCCCAGGGGAGAATGTTCGCCGGGTGGCATGACAAAATCAAAATCCCCCGTCTCGACTGAATCACTGAGCGGTCCCGCTTCGCCTTCCCAGTGGCCGGGATGTTCCGCTGAGAATGACAGCACATCTGTTACCTCGTCCAGTCCACGAAACTGGGCGTTCAGGCTGTGGACGGTCTCGTCGTCGGTGATGACCAGGCTCATCTGCACCGCCTCCGTACCCTCCAGCGCCACATCCAGGGCTGCTTGCACTATTCCGAGGAGCCAATCTTCGGGCGATGTGCCCTGATCATCCCCTAGGATATCGCTGAGAATCCTGCCGGAAAAGGGCTCGTCCACGGATAGATAGACCTGACGGTCTTGCTGGCTGTTCAAATACGAATCCCGAGCCTGAAAAGGGCCGTTTTCGATTGAATGAGATGGTGAATCAGACGGTGATCCGAGGCTGAAACAATCATAGCACGGTGGCCGGAATAGGGACAAGAACCGAAGCGCCAGCAGACATAACGTATGCTAGTTTGACCGCGCCGGACGAACCCCGGAGCGATCGACCGCATCACATCGTTGTCCGTTCACGTTCAAGGAGGTCCGGCATTGGCCAATCGTAGAAGACGAAGAAGCAACGCTCGAGTCTCAGCCGGCGCGCGGCAGGGTGCCCAGCAACAGCAGAAGAACTTCATGAAATACTGGCTGGGCGCGTTGGCCTCCAGCAGTGGGAGCAGCGGCGAGGGCGCGAAGGCGCCTGACTTCGAGTTCAGCATGTTCCAAGGGATCGAAGAAGTGGGCTTTCGTAATGGCAACCTGGCCCGCCTCGAAGGCAAGCCCTTAGTCCTGAATTTCTGGGCCGGACTGTGCCCGCCATGCCGGGCTGAGATGCCTCAGTTCCAGTTGTTCTACGAGGAATTCAAGGAAGATATCCAACTGGTGGGCATCGACATCGGGATATTCACCGGTCTGGGCTCCCGCAGCAATGCCGAAGAGCTGTTGCGGGAGTTGGGCGTGACCTATCCGGCAGGTTGGACCGACGACGGCAGCGTCCCCCGCAAGTACGGCGTGACAGCCATGCCGACAACCGTTTTCATCAGTTCTGACGGCACGATCATTGAGAAGAGTGTGGGCGCCATCGACGCCAACTTCCTGGCGCGGGCTTCCCGGGAGTTGTTGGCAGCCGAGGCGGCGATTGGAGCGGACCGCGGCGGCTGAAGATCAGGCTAATGGGCTTTCCACACCTGGTGTTGGAACTCTTCGCCGACCAGTGTGTTAGCCGCGGCGCTTTCGATGTCGATGGCGAAGCAGTGGAATTCGTGCCCGGTCGGCTGGTTGCCGATCTTTTGGAATAAAGCCTTTAGGTAGTCCTGCCGCTCATCTGGGTTCGTGATGTCCATGGCCCGCCCGTACACCTTGAACTCGCCTTTCGATGCCATACGGTCTGAGACGGCGTTGTGGATCGAGCAGCGAGGGTCTCGCAGCAAGTCCAGGGCTTTTTGAGAGCGCCACATCATGCCCAGGTAGAGTTGGCCGTTGTGAAACAGCGGCTCCACGGGCGATATTCGGGGCCACCCGTTCTTCCGGAGCGTGGCGACCATGACCAGACCGTGGCGGTCCAGCCGCTCCTGGCCCAAGGCGGCTAATTCCGGGTCTTGTTGGGCGAACTCTTGCCAGGTCATAAGTCAGATAACTCCTGGGGTTCAACGATCATGGTCAAACTGAATACGCGGGCCGATCGTTCACGACTATTTTGCCTTGACACCTGCCCGGTCACCATATAACATCGCGGCACATTCGGGAGGGCGGTGTTGTTGATTGAGATTTGCTCGTTTGCCCTGGGGCAGCGAGCTTTTTTGTTCCCGATTCCGGCTGGCTGATAAAGCCCCGTCGCCAGCCGTCAACAGTATTACAAATTCAAGCTGAAAATGATTAAATTGTACGGTCGACCCGGCCACGATCGAGTGATGTATGTTCGATAGCATTAACGAGATATCAAACGGCGGAATCGTGCCTAGCGCATGGCTGAGAAAAGCCGTCCACGATGACATCATCTCCAGCGGCAAATATAAGATTCAAGAGGCCAATTTTCAGCCGGCAAGTCTTGACCTCAGCCTCGGCGAGAAAGCATACAGCCTGGTCTGCAGTTTCCTGCCCCTCACCGGCAGCGTAGAGAGCAAACTCCCCGAGCTACAGATCAGCGAGATCGACATACGGGACGGCGCCATCCTCGAGAAGGGCCGGGCCTATCTGATTCCTCTACTCGAAGAACTTCGCCTGCCCCAAGGCATTCGAGCTAAGACCAACCCCAAGAGTTCCACCGGCAGGCTCGATATCTTCACCAGAGTGATCACGGATTTTAGCGACCAGTTCGATATCATAGCTGACGGCTACGAAGGCCGCATGTACCTGGAGGTGTTTTCCAGGTCATTCACCGTCAAAGTCCAGACCGGACTGTCCCTGAACCAGATTCGGTTGTTCAAAGGGGACCAGGCTTGCAGCCCCGGTGAGCTTCAAGAAGCCCATCAGTCCAAGCCGATCCTGTTCGCCGCGACCGGCCAGCAAGGGCAGTTGACCTCGCCGAATTTCGACAACACCATCGGGCTTAGCGTGGACCTAAAGGGAACATCTGAAGGGATCGGCTTCAGGGCGAAGAAGAATAGCGCCCTGTTGGACCTTTCGCGGATCAATCACTATCATCCAGCGGATTTTTGGGAGCCCGTGTATGCCGACGACGATGAGCGGCTAATCTTGGAGCCTGAAGAGTTCTATCTTTTGTCGTCGACCGAGAGTGTTGGCATCCCTCCGGAATTCGCGGCGGAAATGACCGCTTATGACACTTCAAGCGGTGAGCTGCGGACTCACTATGCCGGATTTTTCGACCCGGGATTCGGGCACGGCGAGGATGGCCGCTTGGGGGGTATCCAGCCGGTATTGGAAGTAAGGGCACACGACGTCCCGTTCATGATTGGGCCAGGCCAGAAAGTGTGCACGCTTGCCTTTGAGAAGATGCTAGAAGCCCCTGAAGAGTGGTACGGCCCCAAGGTAGGCTCTTCCTACCAAGAGGCGGGCCGAATCCTGAGTAAACACTTCAAACCCGGAGTCTCTACCCGCCAGTTAAAGATGTTTGAGGGGCGCGTGGGGTAGTTGTACCTTCGAAGTTTGGGAATAAAATGAAAGAGGTCAGGGCGATATGGCCGCCTGGGCTCTTTCATTTTACGCCTAAAAAACTGGTACCCCGGATGGGCTTCGATCCCATGATCTCCACCTTGAAAGGGTGGCGTCCTGGACCAGGCTAGACGACCGGGGCACGTGCCTATTCTACTAT
>Ga0208830_1000392_pt1 | contig 22511 bp, 20 predicted proteins | sample DeeseametaMP2634_FD_184169 | JGI IMG/M metagenome (GOLD analysis project Ga0208830, IMG submission 184169) | Marine microbial communities from the Deep Atlantic Ocean - MP2634 (SPAdes) | ecosystem: Environmental > Aquatic > Marine > Oceanic | place: Northeast of Antigua and Barbuda, North... | reverse complement strand
CCAGTGAGTGTGCGTCCGTCGAGCTTATCTTCCGTCAGGCGCACGGCCTTACTGGAAGGGTCATAGTGGTCGCCCATGTCTGTCACTTCGACTTTAACATCAGGGATATCCAGAAGCCCCAACAGGTGACGCGCCATATCTCCGCCCGTTCCGGGAAAGTCGCTCCGCTCCCGGCTGTGGCGGTTAAGAACGTACTTAATCCAGAATTGCGGAAGTATCATCAGCCCCAGCAACAGCAGCACGGCCAGAATCGCGGGTAACATAAGACTCTCCTGAATATAAGAACGGTCTATTTTACCCATGGATTAGGCAATAGGGGCACCTGCTGTTAGAATACGCGCCCTGTTTTACTCTGAGGGTACACCCCTTGAAGATCAATTATGTCGCCTCCTGCAAGCTGCCCACGCCTTTCGGTGTGTTCACTATGCATGGGTTTGAGGAAGCAGAGACAGGGAAAGAGCATGTCGCACTGACGATGGGTGAACTGACAGGTGATGAACCTGTTCTCCTGCGTGCACACTCGGAATGTCTGACTGGTGATGCTTTATTCAGCATGCGTTGTGACTGTGGTTACCAGCTGGAAGAAGCGCTGCGCTCGGTCTCTGAGGCCGGACGGGGGGTTGTGCTGTATCTGCGTCAGGAGGGCCGGGGCATCGGTCTTCTGAATAAGGTCCGGGCTTATAACCTGCAGGATCAGGGCGCTGATACGGTGGAGGCAAACGAACAGCTGGGCTTTGGCGCCGACATGCGTGATTACGGCATGTGCCAGCCAATGCTGGAGCACCTGGGCATCAGCGCCATCCGCCTGATGACCAACAATCCGCGCAAGGTGAAAGCTCTGTCTGATGCCGGTGTTACCGTTGCTGAGCGTCGCCCGATTGAAGTCGGCCGCAACCCGCACAATAATGGTTATCTGAACACTAAGGCCAGTAAGCTCGGGCACTTCCTGTCACATCAGGATGACGAGCCGGACGCCTGACACCCCATAAAAGAAAAGCGCCTGCAGGCGCTTTTTTTATTTCAGATCTCCGGGCTACCCTTCCTGCCCGGGTTTCTCAACATGAATGTAAATTTCATGCCCTTCAAACTGCCGCATCAACGCCTGTAGCTTAGTGACGTGACGCTCTGTCAGTGTAATACCTGACGAAAGCAGCACGGCGCCGCCTGGGCTGACGAGATTACTGACCAGCGTCATTCCCTCTTTTGCGTCGGCAATATTGATACGTTCGCGGTTAGAGATGGCCCCACCTTCGTAGTTTTCCATTACCTCGACAAACACATCCACCAGCTCGCGGTCATACCGCTGACCTGCAAGCTTCACGAGGTAAGTACGCGCGTCTTTTTCAGACAGAGGCTCGCCAAGAAAATTGGTTTCTCGCTGCAGCTCGGCGTAATCATTGACGATACGCAATATCCGCGATGCTTTCGGGATAGCATCCGCCGCCAGACGGTCCGGGAAACCCTTACCGTTGTACAGCTCCATATGAGAGCGGATGACGTTTGCTGCATTCTGCAGTGGCTCAAGCAGCATCAGCGAGGTCTGACCGTTAATGGTAAAGCGTGCGTACTCAGACTTTTCGAGATTACTCATCTGCGCGACAGATTTGTTCAGGATCGCATCACTGAGCGACATTTTGCCCAGATTACGCAGCAAAGCCGCGTAGTAGGTATCTTTGACTTCTGACGCCTCTAAACCGGCCGCCTGAGCGAAATTGCGCACGAGATCGGCAAAGCGCTCGGATGAGCCCTTCTCGTCGCCGAGGCGCATTTCCATCGTGCCGACCAGAATGTGGATCATGGAATCAAATTCGTGACGCAGCGTGCTGTAAGCTTCCTGCAATTTTGCTTCGGCCTCGCCCACTGCATCAGAAGAGGCTTCGTACTTAGCCTGCAACTCGCGATTAAGCCGCGCCAGCTCTTCATTCTGTTCTACGATATGCGCGCTGAGCTTACGGTTTGCGGCTTTCAGCTCACGGGACTCGAGTGCCTCAGACACCATGCCTCGCAGCTGATCGTTGTCCCACGGCTTGGAGATATAGCGGTAGATATTGCCTTCGTTCACTGCCTTGATGGCGGAGTCGAGATCAGAATACCCCGTCAGCAGCACCCGGATCATCTCTGGGTAAGTCTCAAAACAGGTCTTCAGAAGCTCTGCCCCTGACATGCCGGGCATACGCATATCCGAGATAATCATGTCGAACTTCTCGTTCTTCAGAATATCCAGTGCTTCCTGTCCACTGTTCGCCAGGGTCACTTCATAGTTACGGAAAAACAGGCGCTTAAGCGCCTGCAGCACGCCCTGTTCGTCATCCACGAGGAGCAGCTTTCCCTGTTTCTCCTGCGCAGGTTGTGACAGACGATCACTGAGCATTATCAGAATCTCCCGTTCGCAATGGTATGGTCAGTGAGAAGGTGGTCCCGGCCCCCGGGCGCGAGCTGACACGTATCTCACCATCGTGTTCTCTTATTAATTTGTAGCACAAAGCCAGCCCGATGCCGGTTCCTTTACCCTTTTCACGCGTTGTATAAAAAGGTTCGAAAATCCTGGACTGCACTTCTGGCGCCATTCCGGTGCCTGTATCAACGATTTCCATCAGTAACTGATCACCGACTATCCGCTGATAGACTCCCAGAGATCCGGGCGTCGCTTTCTCTTCCAGAGCATGCACGGCATTGACGAGAATATTCATGACCACCTGGGCGATCTGCGATGGATTACAACGCGTCAGGGGCACTTCGGTCAGGCGGGTTTCAAAACTGATGTCATCCGATAAACGGCTTTCAATAATGTGAAAGACCGCCGGCAGGTCGGCATTGATATCGGTGAGTGATTGCCCCTCCGAGCCGCCATGACTGAGAGTGCGCATGTCGTTGATGATCTGCTCAATGCGCTGCACGCCGTTGATGCAGTCACGTACACGCACCGGGGCATTCTCACAGACAATGGCAATATTCAGATCCTGATACCCCGACAGCGTCTGCTGATAGAACGGGTTACGGATATCAAGATGATCGGAGGCGTTATCAAGCAACCGGATGAACTCATTGAGCGCCTCCAGGTCATCCACCAGTCCGTTCAGATTGCTGTCGATATACGCGAGGGGGTTATTGATTTCATGGGCGATGCCTGCTGCCATTTCGCCTAGGGTCGCCAACTGTTCAGCCGAATGCATACGTTCGGAAAGTACAACTTCATCCTGATGCCGACGTTGTTGCAGTATCAGGTACAGCAGCCCGGCCACCAGCATCGCCATCGCTGCCGCCAGCCAGGGAATCACCGGAGAATGAAAGCCGGCCTGCATCAACCGGGTATCAAACCGCAAGCTCAGCTGTGGAAGAAAAAAGTCGTCAAAGTAGATTGCATCACCAGACTCCGGCCCACCCACCGAAGAGACCAGACGGGTATCAACCCCCGTAATACCTGCATCACGCAGCAGCAGGGTCATCCAGTCCTGCAGATTAATCACCAGCGCCAGGCTCTGCTCGCCCTGCATCAGATAAAGGTCAACCATAGAGGCTTCGCGGGTATCTTCAGGGAACCCGATTGTGCCGGTCATCGACTCTAACTGCAGACGGATCTGCCAATGATCCGGATCGGGGGATTCGCCCATCGGCTGAAGTTCGGTGCTCTGCCAGAGCGGCGAGCTGAAGGTTGCACCATCGTTGCGGGCTTGCTGCAACTGACGCCAGACATCATTGATCAGTTCGTAATAGTCACGCAGTGCCCGGACGTACACCCGCTCCAGAACGCTCGCGGTAATCTGGCGGACACGCTGTTGTTCATACCAGGACACGCCGGCATAGGTCAGCAGACCTACCAGCAGAACAATGAACGTGACAGATAAACCACGGCGATGACGCACCCGCACCTCCCGGAAGGCAGCCTATCTTTTCAGTAAAGCAGGCTTTTATCAGGAAGCGCGGATAAAAAGAGATTTCAGGCTGACTTAGCCGACATGCGGATAGTGGCGGCGGACAACAGACAGGATAGCTGTCGCATCCAGACCAGAATCACGGCGTTGCTGCGCCGGACTGTCATGATCAATGTACTGATCCGGCAGCCCCAGCATCTCAACAACTGGACGGGCGTTAGAGGTTGCCAGCACCTCCATCACAGCCGAACCAGCGCCTCCCATGCGGGCGTTTTCTTCCACTGTAATCAACAGATCATGACTCTCTGCAAGCTTAAGAATCAGAGACTCATCAATCGGCTTCACGAAGCGCATGTCTGCGACCGTGGCATCAACAACTCCGGCGGCCTGCAGTGCATCGGCAACAACAGGGCCAAACGCCAGAATAGCGACGCGATTGCTTTCTGCACCGCTCTCACGGCGGATAATCCCGCGCCCCAGCGGATACGCTTCGGGTTCACCGTCGATGCTGGCGCCCGTGCCACTGCCGCGTGGGTAGCGCACTGCCGCCGGGCCTTCGTGACGATACCCGGTGTACAGCATATTGCGGCACTCGGCTTCATCGGAGGGGGTCATGATTACCAGATTCGGAATGCAGCGCATATAGCTGATGTCATAGGCACCATGATGGGTCGGGCCATCCTCACCCACCAGACCTGCGCGATCGATTGCGAACAGGACATCAAGATTCTGCAGGGTCACATCATGAATCAGCTGGTCATACGCCCGCTGCAGGAAGGTCGAGTAAATCGCAACGACCGGCTTGCTGCCCTCACAGGCGAGGCCTGCGGCGAGCGTCACTGCGTGCTGTTCAGCAATCGCAACGTCAAAATAGCGATCAGGAAACTCCTGAGAGAAGCGCACCATGTCCGACCCTTCACGCATGGCCGGTGTGATACCGACGAGGCGAGGATCTGCGGCGGCCATCTCACATAACCATTTTCCGAACACGTTGGAATAGGTCAGTTTCTTAACCGCAGGAGCTTTCTGCCTGATCGATTTCAGCGCGTGATAGCCGATAGGGTCTTCTTCTGCTGGGGTAAAGCCTTTCCCTTTTCGGGTAACGATGTGCAGAAAACGCGGCCCTGGCAGCTTTTTCATGTTCTCCAGGGTGTTTACTAACTCATCCAGGTCGTGTCCGTCGACCGGGCCGTAGTAGTTGAAGCCCAGCTCTTCGAACAGAGTCCCCGGTGCCACCATCCCTTTCATGTGTTCTTCTGTGCGCTTGGCGAACTCCCATGCTGCGGGAATTTTCTCCAGTACTTTCTTGCTGCCTTCGCGCATAGCAGCGTACGTCTGGCTGGACCAGATGCGGGTAAAGTATTTATTCAGCGCACCGACATTGTTCGAAATCGACATGTCGTTATCGTTGAGGATCACCAGCATATCGGCCTTTTCATGGCCCGCATGATTCAGTGCTTCGAAAGCCATCCCGGCGCTGATCGCACCGTCACCAATCACGGCAACACTTTCACGGGCAATGCCCTGCTGGCGGAAAGAAAGCGCCATGCCGAGCGCTGCACTGATCGAGGTACTGGAGTGCCCAACGCCAAAGGTGTCGTACTCGCTTTCGCTGCGCAGAGGAAACGCCGCTGGCCCTTCAGCGCTGCGGATTTTCGGCATCTGCTCCCGGCGCCCGGTCAGAATCTTGTGAGGATATGCCTGATGGCCTACATCCCAGACGATGCGGTCATCCGGGGTATTAAAGACGTAATGCAGCGCTATAGTCAGTTCAACAACCCCGAGACCCGCACCAAAATGTCCGCCGCTCTGACCGACACTGAAGAGAAGGTACTCGCGCAGCTCGGTACTGAGGTCTTTCAGTTGAGCGGCATTTAACCCACGCAGGTCTGCCGGTGAATCAATCAGATCCAGCAAAGGGGTTTCGGGGCGTTGCGAGGGAATCTCGTTAAACATCTGACTGCAGTGGTATCCGCTTATGGTGAACACCGGACGGGCCGGTCGGAATAAAGGGCGCCATTCTAACGGCTGACGCCGCCGATGAGTAGTAATAACTCAGTCGACGGCACCTGAGACAGGGAGCTTAGTGATCCCGTTCGATAATGTAATTGGCCAGAGCGGCAAGCGTGGCGGTGTCGCCAGGCACATCGGCGAGCGCCGCGTGTGCTTCTGCGATCAGATCCGTTGCCCGCTGCCGGGCACCATCTATGCCGAGCAGTGCCGGGTAGGTCGGCTTATTCAGCGCAAGGTCAGCCCCCTGCTGTTTACCCAACACGGCGGTATCACCTTCGATGTCGAGAATATCGTCCTGTACCTGAAAGGCGAGGCCGATAGCGAGGGCGTAACGGGTCAGCGCGTCTTCCACCGCAGGCGTCAGAGACTCAGTCGCCACCGCAGCGCCCATTAACACGGCTGCCAGAATCATGGCTCCGGTCTTATGGCGATGCATATTTTCCAGCTGGTCCAGCGTCATGGCTTTGCCAACGTGGCCCAGATCAATGCACTGCCCGGCAACCATGCCACTGGCTCCGGCTCCTTTGCCAAGAATGCGGATCAGCGTCAGGCGCTGACGGTCTGTCAGATCGGGCGCACTGGCGAGCAATTCAAACGCACCATTGAGCAGGGCATCGCCAGCGAGAATGGCCGTCGCCTCATCAAATGCGATGTGGCAGGTTGGCTTACCGCGGCGGAGATCATCGTTATCCATAGCCGGAAGGTCATCGTGTACAAGGCTGTAGCTATGGATCATCTCGATCGCAACGGCGGCGGTATCCGCCTGTTGCTCTGGTGCCCCCAGCGCTTCAGCGGTGGCGTATACCAGATAAGGCCGGAGGCGCTTGCCGCCATTCATCACGCCGTAATGCATCGCTTCGGCAAGGCGAGGGTCGGCAATGTTAAGAGTGGCGAGTTTTTCTTCGGTGAGACGAGCGATACGTTCCTGGAGGGGCTTCAGGTTCATTCGCCAGGCTCCGCATTAAACGGAATGCCCTCAGAGACACCATTGCGTTCCATCAGGATCTGTACCCGCTGCTCGGCTTCTGATAGGGCGGTCTGACACTGACGGGTCAGGCCAATCCCACGTTCAAAGGCTGCCAGGCTGTCTTCCAGACTGAGTTCACCGCTTTCCATCCGGTTCACCAGCGCTTCCAGCTCCGCCAGTGCAGATTCAAATTCAAAAGGGGGTGTTTTCTCAGTCATGGGCTCTCTCCGGAATTGTGCGGCAACACTAACCGCCACGCCCGGGCGGGTCAATATGGCTTTTTTTTACTTATGACAGGAAGAAACCGGGGAAGCGTCTAAACTCTGTTACAAAGGCATGGTCCCTGCGGTTACATAGATAAAGGAGTACACGTGGATCTCGCGTCATTAGTCGGTCTTGTCGGGGCCTTCGGTATCGTTATTTTCGCAATGATGCTGGGCGGCTCTATAGGAATGTTTGTCGACGTCCCGTCGGTACTCATTGTGATCGTCGGTAGTGTATTTGCCGTCATGATGAAGTTCGAACTGGGGCAGTTTCTGGGGGCAATGAAAGTCGCAGGTAAGGCCTTCTCATTCAAGATGGCGAAACCTGACACTCTGGTCGGTGAAATCGTCGAACTGGCCGGCCTGGCCCGCAAAGGCGGGCTGCTCTCCCTGGAAGGTAAAGAAGTCAGTGAAGCATTTCTGAGCAAAGGCATTCAGCTGCTCGTAGACGGCCATGACCCGGATGTCGTGCGTACACTTCTGAATAAAGAAATGAAACTGGCCAGTACCCGGCATGACATGGCCATTGGTGTATTCAAGAGCATGGGGGACGTTGCACCGGCGATGGGGATGATCGGAACGCTGATCGGCCTGGTTGCCATGCTCGCCAACATGTCCGATCCAAAGGCAATCGGCCCGGCAATGGCAATCGCACTTCTGACGACACTATATGGTGCGATGATCGCAAACATGATTGCTCTCCCGATTGCCGACAAACTGAATCTCAGAAAAGAAGAAGAAGACCTCCTGAAGACAATGATTATTGATGCACTTCTGGCAATTCAGAGCGGTCAGAATCCGCGTGTCATTGAATCCATGTTGCTGGCCTACATTCAGGAAGGCAAACGCGCAGTCTCAGGTGATTAAGCATGTCTGCTGAAGAAGAAGAATGCCCACCCTGCCCCGCCGGAATACCGGCGTGGGTGATGACATTCGCCGACCTGATGTCGCTGCTGATGTGCTTCTTCGTGCTTCTGCTCTCGTTCTCAGAGATGGATGCACAGAAGTTCAAACGTCTGGCAGGCGAGCTCAGGGATGCGTTCGGTGTTCAGACACTGATTAATGCGAGCGATCCCCCGAAAGGGACAAGCGTGATCGCACGGCATTTCAGTCCGTCGATACCGGAGCCCACTCCGATTAATGAGATCCGGCAGAAAACCAGTGACATTACCAAGAGCTCGCTGGAAGTGTTATGTCAGGATGAAATTACCCAGCAGGAAACCCGCCAGGGCGATCAGGGTATGCAGACACGGGAAGTGGTCGTTCCGGCAGAAGATGTCGAGAACAAAAAAACGGAAGAAGAAGCGATGGAGATCGCAGCTGCTCTGGAAGCAGAAGTCGCATCGGGCCAGGTAGAAATCGAAACCGTGGGTAAAAAGATCATTATCCGTATCCAGCAGCGTGGCGCCTTCCGCTCAGGGTCTGACTATATCGAAGACCGGTTCTTGCCGGTGATCGACAAAATCCGGGAAGTACTGGTGGATATCCCCGGCAAAATTTCGGTGGAAGGCCACACTGATGATATTCCGGTTTCAGGCGGACGCTTCCGCTCAAACTGGGGATTATCGACAGCACGGGCAGTCGCATTTGCGCAGGAGCTGTTTGTCGCCCCTGAAATGGACGCCGACCGCTTTCAGGTTGTTGGCCATGCCGATAAAAAACCACTGGTGCCGAATACAGACGATGCCGCCCGGGAACGCAACCGCCGGGTAGAAATTGTCATTCTGCGTACCCATGAGAACGATGATGATGACCAGCCTGAAATTATGCCGTCTCAACAGGAAATCGACGATGCAGCGACCGCTCAGCCGGAAGATTTCGAACTCAACCCGAATGAAATTTTCTGATAGAAAGGAGGACTGATATGGAAGAACGTCGCCGTTATTTCCGTCTGGATGACGAGGTGATTCTCGACTTCGAGCCCGTCAGCCAGGACGAAGTGCGCCGCTGGAAAGAGCGCAAAACCGATCAGCGCAACGAGCTGGCAGAACTGGATCGTGATATTGCTGCACTGCTGCACCGTCTTCAGGCGCAGGCTCCGGCCGTGGCAGGGTTATGCGAGTTACTCAACCGCAAAATCAACCTGCTGCACGCGCATCAGCCCAGCACTCTGACAGAGACTGAGATCCGGACCCGGGTGAATCTCAGTGCCTGTGGTATGTCGTTCCGGACCGGAGAGCCCCTGGCAGAGCACGATAACCTCAGACTGCAGATGCAACTGAAGCCGTCCAATGTACCCGTCACTCTTATGGGCAGCATCGTCGGAGTTGAGCAGGTGGATGATAGCGAAGCTCCGTATCTGGTCCGCGTGAATTTCGACGGACTGCGCGAAGCTGAACAGGAAATTCTGATTCACCACCTCTTTCAGCTGCAGTCCCGCCGCCTCCAGGCCAACGCACAGGCTCTCAACGACGCCTGCTGATTTCTCCGGGCATTTGTTATCATGCAGCAGACTTACTTTAAGGAGCTGCCTGATGACAGGCCCGCGCATCTATTCTTCAGAAACCTTGATTCCTGGCCAGCAGGTGGCACTCGATGAGCAGGCGGTAACACACTTAGTTCGGGTGTTGCGCATGCAGTCCAGCGATACCTTCCGCCTGTTTAATGGTGATGGTCACGAGTACAGCGCGAGCCTTCTGGTAGAGAGCAAAAAATACGCATCAGCCATCATCGGGGAGATTCTGCGTAGTGATGCGAACATGCCACTGGCGCTGCATCTTGGGCAGGTCATGTCGAAAGGCGACCGGATGGACTTTACGGTTCAGAAGGCAACAGAGCTGGGCATTCGTGAAATAACCCCCCTGAGCAGCGAGCGCTGTGATGTCCGCCTGAAGGGCGAGCGCATGGATAAGAAACGCGAACACTGGCAGAGGGTCGCCATTTCTGCCTGTGAACAGTCAGGCCGGAACAGCATCCCCGTCATTCATGATCCGGTTAACCTGAGCGACTGGCTGACTGCCGTCGAAGCCGATCGCAAACTTCTGCTCCATCCGCATAATCAGAAACCACTGAACAGTGATGAGCAACCTCAGAGTGTTGCCATTCTGGTCGGCCCTGAAGGCGGGTTCAGCGATCCGGAAGTCATGCTGTGCCAGCAACAGGGCTTTGATGGCTTGCTGTTGGGGCCGCGGATTCTGCGCACAGAAACCGCAGCACTGACAGCGCTTAGTGTGATTCAGTATGTGTGGGGGGATTTCCGCTGACCAGGCGGATGTACTTCCAGTCCCAGTAGGACGACAGAAAATACAGACCGATAAAGAGCGTCGCCCACCACTCGATGATGCGCTTACCGTTCGTCATCTCAATGCCAACCGTCACACCGGCAAACGCAATAAACATAAACCAGAGTACCGCCATAAGACCTGTTTTAGCACGGAAACTCGGCACACGGAGCCCCATGCGTCGCGCTTTAAATGTCAGCACATAGCTGATCGTTAATGCGACGAGCATGCCCTGGAAGAAAATATTCGCCCCTTTGACATGCACAAACCAGTTAGTATCTTCATCCGCAGGCAGTAATACTGCTGTGCCCACCAGCAGACCGAGCGCTGCCAGCGTACCGAAAAATTGCATAAAACCCAGTGCGATACGGCCACTGTAATCCGCGAGCCAGACACGCTGCAGTTGCCACCAGATAATAAAAAATGAGCATGACGCGATCATGCCACCACGGAAAATAAATCCGGCATCGCCCTTCATTCCCGTATGGGTAATGTCTGTGCACCCTTCAATAAAAGGATTACAAAGCAGCGCCGTACCGTCACTGGTACCTACCCAGTAGGTCACAGCAATCGTCCCCATCGACAGCACGCAGGAAATCAGCGCAATAAATTGTCCGAATGACATAGGTGTTCCCCTTTCCAACCGGCGCACATCATAGCACCCACACGAGAGGTCGTCCCACCCGATTGAACAGGGTAAACTGCAGCGGTTAAAAAAATTCCGGGGCAGGATAATGGCCAAGAAAAAAACTGCATATGTCTGCACTGAATGCGGCGCAGACCACAACAAATGGCAAGGGCAATGTGCTGGCTGCGGGCAGTGGAATACCCTGCAGGAGTTTGTCGTTTCCGCCGCGAAAACTGCTACCCGGGACACTCGCTTTTCTGGCTATGCGGGGGATGCCGCGCAGGGTTCCGTGATTCGTCTCGCCGATGTGGATCTGGCGGAAGTGCCTCGTTTCTCCAGCGGTATGCAGGAATTCGATCGGGTGTTAGGTGGCGGTCTGGTGCCGGGCTCGGCCATCCTTATCGGTGGTCACCCGGGGGCTGGTAAATCAACTCTGTTGCTACAGACGCTGTGCCATCTTGCCCGCGACATGCCGGCTATCTACGTCACGGGGGAAGAAAGTCTGCAACAGGTCGCCATGCGTGCCCACCGCCTTGGCCTGCCAACCGATCAGTTACAGATGCTGAGCGAAACTAACGTCGATCAGCTGACACGTGTACTGCAGCAGCATAAACCCCGGATCGTGGTTATTGATTCGATTCAGGTGATGCATGTTGAGGGCGTTGAATCAGCCCCGGGGAGTGTTGCTCAGGTGCGTGAGAGCGCCGCATTTCTTACCCGCTTTGCTAAGCAGACAGGTACGGTGCTTATGCTTGTCGGTCATGTGACCAAAGACGGGTCTCTGGCCGGCCCGAAAGTACTCGAACATATGATCGACTGCTCTATCATGCTGGAGGGTGATGGTGACAGCCGGTTTCGCACTCTGCGGGGTATTAAAAACCGCTTTGGTGCGATCAACGAACTTGGTGTATTTGCCATGCTGGAGACGGGCCTGAAAGAGGTCAGGAATCCCAGTTCTATCTTTCTCAACCGCAGCACTGAAGCCTCAGCAGGCAGCGTCGTGATGGTGATATGGGAAGGCACCCGTCCTCTCCTTGTCGAGATTCAGGCATTGGTCGATGACAGTCACTTCGGCAACCCCAAGCGTGTTGCTGTTGGCCTGGATCAGAACAGGCTGAATCTGCTGCTGGCCGCCATGCACCGCCATGGTGGCATTCACCTCGGCGATCAGGATGTCTATATCAATGTCGTCGGCGGTGTAAAGGTAAGTGAAACGGGGGCCGATCTGGCGCTGTTACTTGCTGCGCTCTCAAGTTTCCGTAATCAACCGCTTGAGCAGGGCCTGATTGTATTCGGAGAAGTCGGGTTATCAGGCGAAATCCGCCCTGTCCCGTCGGGTCAGGAGCGCATCCGGGAAGCCGCTAAACACGGTTTTACCCGGGCCATCGTACCTAAGGCCAATGCACCGAAAACGCCGGTGCCCGGAATGGAAGTGATCGGGGTCGATCGCCTTCAGGAAGCGATCGAACGCATCTGAGGGACTAGTGTTTCTGGCCGAGGCGTTTCGCTGCGCGTTCGGCCTCTTCAGGGTTAGCTGTTCCCTTCACCATCGGTCGGTGACGGTGAATGGCCGCCTTACCTACCATGTAGGCTGATACTGGCGCGGTAATAAACAGAAACAGACTGATCACCAGCTCATGGATATGCAGGCTCTGCTCCTGCAGGCTGAACCATACCAATGATCCAAGTAACGTCGCTCCCATTCCCAGTGTCGATGCCTTCGTCGGGGCATGCAGGCGGGTATAGAAATCCGGTAGTTTCACCAGCCCCCACGAGCCGATCAACATAAACACCGCACCAACGATAATCAGAAAAGCGACCAGATAATCGCTGTATTGCAGCAGATTATTCAATGATATCTCCCCGCAGCAGATATTTAGCCAGAGCAGCGGTACTGACAAAACCAAGCATGGCGATGAGCAGTGCCCCCTCAAAATACAGCGCCGAGCCGTGATAAAGCCCCAGCAGTATGATCAGCGCAATACTGTTAATGTAGAGCGTATCCAGCGCCAGAATACGATCGGTAATGTCCGGGCCTTTGATCAGCCGCCACAGACAGAACAGCATAGCGACACCAATCATCAACGCCGCGGCAAGGACAACGGTAATCAGCATCCGAAAATCTCCTTCAATGGCTGCTCATAGCGTTGAGCAATAAAGTCGATCAGGGCTTTTTCATCATCCAGATGGAGAACATGAACATAGAGCACCTGACTGTCTTCCGAAAATTCAACGCTGACGGTACCGGGAGTCAGTGAGATCGAACTCGCCAGAAGAGCCGCCGGGAAGGGTTCCTGAATACGCAAGGGATACGCCAGCCAGCCCGGCTTCAGATAACGATTTGGCAACAACACCCGCCGCGCAACATCGAGGTTGGCCACCACGATGTCATAGACCAGCCGAAGCATGTACACAAACAGGGCAACCGGTTTACGGATAGGTGCATGCCCACGCACATAGGGGTAGGTCAGCAAAGGAATGACCCAACCAAGAACAACCCCAAGAACAAACTGCCCCCAGGAGGCACCGTTAAGCAGCAGCCAGACCATCACCAGCATCACTGTATGCCACGGCATAGGTAACAGATAACGCATCATGGGCGGCCTCCATTGAGCTGTTCAAGGCTGACACCCTGATGCATATCCTGAGCTGCCCGCATCGACCATTCGGTCAATGGTCCAGCCGCAAGAACCAGTGCAATTGTGGTCAGACACAACAGGCCTGCGCCTGCAAAATGCAATCGACTCAGACGCTCTTTCACTTCGGGCAATACGTTCCCCTGAGTTCTCCAGAACAGAGTCGACCCGGCCCGGGACAGCGCTATCATCGCCGCCAGCCCCGAAATCAGGACCAGGGGCCATACCCACCAGGCATCACCACTGTCCAGTGCTGACTGCATGATGAAGACCTTACCGACGAACCCTGAAAACGGGGGCAAGCCAATCAGCGCCATCGCACAGATGGCAAACAGGAAACCCGTCAACTTGGGCGCGAGCATTGGACGCGAACGAACAAACCTGTCGCCTGCCTGTCCACGCTGAAGCACGACCAGTCCTGCCACAAGGAAAAACGCTCCACTCATCAGTGTACTGTGTAGTGTGTAATAAACACCTGCAGCGACGGCCTGAGTTGTTCCCATGGCAACGGTCATCAGCAAGGTACCTGCCGACAGAATCACAAGGTTGGCGATAAGACGACGCAGAGACTCCGCAGCCAGAACCCCCAGGGAGCCCACAACCACCGTCAGACCAGACAGAACGGCCAGCAGGTCAAGCCCCAGCCCTCCCAGCTCTCCGTGTCCTTCCGCGTAGACCACACCATGTATACGCCACATGCTGTACAGGCCAACTTTGGTCATTACTGCAAACAGGGCCGCTACCGGAATGGATGTACTGCTGTACGTTCGTGGCAGCCAGAAATGCAGAGGCAGAAGCGCGGCCTTGATACCAAATACCAGCATCAACAACATACCACCCGCCTCTGCCAGTGGCAGACTTTCATCAGACAGATGTGGCGCCCGCTCGGCCATATCAGGGATATTCAGTGTACCGAACGCATGATAGAGAACCGCCAGTGCCACCAGGAAAAATGCTGATCCGATCAGGTTATACAGCACATAGTGTTGTGCTGCGCGGGTTCGCTCCCGACCACCACCATGAATCAGAAGCGAATAGGATGCGATCAGCAGAATCTCGAAGAAGACAAACAGGTTAAACGCATCAGCCGTCAGGAACGCACCATTGAGCCCCATCAGCTGGAACAGGTAAAGCGGGTGGAAATACCGACCTGTGGCATCCTCTCCGGCGCAAGCATACAGGTGAGCACCTAATGCCAGAACCGACGTCAGAAGTACCATAAACGATGACATTGGGTCAGCAAGCAGGAAAATACCGAAAGGCGCTTCCCAATCCCCCATCGCATACCCAAGTGCTCCGTCACGCAGCGTGGTGTATAACATCAATGCAGATACAGCCACCAAAGCCAGCAGAAACAGCTGAGTCACCAGACGCTGCAACGGCAGACGTTCATTAAAGAAGGGGAAGAGGACAAACACCGCCGCAAAAAATGGCAGCAGAACAGGCAGAGCAGGAAGGTGCATCATCATCGTGATTTGCCCCCCGATGCTTTTTCTGTAGCACGCGGCTTCTCGCGCTGTTCTTTGTCTTTAGTCGCCAGGCTGTCTGTCGGAGCAGAACGTCCGTCAACCTGATCATTACCCAGGTCAGCGCGTGCACGGATCGCCAGAATCAGTGCAAACGCTGTCATCGCAAAACCAATCACAATGGCGGTCAGTACCAGAGCCTGCGGCAGGGGGTCCGTTGGGTTCTCTGTTTCTCCCAGAATCGCCGGTTTGTGAAGCGCCAGACCGCCGCTGGCGAAAAGAAACAGGTTCACTGCATAGGACATCAGTGTCAGGCCCATGACGATAGCGAACGTGTGCCCGCGCAGCATCAGAAATACCGAACAGGTCACCATAACCCCAACAACGGTGGCGTAGATGAGTTCCATCAGGATTGCCCTCCTGGTGTCGGACGCTCAGCCGTCGTCAGTTTGCCCAGGTTCGCAAGTATCGACAAAGTCGCGCCAATCACAGTCAGGTACACCCCAAGATCAAAGGCCATTGCACTGGCCAGTTCAAACTTACCGACGAGCGGCAGGTAGAAATAATCAAACCAGGATGTCAGGAACGGACGCTCAAAGATCCAGCTCCCCGCCCCCGACAAAAAGGCCAGCAGCAGACCACTGACGATAAACCACTGGAAGTTAAGGTCACCCCGCTCACGCATCCAGACCACCCCATTGGCGATATATTGCTGAATCAGAGCAACCGCAGTGACCAGGCCGGCAATAAATCCGCCGCCCGGAAGGTTGTGACCGCGAAGGAAGATATAGGCAGAGACCAACAGCGCCAGAGGCAGAAGGCTCTGAGAAATCTGCATGAGCATGACCGGGTGCCGGTCTCGCGACCACGCACGACCATCCATGTCGGCAGACGGCGCAAACATTCTGATGCCGGCCAGCAATTTAAAGATACCAATCGCGGCGATGGCCAGAACCGTGATCTCACCGAAGGTATCGAATCCGCGGAAATCAACCAGAATCACGTTTACTACGTTGGTACCGCCGCCGCCGGTCTTCGCATTAATTGTGAAAAATTCACTGATGCTGTTTACCGGACGGGTCAACATGGCGTAGGTCAGCGTGCCGACCAGAGCACCGACAACCGTTGCCAGACCAAGGTCTCTGACAATACGGGCGGGTGATAAGTGATTCAGGGTTATCCGCTGTGGCAGGAAGTAGAGCGCCAGCAGGAAGAGAATGATCGTCGCAACCTCAACAGAAAGCTGCGTCAGCGCCAGATCAGGTGCAGAGAACCAGGCAAATGCCATAGACACAACCAGACCGACCACCGACACAGTGACCAGTGCCAGTAATCGCTTGTGACTGACCATGACCGTCGCTACCGAGCCCACGATCAACAGCAGCGCACCACCGATAGAGACGAGGTCGACATCCGAGCGCGCGATGCTTCCCTGCGCCGAGGCGAGCTCGAGCAGTGGAACACCCAGAACCACACCCACAGCCAGGATGAGCCAGAAGGTGTAACGCTGGAAACTGCCGTTATCAATAAACTCCTGCAGACGGGTTGCGCCTCGCACCAGACGCTGCACACTCTGCTCAAAAGCATACTTCGCATCGACTTCAGCAAACTGAGCCTGAAACGCAAACATATGCCGGCGTTGACTGTAGAGCGCAACACCACCAAGCACAGCCAGAAAGCTCATCAACAGTGGGATATTAAACCCGTGCCAGATCGAAATACTGAATTCAGGTACTCCCTCTGGCATTAATGAAGCGCCAACAGCAACCAGCAGATCACCGACAATCAGATCTGGCAGAATTCCGACCAGAAGACACAGCACTACCAGCACCTCAACCGGAACACGCATATAGCGCGGCGGCTCATGCGGGGTTTTCGGCAAGTCGATCGGATCACCGTTAAAGAATACGTCATGCACAAAGCGCAGAGAGTACGCTACCGCAAGCGCGCCACCGACGGTCACTAGCAGAGGCGTCAACCATGACAGTGAGCCCAGGGTGTGCTGGTTCAGTGATTCTGCGAACAACATCTCTTTCGACAGGAAGCCATTAAGCAGTGGCACCCCCGCCATGGATGACGCGGCAACCATCGCCAGTGTCGCCGTATACGGCATATAGCGGAACAGGCCATTAAGCTTACGCATATCACGCGAACCGGACTCATGGTCAATGATACCTGCTGCCATAAACAGTGAGGCCTTAAAGACCGCGTGGTTAATCACGTGAAACATCGCAGCAATGGCGGCAAGCTGAGTATCGAGACCCAACAGTAATGTAATCAGGCCAAGGTGACTGATCGTTGAATACGCCAGCAGCCCTTTCAGGTCATGCTTGAACAGAGCGGTATACGCTCCCACCAGCAGAGTTGTCAGGCCCACCAGACTGACGACGGCAAACCACAATTCCGTCTGGGAAAGCACGGGATAAAAACGCGCCATCAGGAAGATACCGGCTTTCACCATAGTCGCAGAGTGCAGATAAGACGATACAGGCGTCGGTGCCGCCATAGCCTGAGGAAGCCAGGAATGGAACGGAAACTGAGCAGACTTAGTAAACGCACCAGCCAGCACCAGCGCCAGAATAACCGGATAGTATTCGTTTTCTACGATCAGGCGTCCGCTTGCCAGAACCCTTTGCAGGTCGTAGCTACCGACCAGCTCGCCAATCATAATCAGGCCGGCGAGCAGTGCCAGGCCACCCGCGCCAGTAATCGTCAGCGCCATGCGGGCGCCCTTCCGGGCCTCTGTTTTATGCGACCAGAACGTAATCAGCAGAAAAGAGCTGATACTGGTGAGCTCCCAGAAGAACCAGAGCTGAATCAGGTTGGCTGACAGCACAACCCCAAGCATGGCCGTCATAAAGAGGACCAGGCTTGCATAGAAGCGCCCGGCATTATCTCCCTCTGCAAGGTAATAACGGGCGTACAGAATAACCAGCAGACCGATCCCCAGGATCAGCAGGCAGAACATGAGGCCAAGGCCATCAAGGAAAAAGCTGATATTGAGAGATAGCAGGGGAATCCATTCAAAGCTGACAACAGGGTAATCGCCCGCCATCACCTGAGGGATCAGGTGAATCACAATACCCAGAGCAACCGCAGGCAGGAATGCCGTTCCCAGCGCCAGCATTGACCGGGGATAGCGCCCCAGAAGCAATGGAATCAGTGTGCCCAGCAAAGGCAACAGCGGCACCCAGATCAGATTCATGTCAGGAGAGTCTCCACTCACAGTGATGTGACAGTGTAACACTGTCGCTTCCAGGGAAAAGCCAGGGTAATTCTGTACTTATGCTGACCTCCCACGTCATATTGTCCGGCTCAGAAGCCCGACCCAATGCCAGTATAGACAATCCGGTCAGGCCATTCCTGTATGCCTAAAAAAGCCCTGTAAAAACAGGGCTACGGATAATACCTCAAAGGTGGTACTCAGGGCTCAGCTCAGTGACCGCTTCAACGAAGGCTTTTGCATGCTCCGGGTCGACAAACTGGTGAATTCCATGACCAAGGTTAAATACATGGCCGCTTCCCTTGCCAAAGCTATCCAAAATGCGTTTGACCTCTTTCCGGATAGTCTGAGGCGACGCATAAAGGACCGATGGATCCATATTCCCCTGCAGTGCAACCGTTCCACCCACACGGGCACGAGCACTGCCGATGTCGGTTGTCCAGTCGAGACCCAACGCGTCAGCACCGGTTGCAGCCATCGCTTCCAGCCACTGGCCACCACCTTTGGTGAACAGAATCACCGGGATTTTCTGGCCATCATGCTCACGAATCAGACCATCAACAATCTTCTTCATGTACGCCAGAGAGAATTCACGATAGCAGACGTCGCTTAACGTACCGCCCCAGGTATCAAAGATCTGTACTGCCTGCGCGCCGGCTTTAATCTGAGCGTTCAGATAATCAATCACAGAAAGTGCCAGCTTGTTCAGCAGCTCGTGCATGATTTCTGGCGTGTCGTACATCATGGCTTTCACGTGACGGAAGTCTTTTGATGAGCCGCCTTCAACCATATAAGTCGCCAGCGTCCACGGACTGCCAGAAAAACCAATCAGAGGCACCCGACCATTCAGCTCACGACGGATGGTAGACACCGCTTTCAGAACGTAATCGAGATCGGCTTCAGTGTTAGCAACTGGCAGATCTGCAACGTCTTTCTCAGTACGCAGCACCTTTTTGAAACGCGGGCCTTCGCCCGTCTCAAAGTACAAACCCAGGCCCATGGCATCCGGAATCGTCAGGATGTCCGAGAACAGAATCGCCGCATCCAGAGGGTAACGTTCCAGAGGCTGTATCGTTACTTCACACGCCAGCTCGTGGTTTTTACACAGCGACATAAAGTCACCGGCCTGAGCGCGGGTTGCTTTGTATTCTGGCAGGTAACGGCCGGCCTGGCGCATCATCCAGATAGGCGTGCGGTCTACGGGCTGTCGCAACAGGGCACGGAGAAAACGGTCGTTTTTAAGCTCAGACATAAGAATTCCGGACACTCAGAAAATTAATGGGACGCATAATAACAAAAAACCCGGCCATTAGCCGGGTTTGCGAAAACAGTGGTCAGATCACTCGGCCACAGTGAAGGTTACAGAGCTAACCCCCAGAGTATCGTTGGTCAGGATAACATCATGACCAATATCACCTGAATCAATATCGATAGAGCCATCGCTGTTTTTGGTCTGAGTCACCCCGTTTACTGTCCAGCTGTAATCACTCGCAGTAAAGGTCTCTGCAGACCACCGTGTAGCAGGATAAAGACGCGTCAGGTTCGACAGACTGATATCCCCTTCTGGCAGGTAAGCGTTCGAAGGTCCGGTGATTTCAGCGGTTGCACTGACCTGCGGAACCAGCAGAAAAGAGCCATCGCTAAGATCCCAGTTAGCTGTCAGCGCATAGTCATAGCCGCCTGAATCACTACTGAAAACAACTTCATGCTTGCCATCCCGCTCTGACATTGCGAAGCGAACAAGGTACTGATTGCCAGCGCGAACCCGGACGCTGACGGCATTCTGCTGCGCCGCAATCACCTGCGAAGCCACATTGAATGTATTGGTTGAATTCGTATCAATGACAGTAGCGGCCAGATCGCTGATGTTTTCATCCGCGCCTCCGGTACCAAGAGATACGTAAATCAGAGGCTTAGGTACCAATGCCATCTCAGAACTGCCAGCCGCACCATCATCCTCAACCTGAGTATCAGTGTTCTCTGAATCAGCCTGCTCAACATACGTCAGCAACGACTGCCACTGTAGGGCGGCGAGTGCATCTTCTTTCCAGAAAGTCTGCTGACTCGTATTAGGGCCTGCGGTAAACAGCACCAGACTACTCACATTAAGACCGGTCATCTGCGTAAAACCAGCATTGTACGTGTAGTCATCATCCAGATCATCGTATGCATCGCTTGACAGATCGACAGCGACTGATGCATTGCCGCTGCCACTACCGTTGTAGGTACCCACTGCTTTAACAATAGCTTCGTAAGTTGCGGTGAAATTGCCCCGATCATCCCAGGCATTAGCCGCCAGCAAACCATCCAACGCGGTATTCAGAGTCGACGCATCCGAGGTGAATGTGCCCACCAGAGGTTCAACACCATCACCCGCGTTAGCATAAGCCCAAAGGGTAAATTCCTGATCACGTATCACAGGGTCAGAGCTGCTCTGAGCACTGGAGATATAGGTCTTTACTGCATTAATGTACGAACTCTTATCAATCCCCTGAGAGGTAATACTGCCAGACGTATCAACCAGCAGCGCCGTCTTCAGAGACACAGGAAGACCAATAATCTTCTGCATCATGACTCCATTCTCATCAGGGTCGACAGCCTCTCCGTTTACCGTCAGCGTGTAGTCACTGATTTTAGGCGTTTCCAGAGGTGATAACGTAGCGCCATCGACAGGAGCAATCACATATCCACCGATCAGTGGATACGTAACCACGGAAGAGAAATACCCATCAAAATCTGTGTATTCAGACCCTGACATCAGAAACTGCAGAGGGAAATAGCTGGAACCGGCCGTCGTAGTCGCCGTGTCATCGGTATCAGTGGAATCCGTAGTGTCTTCCTCAGTGTCCGACGAGGCAACGACAGGGTCCCCTCCTCCACCGCAGGCAGCAAGCGTCGCGGAAATCAGGGCGATCCAAAGGAGGTTAGGTTTGGACATAAGGCAGCTCCGTCTGATATCAGTAATCTAATCAACAGCGGCAGAGAATAGCACTCCCGGTCATTATCCGACCACCGTAAAAAAAGAAAACGCGACCGGAGTCGCGTTTTCTGGCGCAGACGGACACTTCCGACTGCAATGTCACTTATCCCGTCTCAGACGTCGAGATAATCGAGGATGCCCTCAGCGGCCTGACGACCTTCATAGATCGCGGTCACTACCAGATCAGAACCACGAACCATATCGCCACCGGCGAATACTTTCGGGTTAGACGTCTGGTGTTTAAACTCCTGCTCTTCCGGTGCAACCACACCGTCCCAGCTGTTCAGTTCGATACCGAAATCTTTAAACCATGGCGCAGGGCTTGGACGGAAACCAAAGGCAACCAGTACCGCGTCTGCTGGCAGGATCTCTTCAGAACCTTCTACCACTTCAGGACGACGACGACCGTTCTCGTCTGGCTCACCCATCTTGGTAGTCACAACCTTAACGCCTTCAACCTTGTCTTCACCAACGATGGCAACCGGCTGACGGTTAAACAGGAAGTTCACGCCTTCTTCGCGCGCGTTAACTACTTCACGCTTAGAGCCCGGCATGTTTTCTTCGTCACGACGGTACGCACAGGTCACTGTGTCTGCACCCTGACGGATAGAAGTACGGTTGCAGTCCATCGCGGTGTCACCACCACCCAGAACAACCACTTTCTTACCTTTCATGCTGACGAAGTCTGCAGCGTCTTTTTCGAAGCCGAGGTTACGGTTCACGTTAGAGATCAGGAAATCCAGTGCGTCATGAACGCCCGGCAGATCTTCACCCGGGAAACCACCCTTCATGTAGTTGTAGGTACCCATGCCCAGGAACACGGCATCGAACTCGTCGATGATGCTCTGGAAGTCAACATCTTTACCGACTTCGGTGTTCAGGCGGAATTCAACACCCATGCCTTCGAACACTTCACGACGGTTAGACATTACACTCTTCTCGAGCTTGAACTCAGGAATACCGAAGGTCAGCAGACCACCAATTTCCGGATATTTGTCGAAGACAACCGGAGTAACACCGTTGCGCACCAGAATGTCAGCAGCCCCCAGACCCGCAGGGCCTGCACCGATAATCGCTACGCGCTTACCGGTTGGCTTAACATTCGACATATCCGGACGCCAGCCCATGGCAAAGGCGGTATCGGTGATGTATTTCTCAACATTACCAATGGTCACAGCACCGAAGCCATCATTCAGGGTACATGAACCTTCACACAGACGATCCTGTGGGCACACACGGCCA
>Ga0208830_1000382_pt1 | contig 22746 bp, 31 predicted proteins | sample DeeseametaMP2634_FD_184169 | JGI IMG/M metagenome (GOLD analysis project Ga0208830, IMG submission 184169) | Marine microbial communities from the Deep Atlantic Ocean - MP2634 (SPAdes) | ecosystem: Environmental > Aquatic > Marine > Oceanic | place: Northeast of Antigua and Barbuda, North... | reverse complement strand
GTAGATAATAGAAATGTAAAAGGTGAAACAGGATTTTTTTGATTTAAGAATAAATATTAAATGAATAAAGAAATAATACCATTACCTAAGTATGGTGATATAATTTACTGTTTTTTTCCTAACAGAGATTTTTTAAATGAGGAAGATGAAGGTCTTCCTTTTTTAGATCCACATTATTGCCTAGTGTTAAAAACATATGAAGAAACTCATTCAGTCCTTGTTGTTTATGGAACTTCAAAAAAAACAAATGATAAGACTAATACTGATTTACTAATATCAAATTTAAATTATATAAAAAAATCAGGATTGCATAAAGAAACAAAATTTATTTTTGATCAAGAATCAATAGCATTAATTCCTTATAATGAAATGTATGTATCTAAAAAAGGCATTACTGGTAATTTACCAAAAATTTTACATGATGATGTTATTAATATAATTTCAATAATAGGCAAAAATAAATTTAAAACATTAGTTAGTGCTTTAGAAAATAATAGAATTATTATATCAAAAAAAGAAAAAGATTTTTTTAATTAATAAATATTATAATTTTTGGACAATATTAAATTATTATTTATTAAATATTAGAGAACAGGGTTTGCACCGTATACAAATATGTTATTACCACTCATTTGAGTAATATTTCCACCTTTCCAAAATTTAATATCGTTTTGCATAAAAATTCCTATATTAATTAATCACATTATAACATAACTATATATTTATTTCATTAAAAATAAACAAATAATAAATAAAAGAAATAAAATAAAACCTTAAAATATATTTTTTTTATGAAAAATATAAAAAAGTCCCTAAAAAGGGACTTTTATTATTTTATAAAATAAACAATTATTGAGAATTTATTAACACCTCACCACTTACATTAATACTCTCAAAATATTCAGCCGTAATAATTAAAGATTTTTCATAATTTGATAGAGACAAAACTTCTTCTTTCGTAAACAAACCAGTTACTTTTCCAACTTCGTCTATTTTTTTATCTAAATCAAAACCTAATTTTTCTGATATTTCTTTTGTACCTAAATATGCAAAAATCTCTAAACCTAATGTTGCTTCACTCATTTTTCCATAATCAAAAGCATTGCCAAAAAATACATCGTTAGCTTCATTCCAAGATATGCCATACTTATTATAAGCAAAATTAAATATAGCATCAAAATCTTGAATTTGTTTTGTTTTCATAAATAAACCTCTTTTTTAAAAAAAGGTATTATAACATATTTTTGTATTAATGTCATTAATTTATTAAATTATAGTTTAATTTTAGCCGCCATTTTTTCACCAAGTTCGGTTTTAATTTCGGAGTGTTGTAGTTCTGGAAAATCTTCTTTTGCTGTGTTGATTAACATTTTAGCTAAACCTTTTTCTCTATAATAATTAGCTGTAAATATATTTTCAATAACATTATCTTTTACTTGAATGCCAGCTACATTTTTTTCGCCAACTTTAAAAATATATCTTGTAGCATTTTCACCTTCAATTTTTTGGATTTCATTATCAATTTGTTCACAATTTATTTCTTCACCCATATATTCAAAGGTATCAACAGCTTGAAAGTCAAGTAATAGCCATTGCATTTTATCATAGTAATGATTTTCATATTCAGGTATATCAGAAAAATCTATATCTTGATTTGAAAAAATATAGTGAGTATTAATACTTTTGATTCCAAAAAAGTATTCACCTTTATATTTGCCACGATAAAAAGTTGTACTAGGATCTTCAAGAAATAAATCATCTAACGTATAACCTTCTTCCTCTTCAAAAGAATCAGAGTCTAATATTTCATTAATATCAGCAGGATTAATTGCTTTACAATTTTCGTTTGCAAAGTGATGAAAGTTCTCTTCTATTTTAGAACTAATAGTATCATAATATTTTATTTTTTTATTTTTTAAAAATGTATTTAAGTTTTCCATAATATCATTATAACATTTAAAATAAAAAATAATAATATAAAAATAAAATATATTAAATAATTTTTTTGATAAATAAAAAACTATATGTTATAATAAGTTTTTAAATTAAGAGATTATAATTATATGAATTTTCAATTTGATAAAGAAAAATATTTAACTCATAAAGGCAGAGAAAATTTAACACCAGCAAAGTTAAATGGTACGCATCCATTGTTTATATTTTTACTAGATGAAAACCAAAATGTCTTATATTTTGATTGGAATATGACCTCAAAAGTAAGATTACTAACAAAAGAAGAAGCAACCGCTGATATTCAAAGATATAATCCAAAATGGGTTGTGGAAAATAATTTATCAAAAGACGTAATAGAACAAACAAAATATTTAATGACAGGTTATTATGACTTAATAAAAGACCAATGGAATATGTTTGATTGTAAAGAAGTCGGTGATTTTTTAGCAGATTCTATGTTTGATATTATGGTTGAATCAAAAGTAAAAAGTTCTGAAATTTTTTATAACGATAAAGAACTCTATATGCAAAATCTAAAAGTACAAGCATCTTATACACCTGCTTATTTATTTAATAAAGACCTTGAAGATAATATTGATATTGAAGAGTTTTTAAATCTATTAATAAACTGGTATCAAAATTGTAAGGAGGAAGTTCAAGAAAATACAGAAGGTAAACACGTTATTGTTCCTGTATCTCTTGTTATGGAGTACCTTAATTCAAATAATGTACCAGAAAAAAATAAAGAAAAAGGTGAATCAAATGCTTTTGCATTATTTAGATTAATGTTGGCTTATGACGTTTTAGAAATGACTGTTTATGATAAAAAAGAAAAGCAGTTTTTAGATTTTAATAAACCAAGTGTAATGTCTGAAGAAGAATTAGTGAAACGAATGGCTGATTTTATAGAGGTTCCCGTTTTTAATGAAAGATTTAAACATTTAATTAAGTAGGTATTTTATGAAAGAAATTGAAGCATTGTCGCAATTAAAGTTTTCACCAATTGTTTTTGATGGTAAAAAATATAAAGATCATGTTGAAGCTGTCAAAAATGAAGATTTTATTAAATTAGATTTAGATTATGATTATTCTATAAGTGTTGGATATTTTCAAAGTGTATATTATAACGCAAATAATGTATTTAACAGTTTAAAAAGCATATTAAAGTCAGAATATTATAAATTAGTTCTACCTTATTATCATTTGGATTTAAATGATGATCAATTATTACAGGAAATAAGTGAAAGAGAAAGAGAAGAATATGATGATGATGAAGAAGAAGGTTTGATTAATGTTTTTTATGAAATTTTAAAATCTAATTTTTTTGTTATAAAAAATAAAGATAAAATAGTTGGTAAAGATGATTTTTACTTAGCATTTGAAAAATTTGTAATTGAAGACTTAAAAGGAAATTTAAAAATAAATAATCAAAAATTAATAGATATAGTTAATATTATTAAAGAAAAGGGTGTTGATTTAGATAGCATAAAAAATAAAATTAAGGCTGATAATATAGAAAGTTTTTAATTTTTATGGTTTTATCTTATTTTTATTAATATTGTTTTTACTTTTTAAAAAATCTTGGATTTCATTTTTATTGTTTTGTTCAGACCAAATATCTAAAAATAAATCCAAGTCTTTTCCTTTTAATTCAATACCAAAATATTGAGGATAAGTATCACTATTTGTTGATTCTACAATTAAACCATCTTTGTCAACAATCCAAGAATGCTGCATCCAGCCGCCCCCTTTATATTGTTGAGTATAACCAGTATATAGTTTATCACCTTCTTCATTTTCATTATTAGCAAAAACATTGGCTACATTTTGATGGCATTGTCCTAATGGCATGTCTAAACAATACATTTTTTCAGGTTTAAATAATTTTCCATTTTTAAGGATTTCTTCAGCATAAGGATCTAATTCTAATGGTGTTTCATTGCCATTATCATCTGAATATAAAGAATAACCATAATCATTTTCAGACATTGAAATTAATTTTTGTTCTAATTCATTCATTATATTATTCATAATTAATCCTTTTTTATTTTATTTTAACATAAATATGATAAAATTATAATATGAAAAAAATATTATATCACGGTTCACCAAAAGAATTTAATGAGTTCGATCCTTCAAAAGTAGGCGAAAGAATAACCTCATTGGGGCTTGGTCATTATTTAACTCCTGATATTGAATTAGCCAAAACTTATGGAAAATATGTAATGGAGTTTGAAGTTGATATAACCAATATATTTGATTGGGATAATTTAAGCGAAAAACAAAGAAAACATATTGAAGAAGAATTAATAAAAATAATACCAGAAAATAGAATATCTCATTTTGGAAAACCGAAAATAGAAATTTTAAAAAATAATAAAGAAGGCTTAAATAGATATAAAGAGTTAAAAGAACAAACAAAAGACGCTTATAATGATTATGCCAAAGCAAGAATACTTGATGATTATGAAATTGAAAAATATGATCCAAGTTTATTTGATAAAATAGATTTAGATGACATTGTTGTTGCTTGGAGAGAGAATGCTGATTTAAGTTTAGCAAATAGTCAGCAATTAATGACATTAATGAATGAGTATTCACCAAATTTAATAAAAGAATTAGGTTATCCTTGTGCGAAGTTTTCAAATCAAATAGCTATTTATGATCATAGATTAGCAACAAGAGTAGACAATAAATTAAAAGAAGAATTAAAAAAATTAATTAATAAAAATACAAATCCAAAAATAAAACCAAAATTTTAAATCCATTTCAAATCTTTCATAGATTATAAATAGATATATTTCATATTTTTTTTAATTTAAATTTAAATTTTTCTTTACAATATGAATATATTTTATACTATAAATAATATAAATAAATATAGAATGATATGAAAAAAATAAAAACATTAGGACTATTGATTATATCTTTAACTTCGATAGCTGGTTGTTCTTCAGGTGATTTAAGAGCGTGGAATGACGCAATGGCTCAAACGAATGGTTATACAGTTCACTATCCAGATCAAAGCGATACTACTTATGTTGGTGATATAAAATGGACAAGTGGTGTTTATGCAGGTGAAGGATTTATGAGAATAAAAAATACAAGTAATGATTATTGTAAAGTTAGAATACAATTAGAAGATGATAGCTATAAATATTACTATTTAGAGCCTTATGAATATATTGGTGATATATATATGAGTGTATACAATCAAGGAACTTATATGAATACTATTTGCAATACTACTCGTGCAGTTTTTAATGAATCATTTTAAAAAATAAAAAACCTTCGTGAAGAAGGTTTTATTTTTTTGTCTAGTTAGCTAAAAGCTCAGTTAAACCTTCAAAAGCAAGGTTTGGTTTATAAGCATTAGCTTCTTTCCAGCGTTGTTGTTCAGCCTTCTCAGCTTCAATAAGCTGTCTTTCATATTCGGCTTCCGCTTCTGCTTGTTTATGAAGCAGATCAATTTCAGCATTGATCTGTTCTACAGTCATAGATTTATAATCCATGAAACGAGGTCGAAAATCATTCAACTCTTTGAAAAAATCCCAATGAGTTGACATAGCTTGATGATGCTCATATTCAGCAATGGTAGTTACTTCCATACCAGCCCAAAAATCAAGGTCAGTAACAACAGTAGTCCAAAAAGTAGCACCACGAGCCTTACATTCAGCAGTAAAGGCTTCATTTTCTTTTTCAATGTGTGCTTTAAGTTCTAGTTGTTCATTTGTATAAGACATTATAAAACCTTTATCTGCTTCGTTAAGAGGTGTATATAATAATAAAATAAAATTTTAAAGTCAACAAAAATATATATTTTTTTTAAAAAATAATTAAAATAAATAATTGATTAATAAGGTTTGTTTTTTTGTTTTTTATTTTTTAAAATTTTATTTAATGCATGTTCCATAAAATCGTCAAGATAATCTATATCTTTAATACCCTCTTTAACAGAGTCAGGATGTTGTAATAATTCATTACAAGTTTTTTCAAATAAATCTATTTTAGAATTAATATTTTTATTTTTAAAAAAACCATTATTATCTAATGCTCTATAAATAAATGTTAAATTATGTGGAATAGTAGGTAAATTTAAATCAGTAGAAATTTGAGTTATTCTATTATAGGAGTATTTTTCACCATCAGTTGAAGGTTTTGTTCTTAACAATATTTTATTTTCATTTTTAATATGATTAAGAGATTCTTCAATAAGTTTTTTAGAAATACCTTGATTACGATAATTAGAATTAACATAGATTGTAGCCATAGTTATAGCATCAGAAGTTTTATCTGTTGGAAAGTCATAATCTTTCATAAGACAGGTATAAGCAATAGCTTTATCACCATCGGTAACAAAGACATGATCTCTGTATCTATCAGATAATGATTGTTTTTCTAATTCAATATCATGTTCTATTATAAAATCAAAGTAATCCTCTTCTTTTACAACATGATATTGAAATCTTTTATTATTGATAAACGCTTTAATTTCTGACATTTTTTATTACATACCCATTTTATTTTTTCTTTTTAATTCATTAGAAAGTGGAATTTCATTGTTATTAATAAATAGTCTTATTCTATTATCATAATTAGGAGCATAATCTTCTTTTATTTTCTGTATAGCATGTACTTTTGCTAATTGTTCTGTATCAAAAAGCTTTGGTTCAGTATGATTATTTTCTTGTGTTATAAAGTTATTTTCATGATTAAACACTTTTTGTTTTGTTATATATTTGCCTTCTTCATTTTGAATAATAGATATTTGAAAAACTTTATTACCTTTATATTTGTCAACAAGTGATTGTGGAAAATTTTTACTCATCTCGTACTCATTATCATCATTTAAAACAGCAAATTCTTCTTTTTCAATTCTAAAAACAGCATTGTCAGGAAAATCCATGATTTCATCTTTTATTTCATTAATTTTATTTATTAATTGATGTAGGTCTTGAATATTATTATTGTAAGAAATATCGTGAACTAAATCTTCAGGACCATCAAAATAACCAAGATACTTATTGCTGTAAATATCACCTAATTGAAAAGCAGTTTCAGCCCCAATTTGAACATTATCATTTTTTATAAAAAGATCCATATATTTAGTTTTCTTAGCATATTCTCTTTGTTTTTTTGACTGTTCCATTCTACGCCTTGCTTCGTAAGATTCTTTTAAAAATTGAAACTCATCATTATTTTCAAAAAAGAACTCTCTAGTATCTCCAGCCCAACCACCAATAAATTCGTTATTTAAGTAAAAACTTTTTGATTCTTCATTATCAACAACTTCAAATCCCATCATTTGATTTTGTGCAAATGTAAATAATTCTTCTAAATCATGTTCCATAATAATTCCTTTTAATTTTATTTGTTAATTACATTATACATTGAAAAATAAAATAATAAAAATTGAATTTTAAAAATAAAAATGTTAAAATATACAAATAGTTTAGAAAGAGGCAAAGATATGAAATTATTAATAGGTGGAAATGCAATGGACTATCATGAGATAGCTCTTTATTTTGATAGTTATTGTAAAGATTTAGTTATTAATGAATTATCCAAAATATTTGAAGATAAAGAAGAAGCCTATTCATATCTTGTTAATACCTATAATAAGATATTAGCCCAAAAAGAATTAGAACCCTATAAAAGTTATTGTACGGATAAAGATCCAGAACAAAAAATATTTAGTTTACTTTTATCATGTGGAAGAAATGATAGACAAATTTATTATGCGACTATTTTAAAAATATCTGAATTTTTAGATATGAAATTTTTAAAATTATTTTTAGTAATGTATATAAGATCAAATTTTTATTCAGAGGAAAGATTTGGCACAAAAATGATTATAAAGAAGGAATTTATAGAAGGATTTTTATTATTATTAAAAGAAGGTTATGAAAAAGGATTATTTGTATCACATAAAACAATGATACAAGGTTTAGCAGATATGATAAATAATACTGTTACTCCTGTTAAAGATAAAGCTTTTGATATTATTAAAGATATAGAAGATAACATTGAAAAATTAGATTATATTTTAGTTGAAAATCCAGATGAAACTTATAATGATTTTGATACTTACAAAAATGAAATAGGTATTGATTATAAAGAAATTGTATTAAGTGAAAAATTTCAAGAGTATTTAGAAGATTGTGATAAAATTAGTTATATAGAAGAATTAGATGAAGTAATGCTTGAATATATTGAAGAGTCTGGTGAAGTATCAGAGATATTAACTAAGTATATGCTTGATAATAATTTAGGCTGTATATTGGATAATGATTCAGTAAAAAATATAAAGATTGATGAAAAGTCATTACTTGATGAATTTTATAAAATAGAAAAAATAAGAAAATTTTAAAAATTAAGAAGCTTATCTTTTAGATATTTTAAGTATATATTTTTGCAATGATTAATATTTTGAAATTTATTATTAAAATTATTGTTCACAAGAATTATTTTATTATGAGTTCCTAAAATAGAAGAATAATTTTGAGATACAAAATAATCAATTAAATTATCAGTGTATATAATAAATAAAGTATTAAATTGATTAGTGTTAATAAGATAACAAAAATTAATTGAATTAAGATTTAATTTATTTTGAATTGTTATTGATTTATTTTTTGAAAAATAAAAAATATCTTCTTGTTCTTCATTTAAATTGATATTATTTGAATATATATGAATATTGTCATTAATATTATTATTTTTAAAAATATCAATAATAAAATCCGAAAAGTTATTTTCAGAGCATTTGTTAATTAAAAATAAATTATGATTTTCAAGATCTAATTTCAAAATGTAATCCTATATTTTGAAACATTATAAATTAAAAATATAAAAAAATCAATTGAAAAATGAAGTTCAAAATGGTAATATATATTATTATAAATAATTAATTAGGAAAAAAATGACATTAAATGAAATTGAAGATTTTTTAATTAGAATATCAAAAGATGAAAAAGCTAATAGCAAGTTAGCGGATGCTATGTCATGTGTGCTAATGAAGCAAGCTTTATTTTTTAATATTGTTTTAATGTTAATTATAACTGGTGTTTTTTTTATTCAAGATATGTCTGTGTGGGGTGGTATAGTAGGTTTATTTATTATATCTTCTATGTTGGTTTATAGAATAAAAAAAATAAAAAATGAGTATTTAAAAGATGTAAAAAAAATTGCAAAAAAAGAAAAAATTCACTTATTTTCAGATTTTTTAGTTGATATATATGAATTACTTTTAAGAAGAGTAGAAGTAAAATTTGTTACAGGTTGTTTATTGACAGAAGAGATAAGTAAAGATGCAAAGAAAAGAGTAAATGAATATTTAGTTAATAATAAAGAACAACTGACATATAACGAATTAAAACATTGCTTAAATGTATTAAAAGATCAGAAAGGAAAAAATGAATACATTATATTAAAAAAATATTTTGAAGAAAATAAAAATAAATTATTGGGTGATAATTTTAAAGAATTTTAATGTTTATTAAGAAGATTTGTTAATAATGAATAATTAACTACTTCATAATGAAATGATTCTTCATTTTTATTTTGATTAAGATAAGTTATCATATTTTTATTTTCATTCATATCTTCCTCTAATAAAAGAAATTTTTGTTTTTGATTTAATAATTTTAAAAGTTTAATAGGCATTTCAATTTCATATGAAAAACTAATAATATGACTTATAAAATAATGAATAAATAAAACTTGTTTATTTATATCAGGTTGAAAAGCAACCAAAGTTACTTTTTCTATGTTTTTAGTTAAACAAGGAATTTGAATTCTAATGTCATTGTTTTTGTTTTGAATAATTTTAAATTTTGAAATATTTTTTATCATAATAAAAACAATTTACATCAAAAAAACTAAAAGTAAACTTATAATTTCATACTTTGTGTTTGTTTATAAGCATTAGGTTCGTAATTAAATTCCATAGCCACTTCCCCTTTATTGCTTAATGTAGTAGAAATCATAGCATTAATTTTAGGTAATACTTCGTCTGATAATTTATTTAGTTCTCTATTAGAAAAGCCCCCTTTACTTGATAAATAAGATTGTCCTTCATAATTTGAAACATAAGGGTTAATTTTTTTATTTTGATTGGTTAAATTAGTAATAGCAACACTTAATTGAATAATATCTTGATTTGATAATTGATCTATATTATTCCAATGTTGTTCTATAAAATTTCTTGTAACAAATCCAGTTTGTTTTGTTAAATGTTCTTGAAATTCATGTCTTTTTGGTGAATGAGAATCATCACGTACTTCAGCTAAAAAGAAATCAGTAACTTCCTTAAAGGTATCAAGAGAAATACCACTTTCTTTGGCAACTTTTGCTAATTGTAAAAATGCAAATGAATCACTAAAACTTTCATCTCCTAAATTAAATACTAAAAATTCTTTATTTTTAAAGCCAATATCTCCATTGCTAATTTTTTGATAAAAGTCTTTTCTTTGTTCTGCTATATTTTCCATTGAATGTCCTATTTCATGAAAAGCCGCTAATTCTAAAATTAAATCCATAGATTCTTGACTTAAACCTTTTTTCAAACCTATTTCTTGGATTTCTTCTATTTGCTTAATAGATATATTAATGAAATTTAAATTATGATTAGAATCAAATTCAGCAATATCAGTATGAAAACTACCAACTTTTTCTTTTTCTTCGATTGAAGTATCAATTATATCAAAAAAATGAGAATGTAAACTAAGATAATTAGATGTTCCAAAAAGTTCTTTATAAACATTATATGTACTTGCATTTGTACTAAGTTTTCTTAATTCACGAGAAAGTTTAACTTTATTATCAAGAACATCACCTTCATCACTTACAAAAGAAAAAGTAATTACTTGTGAATCATCAAAAGGGTTTATATAAACACCACTTTGTTTATTTTTAACTATTTCCTTTAAGTTAAATTCATCACCAGTATTAGCATGAGTAAACATTTTTGGAGATTCATTACTTGGTTGTTCAAGTGTTTGTTCTAATTGTTGTTCGATATTTTGAGTATATTCAGCTTTAACATCTTGAAATTGATCGTTATTAATAGGTTGTCCAATAGCATTTAAAGAATAAAGCCCTATTAATCCAGCCATTGCTATTTTTTTACTATTTTTCATAATGAATTTATTTTGTTATATTATAATAATAACATAAAAATAAAAAAAGAGAGCGCGAACTCTCTTTTTTTTTAAAATAATTTATTAATCAAAAAAATCTTTCAAAACTATTGTGTGCTTTCTATCAGCACCAGTTGAAATAATAGTTATTTTAACACCAATAAAGTTTTCAATATAAGTAATGTAATCAAGTGCTTTAAGTGGTAATTCTGTATATTTCTGAATTCCAAATGTAATACTATTCCAACCTTCAAGAGTTTCATAAATCGGCTCTAAACCTTCAAAATCTTCAGGAATTGTAGGGAAATTATTAATTATTTCGCCTTCTTTATTTTTATATGCCACACAAACTTTAATTTCTTTAAGTTCATCAAGAACATCCATTTTTGTTAAACAAATATCAGTAACACCATTAACTTCAACAGCATATTTTAAAGCAACTAAATCTAACCACCCACAAGAACGTCTACGTCCAGTTGTTGCCCCAAACTCTTTACCTACTTCTTGAATGTGATCACCGATTTTATCACCTTCTGGCAATTCAGAAGGGAAAGGTCCACTTCCTACTCTTGTAGTGTAAGCCTTAGTAATACCAAGCACTCTTTCAATAGCTTGTGGTGGTAGACCAGTACCAGTAGAAACACCACCAATAGTAACATTAGAAGAAGTAACAAAAGGATAAGTACCATGATCAATATCTAAAAGAATACCTTGTGCGCCTTCTAAAAGTAAATTTTTACCGTCTTTATATTTATCTCTTAACTCTTGCGAAGTATTAGTCATTAATGGTTTTATTTTATTACCAAGCGTTAAAAGTTCTTCATAAACCTTTGGAACATCTAATGTAGGAGAATCATAAAAATTCTTAAACATAAAATTATAAAGTTCAGCAATAACAGTCAATTTTTGTTTCAATACTTTTGGATTTGATAAATCTGAAATTTTAATTGCTCTACGTGCAATTTTATCTTCATAAGCAGGAGCGATACCTTTTTTTGTTGTACCTATTTTATTATCACCAAGATTTCTTTCTCTTGCAACATCCATTGCAATATGAAAAGGAGTGATAACAGGACAATTATTAGAAACTTTAATTCTATCAAAAACTTTAAGTCCAGTTTTTTCTAATTTTTCTATTTCATCAAGCAACGCTCTTGGATCAACAACAACACCATTAGCAATATAACATATTTTATCTTCGTGAAGTATACCAGAAGGTATTAAATGTAGTACAGTTTTAACACCATCAACAATTAGTGTATGTCCTGCATTATTACCACCTTGAAAGCGAACAATACTATCTGCTTTCTCTGCTAAAAGATCTGCAATCTTTCCTTTACCTTCATCACCCCATTGAGTACCTACAATAACAATATTTTTTGACATAATTTCCTCTTATACAATATAAAAAAGTTAACAATAAATATAATACCATAAGAAAATTAAAATCAAAAAAAAAGAACAGAAATTGCTGTTCTTTATAATAAATAATAATAAATTTTAATGCAATTGCGCTTCTTCAATGAATGTACACACATCACACTGAGTATTTTGTTTATTAACTAAGAAAAAACTTACGGGTTGACCAAGTTCTTCTTCTTTTGATTTCATTTCTGAAATTAAATCTACTACATCTTCTTTTGTTACTGGTTGTCGTAAATCATTACGATTAACAATATTATGGATAAGTTCTGCTTCACTAACTGTTTTAATATCTAACACTTGGTTATTAGCATCTACTTGTTTTACTTCATAAATAGACACTGTATTCTGTTTGTTGTCTTGCATAGAATGTCTCCTTTAATTATTTGATGTCACTGTAATAATTATATCATAATATAGTAAAAATACAAATTTTTTTAATTAGTAAAAACAAAGCCTAAGCTTTTAATTAATTCATAGAAGTTGTCTGTTTTTCCTTTATTTTTCAAAATATCATAAATCATTTTAGCGTCTTCTAAACTTTCAACAGAGCGACCATAACTACAATCATCAGTGCCGTGTATTGAAATTGATATAGGTCTTTCAATACAAGTAATTTCGTTAGATTCATTAATAAAAGATTGATATTGTTTTTTAACTTTATCGTAATATTTTTCAAAAATTTCATCTGAATTTTTAAAAGTATGAATGTATTGAATTACCTGAATTAGTTCTTCTGGATCTAAATTACCAGGGGAACATTGACATTTTTTCCAATTGTCAAAAGAAACCCAATCTGGTAAATTTTGAGTATTTTTAATATTAATTAAAGAACCTTGTTCTCTGTGTTTGGCTATTTCATAAGAAGAAATATAATCAATAGGAATAATAGTTTTAACGTATTCTTGAACTTGATGTGGAAAAGAATATATAGAAGAATATAAATAATTTTTATAATCAGCACAAACTTCAATAATAGATTTTAATGTTTTATCATCAGAACGATCTTTTACTGTAAATAGTCCATAATGTAGATCAAACGAACCAGCTAATACATCTTCGTCTTTAAAGTAAATTAAATCACAAAAATCCGAACCTTTAGAAAGAGAATCAAGATAAGCTTGTAAATCTTTATTTTTAAGTTTTAAAACAGGTTTTTCTGGAAACATTTGAATGCCTTAAATTAATTGAGATAACTAATTATAAAGCATTCAAAACTTAAATTCAAGTATTATAACTCCATAGGTTTAATTAATTTATTATCAACCGCATTTTGAAATTTATCAACAAAAGAAGAGTTATAGGCTTCAACAATTGTAGGATAGTTTTCAAAAGCAAATTGTCTGAAAAATCCAGAACATAAAGTAGTACAGATACGCATTAATGCTCTCTTATAACACCAAAAGAAATCTTCATATTCACCGATTTGAGGAATAATATATCTTTCTAATGCGATAACATAGGCTTCTTCTTGAACGCATTTAACACGATAATCAAAAGGAAGTTTATTGAATAAATCTTTTTCACACCACGCTAAATCCTTTTTATCTTCATATTTAAGCATATCATAAATAGGAACCTCAAAGTGTTTAACGACTTCATGTAAATCATCATGGATATAAACACGACCAGCCGCTTTACCAGAAACAGCAAAAAATCGTTCATTACTTACATTAAGATTTGGTGTATTATGATTTTCTTCAAATCTTTTTTCAGCTTCAAGTTTTCTTAGTTTAAAAAAATGCTTCATTTTTTCATCTAAATCAAATTCTTCTAATTTAGATTTAATAAAGTGATAGTCATTTATATTTTTCTCAAAATGAACAGGAAAATATAAGTGTGATTTTTTCATTAACATTAAATAAGGCAATGAAAGCATATTCCATTGAGTACCATTAGGATCAGTATAAATAGAATCAGTCACAATATCTTTATTTTCTAACAAAAATAAACTTGAAGTATTTTCAAAGCCTAATTCAATTTCAAATTGAGTTTTTTTATTATTAACTAAAATTTTAACATTGTATTTGTTATGACTTCGAGGAATCATACTAATAATATTATCATTAAATTTTTCCATCCAATGATTAAAATCTTCATAAGACATGATCACATCAAAATCTGATTTCTGAATTCTTTCATTGAATTCAGAACCAAATCTTGTATAAAGTGCTTTTGAGCCAATAATAATCAATTTTATTTTACCTTTTAAAAATTAACAATCACTATCTTCATAATATTCAGAAGATTCTTCTTCTAATTCTTCACCAGCCATTTCATTTTTAACATTTTCGATAATACTAGCAGCACTAATTTTTAGTGGAACATCATGTTTTCTAGCAAATGAAATGACATCTTCTACCATTTTTTCAACTACTTTTTCTGAATCTGAACTATATTGATATTCTTTATAATAGTCATTAATTTCTTTTACTTTTTTACCTACTTCTTCAAATTTATTTTGCATATATACTCCTAATTAAAAATCTCTAATAACTTGTTTCATTCTTTTTGGGTTTACAATTTTATTACTTAAACTTGTAGGATAACTCATAAGTAATGAATCCTCTACAAAAATTTTACCTTTAACTTCAATAGAATCATCAATTACAGATAACTGAGAATTACTTGCATAAATATTTCCCTCTACTTTTAGTCCATTTCCAAGAAAATATAAAGAAGAGTTTTCCATATTAAGATTACCTTTAATAGTTAAATTTTTAGGTAAAGAATTAATGTTATGAGCAATACCTAAATCTTCATCAAAAATACCATTATCTTCCCAAAGAGATAACGGAAGAGATAATTTGCTATTATTATCAAAATAAATATAGGAAGAAAAATTCAATTCTATATTAAAAGAGTAAAAATTCTTTTCTAACCAAAAATAAAATAACCGTAAGGCTTCAGAATTAAAATCATTAAAATAAAATTTTGGAGAATTAAAAATCTCTCTATTGCTCCAAAAATCTATTTCACAAGGAAATACAAAAAGAACATTATCATGAAGATCAGTAATTTTCCAAAGGTTTTTTTCTGAATGTCTGTTAATATTGAATTGTGAGGATAATTCTTTAATTTCTATATTTGAAGAAACATTAGATATGAAAAATTTATCGTTTAAACTATCTATAATACCATTATTTTTAATTTTCATTATTTATACCTACCCTTTTAAGAATATATATTATATCAAAAAAAAGCATAAAAAGAAAGAAAAAATTACTAAAAAGAATAAATGTTTTGAAGTTTTTTTGTATTTTCCATAATTGAATAATACTCTTCTTTTGAGTGATTTTTTAATAAAGATAGAGCTTCAATATGCATTTTGCTACCTTTCAAAGAATTAACAACAACAAAATTCCAAGCTTCAAGATCATTTTTGAAAATACAAGATTCATCATCTCGTTCTAATGAAAGTCCATAATCAGATTCAAAAATCGCCCAACCTTCTTTAAATGCTTTTTCCATGTATTTTTTTTGGAATTCTTCAATGGTAATATTTTCGTCATAATAAGCTTCAATAAAAGCTTGATTATTTTTAGTGTGTTTTAAAACATTATTAGATTTCATAGTCATAAACCTTAATATTAGAATTGTTTAATTTTATCATTTAAATATTCTTTTTTCAATTCTTTTATTAATTCAAATTCTTCTTGATTTTCTAAATACAAAATAATATCATCTTTAAAATACCCAAATATTTTATATAAAAAATAATGTTTATTTTCATTACTAAAATTAAAATTAAAATTATAAATATTAAACTCCAAAAATAAATTTATAATATCAATGTTTCCATAATGACAAGCTTCAATAAAAGCTTGATTATTTTGATCAGTAGGATAGATTCTATTATCATTTAAAAGTAATTTTGCAATATCAAGTTTTCCATAACGACAAGCTTCAATAAAAGCTTGATTATTTTGATAAGCAGGATTAATTTTATTATTATTTAAAAATAATTTTATAACATCAGTATTTCCATAACGACAAGACTGAATAAAGCCTCTATTATTTTGAACAGAAGAATTAACTCTTTTATCATTTAGAAGTAATTTCACAATTTCAGTTTTTTCAAAATAACAAGCTTCCATAAAGGCTCTATTACTTTGAATAGTAGGATCGATTCTTTTATCATTTAGAAGTAATTTAACAATATCAACTTTATTTGAATGACAAGCCTGAATAAAAGCTATATTATCTTGATCGGCAGGATCAATTCTATTATCATTTAAAAATGATTTTATAATATCAACGTCACATGAATGACAGGCATAAATAAAGGCTCTATTATATTGGTCAGCAGGATTGACTCTATTATCATTTAAAAGTAATTTTATAATGTCAGTGTTTCCATAACAACAAGCTTCAATAAAGGCTCTATTATATTGGTCAGCAGGATTGACTCTATTATCATTTAAAAATAATTTTACAATATCAGTATTTCCATAAATACAAGCTTGAATAAAAGCTTGATTATTTTGAGCGGCAGGATTAAATTCTGCATTTTTTAATGAAGATTTGATGTTTTTAATATCATTATCTTCAATATATTTTAAAAAATCATCAAATTTCATAATAATTATAAACCTTAATATTAGAACTGTTTAATTTTATCATTTAAATATTCTTTTTCAATTTCATTCCTATTTTATTGAAAAATAAAAAAGCCTATCGAAATAGGCTTTTAAAATTAAGTTTAAGATTAATTAAATTCAGTACCACCTTTACGAAGAAGGTATGCTTCACTCACGCTTTTAAGCATAACTCTTCCAAGACCTTCTGAATAACGTTCTTTCAGTGGTTTAACAACAACACCTTCACGGATATGAGATTCTTTACCACTAACTGTTTCTTTACCATTAGTGTAAGTATCCAAAATTTCTTTTGAAAATTCACCAACATAAAGAACAGGAACGCGATCAATATTAAATTCATTACAAATAGCTTCAACATCTTCATTATCAAGAAAACGTTTTTCTACACGTTCTTTACCTACTGCAATGTCAAATAAACGGAATTGGTGATTATCAAAACCGTATTGTAAGTCTTGTACACCTTGTCCAAAGATTTCACCTGCAATAGTAACAATAGTACCATAACGATCAGCAAGTTCACCTACTTTTTCAAAAAGTCCAAGTGCTTTTGCAGTTTTAAGGTAAAGGTTATTTGCATTTTTTTCATTATCTTTAAATACAAGACCTTTTGTACCAAGACCTTTACTTGCAACAATAAAACGTCCTTCAATAAGTTTATCAGCGTCAGTGATAACCCAATCAGAAGGTACAGCAGAAATCATAGTGAAAGTACCATGAATTTTTTCTGTAATTTGTACAAGTTCACCATCTTGCAAAACATTAGGGTGATTTTTAAAGTTCTCAATATCATACTTAATAGTATATTCTTGTGAAACATTTGCAACTTCACCTGCAAGACTTGCTGGAATTGGTGGTTCATATTTAGTGATACCAAGAGTATCAGTTAATACTTCACCGACAGCCCAATTACCTTTATTTGGATAAATAAGACCTTGACTAAGCACTCCACGAAGTTTAATTGCTTTAACACGGTTTTTATTTTTACCAGCCAAACGACCAGTTAAACCAAGTTCTTCAATAATATCTTCTGGAATAACTGCTTGTTCTGGAATGTATACGACAGTATCACCAGTTTGAAATTTACCTTTAGGCACAATAGAAGAATAGCCACCAATTTGTGCTAATTCTAGAGCGTCTGCATTAGGATGTTCTGTGATTGTTACTGTATGAGTTTTTACTTCAAATGTTGCCATAGCGAATTTCCTCTAATTAAAAAGTTAAAAGTTTTTTGTTTCAAATCCGCCCACCATCCAGAAAAGAATGAGTATCTTTGACTGGAAATATAATAATAACAATTATAAAAATGAATGTCAATAAAAAAATTAAAAATTAATAATTTTATTTTGATTATTTTCTATTTTTCTATGACGAATAAGAAAATCAAGATAATTTTGCCATTCAGGAAAGATATTTAGGTTGTTTTCTAAATACACAAAAAGAGATTCTTTAAAATCAGAAATTTTAAAAAGAAATTTATAAAGAAAATATTGATCATTTTCCAATTCTCTATATGCAAACTCAAAGTCTATGAATCTCTCCCGCCTAAAGACGGGAGTTTCCCGTTCTTCTATGGTGAAAGTTAACCAATTCAAAAAAAGCCGAAAACGCCCGATAATCATCATTCTCAATAATATTTTCTAATGATTTTAAAAATATTTTTTTCCGAGATAAAACAAACATTGGTTATACCTATATTTTAAAAGGAGTATAATAATAACAAATATAAAAGTAATTTTCAATGAATAAATAAAAAAGGTATAAGCGAATTATACCTTTTGAAATGAAATAAGTGAAACTTCCTTATCATAAAGTTGATATTCTTTTTCTCTGTCACCATGTATGTAGTCTAAACGAGAAAGAATAGTGTTAATCCAATTAATATCATTATTATTAAACTTGATTTTAAGAAGATATTCAATACCACTATCATATTGAATACAAGGAGAAGTATTAGGTTTACTACTCCAGTAAATACCAAAATTAGCTTTATTTTTTGGTTCATCATTAAGATAAACAGAACGATAAAGAATTTTAGGATTTTCTTCTTTTATATCATTAAAAATTACATTAATTTTTTTTAATATATATTGTTTAATAATTTTTTTTCTTAATGAACTATTAGCGTATTCAAATTCCATATCATTATCAATAAAATATTCAATAATATGAGAACCATGAAAAATACCCCAACGTTCACTGGAAATAATCTGATTAATAATATCGTCAGATAAAATAGTCTCTTTTAAAAATTTTTGATTCATAATAATCACCTCCGTATCGGAAATGATTATGGATCTCGTATGCTAAACATATTTCTCCTTATTTATAAGATAAGATACCGAAAATTAAGCTTAAAACAAGATTTAAGCCAAATTAATATTATCAAAATATTTAAGGTTTGACAATTTTTTTCAACAAAATATTATATAAATTCAAATTTCATGCTAAAATTACTATGTACATACAAAAAGAGAGAGAGGAAGTAAAAATGAGTGTAACATTTTCATATTCATCAATGAATGCAGGTAAATCATTATTATTATTAAAAGCAAAACACGATTATGAATCAGTAGGCAAAAGAGTAGTATGCTTAACTCCTTCAATTAATACAAGAGATGGTGAAGGCGTAATAAAAAGTAGAGCATTAAAAGAAAGTATACCCGCAATAAAAATTAAAGCCGAAAGTAATTTGTATTCAATGATTAATACTTCTAATTCATTGGATAAGATATCATTAATATTGATAGATGAAGCCCAATTTTTAACAAAAGAACAAGTTAAGCAACTATGTGATATATCTGATTTATTGGGTATTCATGTTATGTGTTTTGGTTTAAGAACAGATTCAAATGGTGATTTGTTTGAAGGTTCTGGTACATTATTAGCATTAGCAGATAAATTAGTAGAAGTTAAAAATACTTGTCATTGTGGTAAGAAAGCAACTATGACATTAAGAGTTGATTCAACAGGTGCTATAATTAAAAATGGTGAACAAATAAAAATTGGAGCAGAAGATAGTTATGTTTCAGTATGTAGAAAACATTGGGTAGCTGACAATACCGGGTTAAAATAAAGAAATATTATTTTTTAATTTTTTAAAATTGTTGATATCTTGAAGAAGTTGTGGATGTTTTTCTTCAAGATATTGATAAAAGTCTTCTTTATTTTCAATTATTATATTTATCATTTCAATATCTCCTTTTTCAAGTAATTCCTGAGAAAATTCATTTAAAAGGTTATTGTGTATAATAAAATTGGGTGTATTCAAAACAAAACAAACTAAATCAGTATTTCTTTTGGTAAGTAGGATTTTTTCAAGAGCTAATATTCCATTAAAAGAATTAAAAGAGACAGTAAACTCATAGCGATTATGATAAATAATAGATAATGTTTTTAAATATTGTTTTTTTATCAGAGGATGTGTATTAAATATAATATGTTCTTTAATTTTATCGTTAAATTTAATATTATCTAATAAAAATTTAGAAATATTCCAAGAACCATATTGTAAAGAAAAATAAAAATCGCCATATTCTTCATCGGAAGAATTATAGCGACTATCATTAAATATTTTTTTAAAAACGATATAATTATTGTTTTTAATAACTAAGTATATAGCTTCACTAATTAAATTAATATCCATTGTTTTATCAAGAATAAATTGCCTAATATAGTAAAGATAATTTTTTTCATTAATATTCATATGTAAGCTATTTTAATAGTATTATATATTTTAATTATTTATTTAACTTTATACGTATATCTTCATATACTTTATCAAGTTTATAAACAATATCAATTGGTAAATTTCTTCTATATACCGCATTTTTAAAGTCTTCAAACTCTTTAAAGTACATTTTCATTTTAGATTTATTATCAGTTTCATAAGAATATCGCATGTTAGCAATACGATCTGCAATTTTTACAATAAGAACAATAAGAAATTCGTCTGTAACCATAGATAGCTTATGGTTTGTCTTTCTTTTACGTTCTTTTCTATTAATACCATCTTCGTCAGATAATAAATAAACAGAATGTGCTACTTTTTTAGCAATAGGTTGTATATATATAGCAGGAATATTCATATTAGATTCATAAATTTTACTAATCAGAATTGACTCCAAGCCGTGTTCTGTAACGTCTGTATCTTCAATAGTATCGTGCAAAGCTGCAATCATTTCAGCAATAAAGCCATACTCTGAAACTAAATCAACTACTTGGTTAATATGGAAACCGTAAGGAATTTGTCTATCATGATCGTAAATTTGACCATTATGTAAACGAAAAGATATGTTTTTCGCAATTTTAGTTAGTTGATTCATAATTTACCTATTAAATTTTATTCTATATATGTTATTGTATAAAAGTAAGATAAGGAAGTCAAACAAATTGTAGTAAAAAGTAGTAAAAAATTGTTATATTAAAATAATTTAAAAAAAAGCTTGCAAAGGGATGTAAGTTTTTGATATAATAGTTTTACGATTTAAGATTCAACAACCAAATAGGTATTAATTATGAACAAAAACTTTAGAAATACAATCCTTGTAGCTCTTACAACACTGACATTGGCTGCTTGTGGTGGTGGTGGTGGTAGTGATAACGGTGGTGATACAAACCCACCAACAAATCCACCAAGTAACTCTGCACCTGTATTAACAAAGCCAGCTAATTTTACAATGGATGAAAACACCTCTCGAACAGTAACACTATCAGCTTCTGATGCAAACGGTGACTCATTAACTTATACTGCTTCTGCTTCTGGTGCTGTTTCAACGAATGTATCTGGTAAAACATTAACTTTAACTTCAAGTGAAGTAGATTCTGATACAAGTGTACAAGTTTCTGTTACTGCCAATGACGGTAAAGGTGGTACAGATACAGAGACATTTACTGTAACTGTTAAAAACGTTGTGGTTAATACTCCACCAAGTGTTGTATTAAGTCCTACTGATATTGAATTAGACGTAGACGAAACAGAAGTTGTCGCAGCAACTTTATCTGATAAAGAAAGTGACGTAAATTCATTAACCTCAGAGGTTGCGGTAAGTAATCCAAGTGTTATTTCAGCCGCTTTGGATAATGAAGGAAATGTAACAGTAACAGCACTTGATACAGGTGTGTCAGTAGTTACTTATACTGTAACTGATGAAGGTGGTATGTCTTCAACAGCAGAAGTAAGTGTAACTGTAATCGAAACTGAAACTGAAAATGAAGCCCCTGACTTTTCAATTGTAGGTCAGTCAGAAAATTCTGATTCAGTGACTATCTACCATGATCGTGAAACAGTATTAAATATTGAAATTGACGATCCTGATTCAGATGCTCATTATATTACATTAACCAATTTTGATTCAATTGAAGGTACTCTTGATTCTATTAATGGTTACGAAATTAGTGATTCAAATAAAACAATCTCTTTCGATATGAAAGCTGTACCAAATAACTTAGAAAGAGTGGTTTTTGAAATGGATTTAAGTGTTATTGATGATAGTGAAAACAAAGTAACTAAAAAATATCGTATTGTAGTAGAAAAATCAGATAATGCTTCTCCAATTTTTACTTTTTCTGATAAAGTAGGTGCTTTTGTTGTAGTAGAACAAAATGGAACTAAAGAATTTACTTATACAATG
>Ga0208830_1000381_pt1 | contig 22790 bp, 14 predicted proteins | sample DeeseametaMP2634_FD_184169 | JGI IMG/M metagenome (GOLD analysis project Ga0208830, IMG submission 184169) | Marine microbial communities from the Deep Atlantic Ocean - MP2634 (SPAdes) | ecosystem: Environmental > Aquatic > Marine > Oceanic | place: Northeast of Antigua and Barbuda, North... | reverse complement strand
GCGACGACTGGCGTGATCAGTACGGTACCAACTGGAACCGTCAGATCTATTTTGATCTGCCCGACTACGATGTATTCGAAATTGATGCGATGGCATCGTCGCCGCAAGTCATCAAGCGTCATTCCGGGGTTGGTAATGCCCTGTTCAATATGACCGTCAATCCAGCCAACGGCAAAGTGTACGTCTCTAACATGGACGCCCGTAACGAGCTGAAATTTGAAGGCCACGGCATCCGCAGTGATATTCAGACCCTGCGTGGACGCTTTATTAAAAACCAGATTACCGTGATCGACGGTGACAACGTAATGCCACGCGATCTGAATACCCACCTGGATGATTCGCGCCCGGACGGCTCTGCTGACGACAACGCACGCTCACTGGCAATGCCACTTCAGATGGTACTGAACAGTACAGGCGAAACCTTATATGTGGCGGCCTACAGTTCATCCAAAGTAGGGATTTTTAATGCCCGCGACCTGGAGAACGGAAACTTCACCACCTCTGAAAATGACCATATTGAAGTCTCTGGCGGTGGCCCTGCGGGGATCGCAATGGATGAAAGTCGCAACCGCATGTATGTGCTGACACGCTTTAATAACTCTGTTGCTGTGGTCGATCTCGCGGCCCGCGAAGAAATTGCCAGTGTTGCTATGTACAACCCTGAGCCGGACTTTATTACAGAAGGGCGCCCCTTCCTGTACGACGCCCGCTTCAGCTCCGGACGTGGAGACTCATCCTGTGGTTCCTGTCACCTGTTCGGTGATATGGATGGTATTGCCTGGGAACTCGGCAATCCGGATATGAACTGGACAGAAAACCCACGCGACTATGCGGATGCTTTCGTAAAACTGAACGCATTGCGTGTACATCACCCACTGAAAGGTCCGATGCTGACGCAATCATTCAGAGGCATGGAATTCCAGGGGCCACTGCACTGGCGTGGCGACCGTACCGGCGCTTACCGGGAAAATGGTGAGTCACTGGAAAAAGTCGCCTTTAAAGAATTCCGCGGTGCCTTCACCGAACTGCTGGGTCGTCATGAACAACCTGACGAAGATGCGATGAACAAATTTGCAGATTTCGCTCTGCAGCTGCGTTATCCACCGAACCCGAACCGGAATCTCGATGACACCCTGACAGCCAAAGCAGCCGCCGGAGCCGATGTGTATTTCAATGAAAAAACCACCGGTTTCAAATCGAAAAATGACATTGCCAAGCAGACCTGTAATCACTGTCACGAAGTTGAAATGGATATCGAACGTTTTGGTACCAATACCCTGATGAGCTTCGAAGGCACTGAAAACCCGCAGGATTTCAAAATTCCGCACCTGCGTAATGTCTACACCCGTATCGGCATGTTTGGTCAGACCTTCCGGGAGAAAACCTCTACCAGTAAATTCATGGGCGATCAGGTGACTGGCTACGGGCTGTCACACGATGGCGCGGTGGATACGATGGAAACCTTCCTGACTGTCTCTGTCTTCCACGTAGAGCCAGAAGATGTTGATAGCGTGTTCGAATTCGTGACTCAGGTACCGACCGGACTGGCGCCTGTCGTGGGTCAGCAGGTCACGCTCTCGCCGGACGAGCAGGGGCAACAGTCACTCCTGACTCTGATGGTACAGCAGGCACTGGCACACACGCTTCCGGGCGGCCCGAACAAGCCGCAGTGCGATCTGATTGCACAAGGCGTTATCGACGATGAAGCCCGCGGCTGGATCATGCTGGAAACTGGTCGCTTCCATGGAGACGATGGCGATACAACGACCCTGACCGATCTCCACGACCTGAGCCTGGAAGCCGGCAATAGCCTGACCTTCACCTGTGCACCTCCGGGCAGCGGTATGCGTATCGCCCTCGACCGCGATGAAGATGGCGAACTGAACGCCAGCGATGCACTGACTGACGGCCGGGCCTACACCAGCATTGCACCCATGGACCCGAATGCTCCACCAGAGCGTGATGAAATGGTGCCTGCAGAGGGTAATGGTTATGACCGTGAAGCCGCTATGAAACGCAAAGGCCGCTTCCCTGACTTTAACTATTACTGGCCCTTCGGCTCGTAATCTCTGACAGGCGTCAGACAAAAAACCGCCCATCCGGGCGGTTTTTTTTATGCTTCATGTTTGACCTGTTCAATTACTGTGTATACATTTGTATGCAAGCAGGCAGGAAGCACAGATATGATCAGTAAGAGTCAGTCCATCAGCGTACGCCTCTCCGAGGAGGATTACGCCTATCTGATGGAGATACGTCAGAACGGCGCCGTGACCCAGAGTGAAAAGGTCCGGGAGCTGATCGCTATGGCCAGGGAATCCGTGGGCACCGAATCGTTTGCACGGGCGTTTATCAGTGCATCAGACACACTCGCGCCATTGCGGGCACGTCTGCACGAACATCACGACGGTCGCAGTGCTGTCATCGACGCCAGCCTCGATTTTCTGACCGACAGCGCTGCGCTGCTGCAATCCCATCAACAGGATAATCAGACCCAATCTCTGGAAGCAGGTCTCATTTCTGCTTCTTCCGACTTTATCCGTCGCCTTCTGCCACTGCTGTTGCAGGGCTCGGGTGGCACCATGATGACACCGCTGTCCGACATCTCAGACCGAGACGCTCTGCTGTGTGATCTTCAGCGGCTGACAGCCGTGCTAACCAAGGAGTAAATCATGACTGAAGGACTACTGACCCGGATTGGACGACTTATCTCAGCGTCCGCCAATACACTCGTAGACAGCCTGGAAAATGCCGCGCCAGAAATGGTGATGGAAGAAGCCGTCCGCGAAATTGATCAGGCCATTACCGATGTCCGTGCGCAACTGGGTAAAACCGAAGCAGCACGCTATATGAGCACGAAAACGCTGAACACAGAGAACACCCGTCATGCAGAGCTGCAGGCGCAGATTGAAATCGCGGTAAAAGAAAAGCGCGATGATCTGGCAGAAGCCGCTATATCACGGCAGATGGATATCGAAGCCATGATCCCGGTGATTGAGAAAAGCATTGCCGACAGCGACGCTGAAATCACCGAACTCAACAGCTACATCCAGGCCTTGCAGGCGAAAAAGCGCGAAATGGAAGAGTCACTGACAACCTTCCGTAAAGCCGCGGCACACCACTCTCAGGGTGGCGATGGCGCAGCGGCTGCTACCAGTCGCGATGTTGCAGGTGACGTCGACAAGGCCACTGCAGCATTCAACCGCGTTATGAACAAAGCAGGCGCCCCCGGCATTACCCACTCCGACGATGGCAAGCTTGCAGAGCTGGAGCAACTTGCCCGTAGCAACCGGATTCAGGAACGCCTTGCGCGTATGAAAACAGAAGCGGATAACTGATGGACTTCTTCTTCGCTGCCGAGAACATCCCCTTTGCCGTTGCGCTGCTGGTGATGTTGTTTATCGCCATACTGGAAGGTGTATTGGTACTGATCGGCGCCGGGTTTTCTGAAGTTCTGGAAAACCTGGTGCCAGACATCGAACTGGATACCGATATTTCCACACCCAACAGCGTCAGCCGTGTGCTGGCCTGGCTCAGGGTGGGTCAGGTTCCGGTTCTGATCCTGCTGATCATCTTTCTGACCTCATTCGGTGTCACCGGCTTTACGTTGCAGCACATTCTGAATGACAGCATCAACTGGATGCTGCCAGCGATACTTGCCAGCATTCCCGCACTCGCGGTTTCTTTGCCGGCGACCCGGATGCTGGGCGGAGTTCTGGGTAAGCTGGTGATTAAGGACGAAACTCAGGCGATTAATAAAAAGGATTTTATTGGTCAGGTGGTGACCATCACGCTCGGCACCTCGTCACGCGGCAGCGCCGCAGAAGCCCGCTTTCGTGACCGCTTTGGCACAACCCATTACGTCATGGTAGAGCCTGATACAGACGCCGAATTTTCGCAGGGTGAACAATTGCTGCTGGTACGTCAGCAAGGCAGTACATTTTTTGGTATTCCAGCCGGAAACCAGAATTTAACCGACTGAAATCTGCTTAAGAATTCAGGGAAATTACGCCAAGGGAGATTTTCTAATGGCATTTACCATTTTTATTTCAGTGGCCATCCTGATAGCACTGCTCGTTATCGGACTGGTTTTTTCTTCACTTTATACCCGCTCATCGAAAGAGCGTTCTTTTGTCCGTACCGGTATGGGCGGTCAGAAAATTATTATGAACGGCGGCGCAATCGTGCTGCCTGTTCTGCATGAAATCATCCCGGTCAATATGAATACTCTGCGCCTGGCGGTATCCCGCAAAGAACAACAAGCGCTGATTACCAAAGACCGGATGCGTGTCGACGTACTTGCAGAATTCTATCTGCGCGTAAAACCAGATGCGGATGCTATTGCCAACGCTGCACAGACACTCGGTACCCGGACACTCGATCCTAACGAACTGAAAGAAATGATCGAAGGTAAGTTCGTTGATGCGCTGCGATCGGTGGCTGCCGAAATGGAAATGGCTGAGCTGCATGAACAGCGCAGTCAGTTTGTACAGAAAGTGCAACAGGTGGTCAGTGAAGACCTGCTGAAAAACGGTCTCGAACTTGAATCCGTGTCTTTGACTGGCCTGGACCAGACGCCCCGGGAGTTTTTCTCGCCGGATAACGTGTTTGACGCCGAAGGTCTGGCACGCATGACCCGCTCAATCGAAGCCCGCCGTAAAGAGGTGAACGAAGTCGAGCAGGAAACACGCGTCATGATCGAGCAGAAAAACCTCGAAGCAGAGCGCCAGCGTCTGGAAATTTCCCGTGAAACCCGTTACGCCCAGATGGAGCAGGAGCGGGAAATTGCTACCCGCGAAGCTGAGCAGCAGTCCAGCATTGCCAAAGAACGCGCCACTCAGGATCGTGCGGCAAAGCAGGCTGAAATTGTAGCAGGCCGTGAGGTCGACGAATCACGGATCGCGGCAGAACAGGCCACCCGCCTGCTTGAAATTGAAAAAGACCGTCGCCTGCGTGAGCAGGAAATTGAGCGTGAACGCGTGCTTGAAGAACGCGAAATTGCCAAGCATAAACTGCTCGAAATTGCCGAACAGGAACGTGCCATTGCCGTTGCTGAAAAATCGAAAGAGCAGTCAATGGCGGACAAGCTGGCGAACGAAGCCCGTGCTGAAGCCGCAACAGCTGAAGAAAAGGTCATCACCGCCAAGCAGGTTGAAGCTGCCGAGCGTGATAAGGCCATCGAACTGATTGAAGCAACGAAAGAAGCAGAACGTCAGGCGACCAGCGTCCGGATTGCTGCGGAAGCGGAGAAACTCGCGGCCGAAGACAAAGCCGAAGCATTACGGATGCAGGCCAATGCAGAAGCCGATGCCATTCGCATTAAGGTTGATGCAGACCGTGAAAAATATGCCGTGGATGCTGAAGGTCAGCGTCTGATGAATGAAGCACTCAATAGCCTCAGTGAAGCCCAGATTGCACTGAAACGTGTACTGAGCCTGCACGAGCACCTGCCAGCGATTGTTCGCGAAAGCGTTAAACCACTGGAAAACATTGAAGGTATGAAAATCGTTTCTATTGATGGTCTGGCAAAAATGGGCGACATCAACGGTAATGGCATCATGCACAGCGATGCTCAGTCCAGCAGTCAGAGCCTGCCCGAGTCTCTGGTTAACAGTGCCCTGAAGCACAGAGCAATGGCGCCACTGGTGGACTCACTGCTTAAAGAAGCCGGAGTAAAAGATCTGACAGCCGATCTGTCTGAGTAATTTTCCGGGATAAAAAAACCGCCCATCCGGGCGGTTTTTTTATGGTAACGGTATGGTGACTGTGCCCTGTCCGACCGAAGTCCGTGTGGTGACAGAATCAGCACTGGTACTGAAATCAAACGTAAAGCCCGATGTATCAATATCGTAGAGTCCTAACTGGTACTCTCCTGCACCGGCATTACGCTCATACTTCAGCTCATTTAAAGCGTCGTTTATCTGTACATCGAAGTCCGAGATCAGCGGCCGCTGAGTCATCGTAAAATGCGTACCATCATCACCGCCGAAACTGAATCTGTGCTCGGTACCACCCTGAAGATTATCCAGTTGAGCGCAATAAATGTCGCCCGAGAAGTTATTGTCATCCCCGGACCAGTCGGCCGTATAGTTACCAATTGGCGCCGTCGAATCACTGACCTTCAGGAACTCGCCTTCTGCAGTAGTTTCAAAGCGCACATCGTAAATATTACTGATGCCTTCCAGGGTAACTTCAGGTGGATAGAGGCGGTTGTCTGCGGAAATATTGAACTGCCCGCGACCCGACGTCAGGTACCCCTCATTCAGAGTCGCCGTGACGAATTTTCCACTGTTACAGTTAGAAATTTCATAACCATCCACCGTGCTGCGGATAATCATAATATCCAGACGGGCAAAGAATTCCGGCGAACCTGACAGCGCACTTTCGCCGGGATCTTCGTAATCCGAACGATAACGCCAGCTGCCAACCCAGGTACCACTGATAGAATTTCTGTCCGTATCCGCTTCCGCATTTTCGTATGCCGACAGATCGAAATACTCAACATCATCTGATACCAGCGAAACCGGATCAGAATCTTCCGTGCGACTGCAACCCTGGAGAGCAATCACGACCGGAAGAATGCCACCAAGCAGAATACGGGCAGACATAGGAAGTCCCTCAGGCGCCGGCAGAACGCAGGATGTCAGCGTAAGCCTGCCCCTGAGTATGACTGGCGACTGTATCGAGAATGGTTTTGCCTTCGGCATTTTTCGCCTGAAGGTTATGGCCTTCTTCTTTAAACAGAGAAACATAGTCTGCGAAGGTCTCAGGTACCATGTGACGGTAGGCACGGATGGCAGCGATATAATCGTTATCTGAGCCGTCATAGCTTTCTGCGGTCAGGAATTCACGCAGCTGTGCTTCAGACCATTCGCCACCAAATACTTTTTCTTTGTCTTTCTTTTGCATTTTCAGTTTCCTCTATGCATTCAGTCGCAGACACCCGGAACCCATTGAGTGGGCATCTGCCTGTACTTATACCTTGCGGAACATTAAGTCCCAGACACCATGGCCACGTAACTTGCCACGGTTTTCGAATTTCGTGAGCGGACGATGCTCCGGGCGCGGCATATATTCATTTTTGCCGGCGACGTTTTCATATCCGTCCTGCACTTCCATCACTTCCATCATATGCTCCGCGTAGTTTTCCCAGTCGGTCGCCATATGGAAAACGCCACCGGGTTTCAGGATCCGGCGCAGCGTCTGTGCGAACTCTCCCTGAACAATCCGGCGCTTATGATGCTTTTTCTTGTGCCACGGGTCCGGGAAGAACAGCTGCACTGTGTCGATACTGTTGTCCGGAATCAGTTTCAGGACCTCAATGGCATCTTCTTTGTAAGTCCGCAGGTTTGTGACACCGGCGTCTTCTGCAAGGTTCAGCAGAGAACCGACACCCGGCAGATGAACCTCAACACCAATAAAATCTTTTTCCGGGGCTGCTTCAGCCATTTTCACCAGTGACTGTCCCATGCCATAACCGATTTCCAGCACTACGTGACTGTCCCGGCCAAACACAGTAACAGGATTAATCGGGCCCTGTTGCAGTTCCAGTCCCATCACCGGCCACTGGCGCTCTAGCGCACCTTCCTGACCTTTGGTCAGACGACCCGCACGGATAACAAAGCTTTTGATGCCACGGCGATATTCCGGTTTGTCGTTTGCCGGGGCGTTATTTTCTTCGTGTTCTGACACTTAACGTTCCTATTCAGGATTCAGATTCAGGCAGACGGAAGGCTGCCAGCAACAGAAATGACCAACCTACCAGCCAGCTCACCCCACCAAACGGCGTAATTATGCCCAGAGCTTTCTCACCCGTCAGAGCCATCGCGTACAGGCTGCCACTGAAAAGCAACAGTCCGATGGTCATCATCCAGGCACTGCGCCTGATCCAGCTCGCCGGGCGGACAAACAGCCAGGCTGACAGCGCCAGCAGAACCACCGCATGCACAAGGTGGTACAACACAGCAGTCTGATACGCAGCCATCAGTTCAGGCGCAATAACACCCTTCAGACCATGGGCTCCGAAAGCCCCAAAAGCCACACCGGAGAACCCGGCAATAGCGGCGATTCGTAAACAGCGTCGGGCCTGCATGTCAGTTCCTGTCACAAAAGCGGCGATTATAAAGTACTCAGCGCGTGACGTCACAACACTGAGCCCGATTAAGTCTCATGCCAGGACACTACCCTACGCGCCAGAATGCCTCTGTGATGTGTTCTTAGCTGCCAAGTGAAATTGTGACTATGGTCACATTCCTCTGGCCTCTTTACCCTCAGTCAAAAATAACAACAATTTCGACAGGTGCGACCATGATCTATCAATCCCAGTGGCGGAGGGCCTTGCTGTCTCTCGCCTGCGGAGCCGGCATTCTAGCGTCCGGTCTTTCACAAGCCTCGGTATCCGGTTCAGGAACGGCAAACGGCGATGCCTGGCAGGGCAGTCTGGAGCAGGTACTGAAACTTCAGTTTGTCTCCGACTTTATTGGCGGCAAGGCCCACATCGACCCCTTCCAGGTACCGCAGGCAAAATCTTACGGGGTGACCACATTCCGCAATCAGGCAATCCCGATCGATTTCCGGGCGAAGCATGTGACGCCGGAGGGTGAGCCCGATAACAACCTGAGCTGGACCATCAGCAAAGCGCCGTTGCACGGCCGCATCGAGGGTACTCCACCGAACGTGCGCTATATCCCTGACACAGACTACACCGGCTATGACCGCGTCGTATTCAGCGTCAGTGATAACCTCGATGGCAGCACCGAGGGCACGATTGATATCAAAGTGCAGGGCTCTTACACCCACTTCGAAAGTGGACAGGTACGGCCGCTGGTACTGAACTCTGACAAGACCCGCCTGTACGCCCTGAACACCCCTGACGGTCGTCTGGAGATATTTGACGTTAGCGGAGACACACCTTCGCTGCTGCACAGCGTCGCGGTCGGGCTGGAACCCGTCGCCGTGGCACTGCGTAACGACAACGAAGCCTGGGTCGTCAACCACCTGTCCGATAACGTCAGCGTGGTAAAGCTCGATGCCCCCATTCCGTATGTGAAGAAAACACTGCACGTCGGCGATGAGCCCCAGGACATCGTTTTTGCCGGGCACAACAAGGCCCGCGCGTTTGTTACCTCGGCCCATCGCGGCCAGCACTCACCTTCAGAGCTGGACGCCATGACACCTGGGACTGACCGTGCCGATGTCTGGGTCTTCGACGCCGCCAGTGCCGATGTTGAAAAGGTCATTACGCTGTTCGGCATGGCCCCCCGGGGGTTGGCAGTTACGCCAGACGGCAGAACCGTTTACGCGGCTATCTATAAATCGGGCAACCAGACCACAACCGCCGCCCACAACTACCGCACCTGGGGCGCCACCAGCACCCTCAACGGCAAACCTGGCCCGAATACCGATGTCGACGGTATTGTCGCGCCGAACACTGGCGTGATCGTGAAGTATGACGGTAAACACTGGCGCGATGTTTATGGCACACGGTGGGACCATCAGATCTACTTTGATCTGCCCGACTACGACGTATTCACAATTGATGCGATGGCAGCCGATCCTGAAGCGACAGGCCAGTACAGTGGCGTTGGTAATGCCCTGTTTAACCTTGCTGTAAACCCAGCCAATGGCGCTGTGTACGTCAGCAATATGGATGCCCGCAACGAGCTGCAGTACGAAGGCCACGGCCACCACAGTGACAAACAGACACTGCGCGGGCGCTTTATCCGCAACCAGATTACGGTGATTAAGGACGGAAAAGTACTTCCCCGGGATCTGAACAGCCACCTGAGCGACAGCAACCCGGATGGCTCGCCGTCGGAAAATGCCCGCTCGTTAGCCATGCCACTTGAAATGGCGATCGACAGCACTGGCGAGACCCTGTACGTCACGGCATACAGCTCATCCAAGGTGGGTGTTTTTGATACGCGCGAGCTGGAAGACGGTAACTTTACCCCCTCTGAAGCGAACCACATCGAAGTCTCTGGCGGCGGCCCGGCGGGGATCGCGCTGGACGAAGCCCGTGACCGCATGTACGTGCTGACGCGTTTCAACAACGCGGTGGCCGTCATAGATATCAGCGAGCGCCGCGAAACCCAGAGCATCGCTATGTATAACCCGGAGCCTGCATTTATCACCGAAGGCCGTCCCTTCCTCTATGATGCCCGCTTCAGCTCCGGCCGTGGTGACTCTTCGTGCGGCTCGTGTCACCTGTTTGGTGACATGGATGGTATCGCCTGGGAGCTGGGCAATCCGGACGGTTCAACCACCCGCAACCCACGGGGCTATGTGAATTTCTTTATGGAAATGAACGCACTGCCGGTGCACCACCCGCTCAAAGGGCCGATGATCACCCAGTCACTGCGTGGCATGGACTTTCAGGGGCCGCAGCACTGGCGTGGCGACCGCACGGGTGCCTACCGGACGGGCGGAGAATCACTGGAGCATGCAGCCTTTAAGGAATTCCGTGGTGCCTTTACTGAGCTGCTTGGACGCGCCGAAGAACCCACCGAAGACGAACTGAACAAGTTTGCCGACTTCGTGCTGCAGATGCGCTATCCCCCGAACCCGAACCGCAATCTTAATGACACTCTGACAGACGATGCAGCGTTTGGGGCCGACATCTACTTCAACCAGAAAACCACCGGGTTCGAAGCCGAGAATACCGGCAATGTTGCTATGATCACCTGCAACGACTGCCACCAGGTCGATCCGGAAATAGAACGTTTCGGCACCTCTACCCTGATGAGTTTCGAAGGCACAGAAACCACACAGGATATGAAAGTGGCGCACCTGCGGAACGTGTATACGCGGGTCGGGATGTTTGGTCTCAAGTTGCGCGAAAATACCTCAACCGCCCGAGATATGGGCGATCAGGTCACGGGCTATGGTCTTTCACACGACGGTGCCATTGATACGCTCGAAAACTTCCTGTCGCTGAACGTGTTCCACGTCGATACGCCGGATATTCCTGAAGTGATGGAGTATGTAACGCAGATTCCGACCGGTCTCGCTCCGGTGGTGGGTCAGCAGGCGACATTCAATCTGGCGTCACAGAGTGATGCCGATCTGGTCGCGCTGATGATGCAACAGGCACTCGCACACACCACGGATGCCAGCCTGCGCAAGCAGAAATGCGACCTGATCGTCCGTGGCGTCAGTGGTGGCGAGGCACAGGCCTGGCGCTTTACGAACGCGGGTGTATTCGAAGATGCAGCAGGCAACACCAGCAGCTTTAACCGCCTGCGCTGGAGCACCTTCCTGCCCGGCAACAGCCTGACCTTTACTTGTGCGCCCCCCGGCAGTGGTCAGCGTCTCGCCTTTGACCGCGACGAAGACGGCATCCCTGACGGCATAGACCAGGTGATCGCCGGGCGTAAACCCACCAGCGTGCAGTCTCCTGACCCTGAAGCGGCTGACTTCCACGCGGAACCTGCTAAGGGTAACTTCTGGCGGGAAGAGTCGCAGAAAGAAGCCGGCATCTACCCTGATTTCGACCATTTCTGGGCGTTCTGATACAGCCTCCGGCACCCTTTACGGGTGCCGGCCTGCCTTAGCCCCGCCATATCCCTTGATCAACCCCGAAACGAAGCTGTTAGAATGCTCGCCCAAAGACAGAGAGCGAGACAGTTCAGTGAAATACGCAGACCTGCGCGACTTTATCAGGAAGCTGGAAAAACGCGGTGAGCTGGTCCGGGTAAAAGAGCCCGTTGACCCCCACCTCGAAATGACCGAGCTGGCCGACCGCGTGCTGCGGGCAAAGGGCCCGGCACTTCTGTTCGAGAACCCGAAAGGCTATGACATGCCTGTGCTCGCGAATCTGTTTGGGACACCTGAGCGTGTCGCACTGGGAATGGGCGAAGAATCCACCGAAGCTCTCCGTGAAGTCGGCAAACTGCTCGCTTTTCTGAAAGAGCCCGAACCACCGAAAGGCCTCAAAGACGCCTGGTCGAAACTGCCGATATTCAGAAAAGTGCTGGCCATGGGCCCGAAAGAAGTTAAAAAAGCGGCGTGCCAGGAAGTCGTGATCGACGGCGATGACGTTGATCTGTCGAAAATCCCGGTACAGCATTGCTGGCCCGGCGACGCAGGCCCGCTCATCACCTGGCCGTTAGTGATCACCAAAGGCCCACATAAAGAACGCCACAATCTGGGGATTTACCGCCAACAGGTGATTGGTAAAAACCGCGTCATCATGCGCTGGCTGAGCCATCGCGGAGGCGCGCTGGATTTCCGCGAATGGCAGCAGGAACATCCGGGCAAGCCATTCCCGGTAACCGTTGCTCTGGGGGCAGATCCAGCGACCATTCTGGGGGCAGTCACGCCTGTGCCCGACACTCTGAGTGAATACGCCTTTGCCGGCCTGTTGCGCGATTCCCGCACTGAGCTGGTGAAGAGCATCGGCAACGATCTTATGGTTCCTGCCTCTGCCGAAATCGTACTTGAAGGTGTCATCCAACCAAAGGATATGGCGCCTGAAGGCCCGTTTGGCGATCACACCGGCTATTACAACGAGGTCGACAGCTTTCCGGTGTTCACCGTTGAGCGCATCACCCATCGTAAAAATCCGATCTATCACAGCACTTACACCGGACGTCCACCCGATGAGCCGGCCATTCTGGGCGTGGCGCTGAATGAAGTGTTCGTACCGATTCTGCAGAAGCAGTTTCCCGAAATCGTCGATTTCTATCTGCCACCTGAAGGCTGTTCATACCGCATGGCTGTGGTCAGTATGAAGAAACAGTATCCGGGGCATGCCAAGCGCGTGATGATGGGTGTCTGGTCATTCCTGCGCCAGTTCATGTACACCAAGTTCGTGATTGTCGTCGATGACGATGTCGATACCCGTAACTGGGAAGACGTAATCTGGGCGATTACTACGCGAATGGACCCGGCACGCGACACCACCCTGATCGAGAATACGCCGATCGATTACCTCGACTTCGCATCGCCGGTCTCGGGTCTCGGCTCGAAAATGGGCTTAGACGCCACCAACAAAATGCCTGGCGAAACTGACCGCGAGTGGGGCGTTCCAATCGTGATGGACGACGACGTAAAGCAGAGCGTCGACAAACTGGTGCAGAAGATCGGCAAGGACATTGGTCTTTGAGTGGATCTGGGGTCGCCATTCATCGGATCAGATTTCAGCCGAACGGCGTCACCATCCGCTGCCGCTCAGATCAGACCATCGCCGAGGCCGCACTGGAACAGCGGGTTATCGTTCCCGTCTCCTGCGAGAATGGCGTCTGCCAGATCTGCCAGGGGGAACGATTGTCAGGTGAGCTGCACTTTCGTAACGAGCTGGGCACGACAATACTTGATCATGACAATCAGGTATTATGTTGCATAGCGTATCCCAGATCCGATGTTGAGATTTATATGACCGATGTATTCGCCCCCGACCACAAGCCCTCCGCCACACTTGCCTGCCAGGTGAAGTCGGTTGAGGTTCTGGCGGACGACGTTTACCGGGTCATCCTGCTGGCACCAGCAGGTAAAGCACCGGACTACTGGGCTGGACAATACCTGATGCTGCACCATGGCGAAGGCCAGGCAGCAGAGCAGATTCCCTACTCCATCGCCTGTGCCCCCGGTTCCCTGACCGGGCGTGACAGCCGTGAAATAGAGCTCCATATCGCCGCCAACAGCGACAAAGCCCGTGACGTTATCCACGCCTTGCAACAAGCAGTCATCGCCCGGGTCACCCTGCCTGCGGGCGACTGTTTTATTAACAAAGCATTTCTCGACAAGCACAAAGGACAACCACTGCTCATGGTGGCCGCGGGTTCCGGCTTTTCGCAGATCAAAACTCTTATAGAAGCTACCCTGGCCATTGAACCTGAGCGTGAGATCCACCTCTACTGGTCCAATCGCGCTGCGGTTGGTTTCTACCTGCCGGATGTTCCCCAGGAATGGGCGCAGAAACATGCCAGCTTCCATTACCACCCCATCATTCAGGAACATGCTGACGACTGGAACGGTCGCGCTGGCTGGATCTATCAGGTCATACATGAAGACTTTGATGATCTCTCCGACGCCTGCATGTTCGCCTGTGGCTCGCCCAATATGGTCTTCGGAACACTTGATCAGCTGGAACCTTTGGGCCTGACAGAGTCAAACATGCACTCCGACGTGTTTGCCTACGCAACCCGCCCGAAAAAAAGCTGAACGATTCATCTTTCCGACACTGACGCCACAGAGACTTGTATTCGGCCCTGAGTCGGTTGACTATCAGACCAGCGGCAGGGGGCCAGACCACCCGGAACCGGACACACATCAACACTAAGGACCCTACATGGACATCAACTGGGATAAACTCAATCTTGATCCTCAACTCTTGTGGGCGGATTACATCCTGCCCTGGGGCACCCAGATCGTACTTGCGATTCTGGTCTTTATCATTGGTCGGCTGATTGCCTCGGCGGTGACCAAAGGTGCCCGCAAAGTAATGGATAAAGCCAAGTTCGACCCTATGCTGGTCAACTTCCTTGCCAATATCCTGGGCAGCGTTCTCCTGCTGCTGGTTATCGTATTCTCGCTGTCACAACTGGGGGTGGACACAACCTCGCTGGTTGCCTTGCTTGGTGCTGCTGGTCTGGCTGTGGGCCTGGCACTCAAGGATTCGCTCTCGCATTTCGCGGCCGGTGTCATGCTGATACTGTTCCGTCCCTTTAAAGTTGGCGACTTTGTGCAGGTGGATGGTGAAATGGGCTCCGTCGAGCAGATCACGATTCTTCACACCCGCCTGAAAACCGGTGATAACAAAGTCGTGACCGTACCTAACGGCAATGTGTTCTCCAGCACAATGACAAACTTCTCCGAGCAGCCAACCCGCCGTGTCGACATGGTTTTCGGAATTGGGTATGGCTCAGATCTGTTAAAAGCGAAGTCCATTCTCGAAGAAATGACGGCCAACCACGAGCTGATTCTGAAAGATCCGGCTCCTAAGATTGCCGTGCATGAGCTTGCGGATTCTTCCGTCAACTTCATCTGCCGCCCGTGGGTAAATTCTGCCGATTACTGGACGGTATACTGGGACATGATGGAAAAAGTAAAACTGCGCTTCGATGAAGAAGGCATCGAAATTCCATTCCCACAGGTATCTGTGCATATGGAAAAAGACGACTGATCAAATGTCAGTGATAAAAAAACCGGTCAATTGACCGGTTTTTTTATTTCTGATTCCCACGAAATAATGTCCGCAATTAACCGGATTTTTCTTACTCATCAGCTTCGTGGCCAGCTTAAACCCAGCCTGAAATACGTCTTCAGAATGTGGCCCGACTCGTCGTAATTACGGGCTTGGCGCGCGTAGAAACCTTAGTTACTTTTCCATCGTCAATACAATAACAAGGAAGACACCATGCTGAATAAACGTGCGCGTTACCCACTCGCTGGCCTTATTTTTTCAACCTCTCTGGCAGGCTGCGTCTATGACGCGCCGAGCCGGGATGACGTTGAATACCTGACCGATGACTCGCTGCCATCACACACCATTTATCAACCCGCTGATCTGGACGGCATTGAAACGCCTCTGCCCGTCGTCGCCTGGGGGGTAGGTGGCTGCACTTTGCCTGGGGTATCCGTCGGCGTATTTCTCGCCGAAATTACTGCTGCAGGCTATCTGGTGGTGTCCAATAATTCACCGTGGTCAACGTTTCCGACCAGCAGCGACATGCTGATTGAGACCCTCGACTGGGCAGAAATTCAGAACGCTGATCCGGACTCCCCTTATTTCCGCAAACTGGATACTGAGAACGTTGCCCTGATGGGGCACTCGTGTGGTGGGCTGGAAGCCCTGCATGCAGGCGCTGGCGATCCGCGTGTTGATACCGTCATCGCCTTGGGGTCAGGCATCTTTGACAGTGGCGGCCTCGGTGGTGCCACCAAAGATGACCTGCTGACACTGCCCAACACCCTGTGGATGAACGGTGGCCCCGAAGACATCGCCTACCCTCAGGCCGAAAGTGATTACGCTGAAGTACCGGACTATGTCTCTGTCGTCTGGGCCAACTACGACCTGAGCGAACGTGGCTCAGGGTTGTTTGGTGCTCACAATGGCACACTCAACGACGAAGCCGGTGGTGAATACGCCCGGGCATCGATCCTCTGGCTCGACTGGCATCTGAAAGGCATCAACGCGAATCAGAGCCAGTTTATGCAGGATACCTGTGGACTCTGCGCGACAGACAGCAAGTGGTCGGTGCAGTCAAAAAACTGGTGATGACTCTGAGAAGGCCCGCTTTGCGGGCTTTCCCCTCCTGACTGGAAATACCCGCCCTCTTATAGAACCAGACAACCTACGCCAGCCATTTGTAATCTAAGACTTTGGGAGTGACGAAAGGAGACAATTATTCAATCGCACTGCCTTAGCCCTACTTTGCTTTCCTCTGAGGTCATATTATCCACCAACCTTCCACTCTCAGAGGACACGGATATGTCGGATTCAGGTCTCAGTAAGAAACTCTTATTAGCAATCGCCGTCGCAGCGCTCAGTGGATGCAGTGGCGGAGGGGGCAGCGGCAGTGATCCTGATCCCGAACCAACCCCGACTCCCGATCCTGTTGACCAGACGCCAGAGGCACCTGCTTTCTCGGGTAAAGCGGCAGATGGTTATCTCGCCAGCGCCCTTGTCTGCCTTGATCTGAATGCCAATCTGAAGTGTGATGCCGGTGAACCAACTACTCTCACCGATGGGGCTGGTAACTACACCCTTGAAGCCACAGATGAGCAGAAAGCCGCCTATTCTGTTGTCGTTAAGGCCATTGCCGGTCAGACCATTGATCTCGACAACCCCGACCACACCATCGAGAACGCCTTTACGCTGACGGCGCCTCCCGGCCAGGAGTTTGTCTCTCCTCTGAGCACGCTGATCGTTAAGGCGCTTAAGGATAATCCTTCGTTTACGCCTGAGCAGGCCGCAGAGAAAGTCCGCGCAGATTTCGGCCTTCCAGACGGAATCGACATCACCGCAGACTATATCGCCGGCAATGACGTCTCGACTCACGAACTGGCACAACGCATCAACGCAGCGATTGCAGGCGCGCTTAAAAATGCGACCGACGACGCAGGGGGTGATGCAGTTGAAGACAACCTGAACGCTTTACTTGATTACATCCTCGACGACGTCAACAAACATGCCGCAGAAATCGCCGCCGCGGATACCCCGGACGATGTCCCAGTGTTCGACCCCATCGACGATGACACCAGCCTGGAAGATATCACAACAGACAGTGACAGCGACGGCGTGAACGACGCCTCAGACGCCTTCCCACAAGACCCTGAAGAAACCCGCGACAATGACAGCGACGGCGTCGGCGACAACGAAGATACCGATGACGACAACGACGGATACAGCGACGAAGACGAGCTGTTCGCCGGCACCGACCCTGAAGACGAAGAAGACGTACCACCAGATAACGATGGTGACCTGATTTCAGACGCTACCGACCCTGATGACGACAACGACAGCGTGCCCGATGACGAAGATGCATTTCCGTTTGATGATGCAGAATCTGTCGATACTGACGGCGACCTCACCGGCAACAACGAAGATACGGACGATGACAATGACACCTTCAGTGATGAAGAAGAGTCTGCCGCCGGCTCTGATCCGCTGGACGCCACCAGTACTCCTGAAGTCGATGATGGTATCGACAATGACGGCGATGCACTGATCGACGAAGGCTTTGACGCAGACGGTGACGGATTCACGCCGGTATTCGGCAACGACTGCAACGACGATGACAGTGCAATCAACCCCGACGCCGCTGAGTTGTTCGACGGCATCGACAACAACTGCAATTTGATGATCGACGAAGGCTACACCGATACGGACGGCGACGGTGAGCACGACGGTGTCGACAGCGACGATGACAACGACAACTATTCAGACGAAGAAGAATCAGCCGCCGGTTCTGATCCTCTTAATCAGGCCAGCACCCCAGAAATCGACGACGGTATCGATAACGATCTGGACGAAGAAACCGACGAAGGCTTTGATGGCGATGGCGACGGCTTTACCCCAATTGCAGGGCAGGATTGCGATGACAACGACGCGGATGTCTACCCGGGTGCTCTGGAAATTCTCGATGGTAAAGACAATAACTGTGAACTTGGCGTCGATGAAGGCTATACAGATACCGACGGTGACCTGATTGATGACTCGGTTGATACAGACGATGATAACGACGGTTATTCCGATACGGATGAAATCGCAGCGGGCAGTGACCCTCTGGATGAGAACAGCCTTCCGGCCGACCTCGATGGCGACTTTATCCCGGATGTTCTGGATGACGACATCGACGGAGACGGTTACAGCAATGACGACGAAAGCGTCGCAGGAACCGATCCTGCTGATCCGGACAGTTTCCCGGCTCCCGTCGCTGAGCTGGACTTGTTAGCGGCCGTCGAGGAGGGTATTTCTTATTATTCTCCAGCCAGTTCAGGTGATGACACAGACACCCCCAACACATTCAGCCGCTATTACTGGAAATCAGACCAGCCTGAGCAGTCCATCTTCGTAGAAGATACCTGGACGCATAGCCTTGTCTGGGAGCGCGGCGCAGACGTCGTATCATACAACGCTCTGATCGATGATGGTCAGGGCTGGCGGTCCATCAACTACAGTGCATGTGACATCGCATCCGTTCCAGATATGCCTCATGCCGTCGCCGAGGAATGCAGTGATCAGACGACCATTTATGTCGGCACTCAAGTCGATCTCAATGGTATGTCGGTCAATGTCGCACTGAATAATATCCTGCAGGACCATGGCCTGACTGAGCTGATACCAGTCACAGATGCAGAAACCTTCTTCGAAGAGGGTGACAAGGGCTATACCTACGTCACCGTTGCCGAGACCCCCACACTTTATCTTTCCTGTTGGGGAGACTCCGGGACCTGTGACCCCGTCTATCAAGGCGACATCAACACCACCTTGCTTGAAGACCTGTTGGGTACCTCCTACTTCTGCTCTGAATCATCGGTGATCACAGGCACCAATGGCGATACCAGCGGTGATCTTATTGGCGACTCAGGCGCAACGACAGGCAGCTGGGCAATTCATGAGTTCGCTGGCACCCGTTATATGAGCTTTAACTGCACCAGCGACGTCGATGATTATTCTGTGTATGTGGAATACAACAGCCGTGTAGCATCGGGCCAGTTTTACGATCAGGGCGATGCATATGCGGCGTTTGATGAAGACGACTTCAGCTTTAACCCGTCAGCCGCTGAGAAAATCGAAGCGATTATCGAAGCCTGGTTCCCTGTAGAGAACGAACCGGGCACGGGGCCTGAGCTGACACCAGCCGATCTGCCCGAGGTGCTGAATGCCGGAGTCTCAGAATACCAACTGGACAACTACGGCACCGATGAAGGCTACGCCATTAATGCCCGCCGCTATGGCATCACCTTTAACGGCAGCGATCAGATATCCATCACCAACGCTGAGCTACAGGACGATGACAGCTGGGAGCTTGAAGATGATCCGGAAAAAGAAACCCGGCTGATCAATGACGTCTGGACTCTTGCTAATGTGGATACCTGTTCTGCCACCGTGAGCCCAGACGACGAGAATGCTCTCCTCAGTGATTGTGTCGGTGCCGCGGCGATCATGACTGCAGACGTCGCAGATCTCAGTGGCACTTCATTGGCTACGCTCGCTCTTGCCATCGCGGCATTCGAGGTTGATGAAGGCAGCGACGACTACAATGCCTTTGCAGATATGCTGGCAGATCTGCCCGATGCGACCTTTCCTGAGGGCAGCCTCGCATATCAGCTGAGCTTCACGCTGAACGAAGACGCCTACGAAGTCGATTGTGCGGATGACGGAAACAGCATTGACTGGGGCAGCTGCAGAAACCGTGGCGTTGGCAGCATCGACGATGTCATATCTTCAACCCGCTATCAGTGTGAAACAGAGTATCTGATTTCTGACGATGGTAACGTCTACCGTGCGGGCGAGAACCTTGGTGCATGGCACCGCGAGACGGTTGGGGGCTACGACAGCCTGTTTTTCCCTGCGGGTGCCTGCGAATTCGCTCCTGAAAACATGATGATTGGCTACATGTCGGCGAACGGCACGCTGGTTGATATAGGTAAACGCCCGGCAGGAACAACCTACACCGACGCAGCACCTATGTTGTTCAACAGCACAGCGTCAGAGACCGTATCTTCGCTGCTGGAGGCCATGCTTCCGATCTATATGGCATCGGCCTGCCCATTGTGCGGAATCGACAGCGACGAGGACGGCTACAGTGACCAGGCAGAGATCGACGCTGGCACCGACCCCTACGATGACGAAAGCTATCCGGGCAGCGGCCATTCTGGTGGCACGCCTGTCAGCCAGGAAAATCGTGGCAATCTGCAGGTTCTCGCTGACGCCACCGGCATGGAAATTACCCCATTCAATGCCGCCTCCTTGTTCAGTGACGGTTTCTATACCTACTGGAAATCCAGCCCCGACGGTGAAGAAGGCATTACGTTCACCCACGAATTTGTCCAGGACATAAACTATCTGTCGGAAAAATGGACGGGCACCAGCTGGCAGGCAGAGGATGACGGTCTGATCAGTAATGAAGCCGTCATGCTCACGTCCGACGGCTGGCGTTATACCGACGGCAATTCAAGTTGTGACTACGGCCCGGGGGCCGATGACGACACCGTATTCGAGCTGAATTGCCCGGACGGCAGCCGTCAGTTTGAGGTTGAAGGCTTCCCGCTTGTCACGCCAACCACCATCGCCGGCTTCTTTATTCAACTGCTTGAGAACGGCAACTATGGTGATGAATATGGGTCACTCACGGAAGAAGAACTCGACCAGATCCGTGATGAACTGGCAGGCAGAACAGACACTTTCTTCGCCGGGCTGGCGTTTAAAATCAATGTGTCAGGCGACACCACCTACGAAGCCGAATGTTCTGACAGCGACGAAAACGGTTTACCAACCGCCTGTAATAACACGCCGTTTTCTACCCTCTCTGACATGACCGGAACGTCGTTCTACTCAGATTCCTGCGGCCTGACGATCACCCTGCAGGAAACTGGCGACGTCGAGAACAGCATTGGCGTGATCATTGGTTCCTGGACCCAGACCGAGCCTGTTACGGGCTACCCACTGGTGGAGGTACGGTCAGACAATATCTGCGACGATAAACATTTTGGTTTCGCAGAAATCAACGGCGCCGTTGTTCCTGTGCACATTGACGAACCCGGCACGCCTGAAATGATATTTTTCGATGCTGATGCCGCACGGGATATCGACCAGTTAATCATGGATCATTTTCCAATCGTACCAGGTGAAATAAATGAACCTGTAATCGACCTGCCTGAAGCCGTTGGGCTTCCGGCCGCCGTCGCTTTCGCTGATGGCATAACCGCCCTGTACATTGAGAGCAACGAAGATCAGGACGGCTACGAATTCGAGCGCACGCTTCTTCAGGTGGTTGATTCACACATGAACGCATCCGATGAATACTGGAACGGCAACGCCTGGACAGGCTATACGGGCTACGACGCTAAACTTGTAGATGGAAGCTGGGAGCCTGTTAACTACGCGCCGGACTGCGATATCTCAGATACAGGATTCGAAATGACACTTCTCTGCCCTCATGTGCAGGAAGAAGTCAGCGTCGAAGAAATTCATCCTGACGGCGTCAGTATCAACGATTATCTGAGAGTCATTGCCTGGCAGAAGATTCAGGACGAAGACACTTCGTACGCCGAATTTGAGGCCCAGCTTGCCAACCTGGATGACGCTTATTTCAGTGCAGCCAGCACTCTCTATATTATTGAAGCCATAAGCCTTAATACGGAATATACCCTTGACGACTGTGAAGCAACGGCCTCAGGAATCGACTGCTCTTACGCATACAGTTACGGCGAAGGCACATTGACCGACTATCTGGATGTGCCTATTGATGTCTGTGGTCAGGCGTATACCTTCAGCGAAGATGGGGTATATAAGAATGGTACTCTGTTGATGAGTAACTACGCTGTGAACGATGGTGATATCGACATCTGGAAACTCCCACAAGGCGAGTGCACCGATGAAGATCAGCAGATCGGTTTAACCTCTTACGAGGGCGAAATCCTGAAAGTCGATATCCGTCCCGCAAACACTGAATTCCGCAGCGGACCCAACTTCCTCAACAGTGCAGCCATGAGCGAAGTACAGGCTCTGCTGGAACAGTTATAAGTAAGCACTCCCTGAAGCAGGCACTGTGTGTGCCTGCTGCCTTTCCACCTGGGTGAGGCTCATTTAATTACCTGATTTATATAAAGATTAACCCTGACAATTTTATCAGTTGTTTGATTTTTCTAAGACAAGAAGCGCCATTATCAATATACTCCCTGCAGACATTTACAGGGACAAGGTTATGCAGGACGTTTCTATTAAACCCATTTTCTCACTGATTACTGCTTCTTTTCTCGCTCTGAGCGGGTGTAGCGACAGCAGCTCTTCTGATCAGACCCCAGAACCAGTCACTCAATCACAGAATCTCAATGGTGAAGCCGTTAAGGGCATCCTTGCCAGCGCCCCGGTGACTGCCTTCAGTCTCGACCGCGGCACAACTTACGGCAGCACTCAGACGGCGGCCGATGGTACATACAGCCTCAATGGATTATCTCTCGGCAGCGGCCCGGTACTGGTTGAGCTGACCACGGACAGTGACACGCTGATGACCTGTGACTCTGCCATGGGCTGTACCTTTGATGGCACCACCTATGATTTCGGTGCTGACTTCGTATTTGATGACCCGGACTTCGTACTCACGGCCATCCTGCCGGGTGTT
>Ga0208830_1000378_pt1 | contig 22946 bp, 20 predicted proteins | sample DeeseametaMP2634_FD_184169 | JGI IMG/M metagenome (GOLD analysis project Ga0208830, IMG submission 184169) | Marine microbial communities from the Deep Atlantic Ocean - MP2634 (SPAdes) | ecosystem: Environmental > Aquatic > Marine > Oceanic | place: Northeast of Antigua and Barbuda, North... | reverse complement strand
AGAATCGCCAGAGCCAGAGCCAGAGCCAGAGCCAGAGCCAGAGCCAGAGCCAGAGCCAGAGCCAGAGCCAGAGCCAGAGCCAGAGCCAGAGCCGACAGATATTGTAGAGGCCGAGCCCCTGGCAGCAACCGATATCGATGCCGCTGACGATGATTCGGCCGGCTTTCCTGATCTTCTGGAAGATGCATTTGATGCCGTCACCCTGTCAGGCGAAGCCACGCTTGATGAACTGCTCGAAAACGTAGGTGACGAAGACGACGACCTGCTGATTCATGACGAAATGGACGGCGCAGAGTCGCTTGAAGATCTGCTGGGCGACGACCGCAACCCACCAGAAAAAGACGATCCACTGACCGCTGACCTCAGCGAGCTGGTCTCTGACGACTACGACGATGTGCTCGCTCATGAAGACAAGAGCGATCAGGATGGTCACGACAATCGCTGGGCTCTCGACCTGCTGGGTGACGAACCTGAGCCACGCCATACCGGATTGAGTGACGATCTTGATGGCCCCGACCCCGACTCTTTTGATGATGACTACAACAGCGGCATCTCGTTCAGTCAGATCCGCGAACAGCAGCAGGAGCGTAACCGCCGCCAATTTGATCAGCCCGGAACCGACGCCCAGGCAGACATAACTGACGAACCGGCAATCGCGAGCGGAGTCACTGCGGCGTCGACCACAGACGCCTCAGAACCTGAAGCCTACGTAGACGATTACGTCGACGACTATCAGGACGATCATGCTGAGTTTGAAGGCTACGCGACGTCAGAGCACCTGCAACCCGAAGTCACAGACGTCGCACTGGACAGCACGCCACTGCCGGATGAGTACGACAATCTGTTTGCTGACGAGTCAGAAGCTGACCGGAACATCAATCGTGACGGTATGGCGCTGGACGGCAATCTGTCATTCGCCGACAGTGTTTCGCTGGACATCCCCAACGTAGCCCTGGACCCAGTGACACTCAAGCCGGCGCCCAAAAAACGCTCCGGGATATGGTGGACACTTGCCAGTATATTGCTGGTCGTAGTCGCCGTGGCGCAGCTGGCGTGGTTCCGCTTTGATGTTCTGGCGAGAGATATGACCTTCCGTCCGTATTACACCATGCTGTGTGATGTGGCGGGCTGTACACTGCCAAGTATCCAGGACATCCGTCTGATCCGTACCAGCAACACCGTGTTTAACCAGCACCCGACCATTGCAGAAGGACTGGTGGTCGACACCCTGCTGACCAATATGGCTGATCACCCGCAGCCTTACCCGGATGTAAGAATGGAATTCAGAGACCTGAATGACCGCCTCGTTGCCCAGCGCAACCTGTCACCGTCAGAGTATCTGGCAGGCAACGTATTGCCGGGCGATCTGATGCCACCGGGTATTCCGGTGCACATTGCTGTCGAAGTGATCAATCCTGGCCCAGAGGCAGTCAGCCGGCGGATACAGCTACTGGCCAACCAGTAACGGATCAGGCCGGCGAACACAAGACCAACGTAGCAAGAAATCTGAACATTTTCTGCACATTTCCCCCTTTATTCAGAAGGGGGTTATGAGTATCATACCGCAACTTTTTCATCGCACACTTTTTAACCAGAAGGCACCAGTCTTCCATGCCTGCTATTGGCCCTTACACGCTTCCGAACCCAGTGGTTCTGGCTCCAATGGCAGGAGTCACCGACCGCCCCTTCCGGCAATTGTGCCGAGAGCTTGGTGCTGGCCTGGTGGTGGGCGAAATGGTGTCAGGCAACCCTGATCTGCGGAACACCCGCAAATCAAAGCTGCGCCTGGATCACAGCGGTGAACCCGAGCCAATTGCCGTTCAGATTGTCGGTGGCGACCCACTGGTAATGGCCGAAAGTGCCGTATTCAACGTCAGCAATGGCGCCCAGATTATCGACATCAACATGGGCTGCCCGGCGAAGAAAGTCTGCAACAAGGCTGCCGGTTCTGCGTTACTGCGCGATGAACCTCTTGTGAAAGATATCTTGCAGTCGGTCGTTGAAGCCGTGGATGTGCCGGTCAGTCTGAAAATCCGCACTGGCTGGTCACCCGACATGCGCAACGCAATCCGTATCGCCGAGATGGCAGAAGCGGCAGGCATAGTATCACTGGCGGTACACGGCCGGACCCGCGCCTGCGGTTATGGCAACACTGTCGAATACGACACCATCCGCGACGTGAAACAAAGCGTCAGCATTCCGGTGTTCGCCAACGGTGATATCACTTCAGCGCAGAAGGCCGCTGAAGTTATGCAGTACACAGGAGCAGACGGCGTTCTTATTGGCCGGGCTGCACAGGGACGACCATGGATCTTCCGAGAAATTGTTCATTATCTGAATACCGGAGAACTCCTGGCCGAGCCAGAGCTCGATGAGGTTCAGGCGATTCTGGTCCGCCACCTCCGCTCTTTATACGAATTCTACGGTGAGTACCTGGGCGTACGCATCGCAAGGAAGCACGTCAGCTGGTACCTGCAGACGCAGCCCGGCAACGGCTTCCGCAAAGCGTTTAATCAATTGGATTGCCCATCTGCCCAACTGGCTGCAGTGGCAGAGCACTTCAGGGGCAAAGCAACAGATAAGGATGCAGCAGCATGAACACAGAAGCTTTACTGAGAAAGGTTGACACAGTGACAGACTCCTCCGACATGACAAACCAGCAATTACGCATCCCTACGGGTGCGACGCAGACCCTGCGCGACAGTGTTGAGTACGCACTGAAAAACTATTTTGACCAGATGGAAGGTCAGCACATCGCCGGTCTGTACGACATGGTTCTGTCAGAAGTCGAAGCCCCCTTGCTGGAAACTGTTATGCGCTACACGCGCGACAACCAGACCAAAGCTTCTATCGTACTCGGCCTTAACCGTGGCACCCTGCGCAAGAAGCTGAAACAGTACGGCATGCTCTGAAGCACGCCAACAGAACCTGCGGCCCTGAGCCGCTTTTTCTATTTTTAACCGCTTAGAAAACAGTACCCTATGAGCACTCATATCCCTGCAAACGAGACTCCCGCCGATATCACTCCGGTCCGCCGCGCACTCATCAGTGTGTCTGACAAAACCGGTATCGTTGAATTCGCCCAGGCACTGCACGCCGCTGGCGTTGAAATCCTGTCGACTGGTGGCACCTACAAGCTGCTGATCGACAACCAGATCCCAGCGATTGAAGTATCTGATTACACTGGCTTCCCAGAAATGATGGACGGTCGTGTTAAGACCCTGCACCCGAAAATTCACGGTGGTGTTCTGGGCCGTCGCGGCCAGGACGACAGCGTCATGGAAGAGCACGGCATCAACCCAATCGACCTGGTGGTGGTGAACCTCTACCCGTTTGCAGAAACTGTCGCTAAGCCAGATTGTCACCTGCCACTGGCCATTGAAAACATCGACATCGGCGGCCCGACCATGGTGCGCTCTGCAGCGAAGAACCACGCCTACGTTGGCATCGTGGTGAACGCTTCTGACTACGGCATGGTGCTGAACGACCTGAACAAGGTTAACGGCCTGAGCTACAAAACCCGTTTTGCACTGGCACTGAAAGCGTTCGAGCACACCTCAAGCTACGACGGCATGATCGCCAACTACCTTGGTACCATCGACCAGTCTGCTGACGAACTGAGCACTGATGACCGTCTGGCATTCCCGCAGACCTTCAACAGCCAGTTCCACAAAGTTCAGGAAATGCGTTACGGCGAAAACCCGCATCAGAAAGCGGCGTTTTACGTTGAAGCAAACCCTGCGGAAGCGTCTATCGCAACAGCGAAACAGATTCAGGGCAAAGAACTGTCTTACAACAACGTGGCTGACACTGACGCCGCACTGGAAGCCGTGAAGTCATTCACCAAACCCGCCTGTGTGATCGTGAAGCACGCTAACCCATGTGGTGTGGCTGTGGTGCCAGAAGACGAAGGCGGCATCCGCAAAGCCTACGACCTGGCCTACGCGACTGACAGCGAATCGGCATTCGGCGGCATCATCGCCTTCAACCGAGAACTGGACGGTGAAACGGCACAAGCCATCGTGGATCGTCAGTTTGTTGAAGTCATCATTGCACCAAAAGTCTCCGCTGAGGCGGCTGCAGTCGTTGAAGCGAAGAAAAACGTTCGTCTGCTCGAGTGTGGCGAATGGCCAGCCGAACGCGCTGCAGCCTTCGACTACAAGCGTGTGAACGGCGGCCTGCTGGTTCAGGATCGCGACAACGGCATGATTACTGCCGACGACCTGAAAGTCGTCACTAAGCGCACGCCGACCGAAGCTGAACTGAACGATCTGATCTTCGCCTGGAAAGTTGCGAAATTCGTTAAATCGAACGCGATTGTGTACGCCAAAGATCGTCAGACCGTCGGTGTGGGCGCAGGCCAGATGAGCCGCGTAAACTCTGCACGTATCGCTGCGATTAAAGCGGAACATGCGGGTCTGCAGGTAGAAGGTGCAGTCATGGCATCCGACGCTTTCTTCCCATTCCGTGACGGTATCGATAATGCGGCGAAAGCAGGCATTAAAGCGATTATCCAGCCGGGTGGTTCGATTCGTGATGAGGAAGTGATTGCGGCCGCCGATGAAGCTGGAATCGCGATGGTGTTTACGGGTATGCGCCACTTCCGTCACTGATTAAGGAAGCTATTGCGCTCGCTGTGGCGGTGTTATTTTTTATCTCGGCATGCTCATGTAGGACTACTACACTCCGCAGCCTCGACAAAAAATGCCTTGCCACAGCATCGCTCATAACGCTTCTGCACCGTACATATAGCTTTAGTTTTAGCGGTGCATTGTTAAAGAATTTAAATTTGGTTTTTACGAAAACCATTTAGCCGAAGCCCGGAGATTAAATTCGTCAGAGCAAGGCAAAAATTTTGGAAAAAGCGGAGCTTAGTGGGCTAAGTGAGCATTTTGATAAAATTTTTAACGCTGCTATGGCGGATTTAAGACCGGGCCATAACAAGAGATTTGGCAATGAAAGTATTAGTTATTGGGGCCGGTGGTCGCGAGCACGCTCTGGCCTGGAAGGCGTTACAATCTCCGCTGGTTGAAAAAGTATTCGTTGCACCAGGCAACGCTGGCACCGCCATCGAAGAAAACATCGAAAACGTCGCCATCGACGTACTGGACTTCGATGCTCTGGAAGCCTTCGCGAAAGAAAATGACATCGGTCTGACCATTGTTGGTCCGGAAGCACCTCTGGTGGACGGCGTGGTTGATCAGTTTGAAGCCGCTGGCCTGAAAATCTTTGGCCCTAAAAAAGGCGCTGCGCAGCTGGAAGGCTCCAAAGCCTTCACTAAAGACTTCCTGGCTCGCCATCAGATCCCTACGGCGGAATACCAGAACTTTACCGAAGTTGAACCAGCACTCACCTACCTGCGCGAGAAAGGTGCTCCTATCGTAGTTAAGGCCGATGGTCTGGCTGCGGGTAAAGGCGTTATCGTTGCCGAGACACTGGAACAAGCGGAAGAAGCCGTAAAAGACATGCTGTCTGGTAACGCATTTGGTGAAGCCGGCTGTCGTGTTGTAATTGAAGAATTCCTCGCTGGCGAAGAAGCGTCTTTCATCGTCATGGTCGATGGCAAAAACGTACTGCCAATGGCCACCAGTCAGGATCACAAGCGTGTGGGCGATAAAGACACTGGCCCGAACACAGGTGGTATGGGTGCATACTCCCCTGCGCCGGTTGTGACACCAGAAATCGATGCACGCATCATGCGCGAAGTTATCATGCCGACCGTTGAAGGTATGGCTGCTGAAGGCAACGACTACACAGGTTTCCTGTACGCGGGTCTGATGATCGACGAGTCTGGCGCACCTAAGGTGATCGAATACAACTGTCGCTTCGGTGATCCAGAAACTCAGCCAATCATGCTGCGTATGCAGTCCGATATGGTGGCGCACTGTCTGGCGGCTCTCGAGGGCAAACTCGACAGCGAAACTGCCCAGTGGGATCCACGCCCATCGCTGGGTGTTGTTCTGGCCGCTGCCGGCTACCCGGCTGATTACCCGAAAGGCGATGTTATCTCTCTGCCAGAGAACGACGGCACCGACCGCAAAGTCTTCCACGCGGGTACTAAGCTGAACGACAAAGGCGAAGTAGTGACTGCCGGTGGCCGCGTGCTTTGTGCGACGGCTCTGGGTAACAGCGTCAGCGAAGCTCAGGCACAGGCGTACGAGCTTGTGAAACTGGTCTCGTGGGAAGGCATGTTCTGCCGCTCTGATATCGGGTATCGTGCAGTAGCACGCGAAAAGAGCTAAGCAATCTAACGCCCGTCAGGGCATACAGACAGGGAAAGTAACCAGACATGACAGTGCGCAGACAGTTTTTGAGTGTGACTCTGCTTCTGGTTACTTTTCTGCTCAGCGTGCTGGCCTCTGCCAGCCACGCCAGCGGTCCGGTGATACTGCCAAGCGACCCATTCAATATGCCGATTACCGAAGCCGTGTCGGTATTCGAAGACCCCAATTCCGAACTCAGTGTGACCGATGTTGTACGCAACGACGTGCCACTGCGTTTTTCCCCAAGCCACACCCGTTTTCTCAAACGCGGTCTCACCGACGCCACCTTGTGGCTGCGCTTCAGCCTGCGTAACCCGGACAATCAGCCACGTCAGGTCGTACTGACACTGTCGAATGCGCATATTGATGAAGTGTCGCTGTACGATATTACCGACCTCGAGCGCCCGCAGCTGCAGACTCAGTACGACCTTCTCGGGACCTTCCCTCAGGCGCATCCGTTTCAGCTGCATATTCCCGGCAAAGAGATCCGCAGCTACCTGATCCGTATCCGCACAGATGCGTTGCTGACGACCAGCATTGAAGTGAAAAGCCTGAGCCACTTTGTGGACACAGAACAGCGCGTCAACGTAGTTACGGGCATCGCCGTTGGCTGGATCATTGGTGCCCTGCTGTATTTCCTCTGGTCAGCCCAGAGGCGCAGCAACCTGCTCGCCCGCGCAGGGATTCTCTACGCGATCAGCGTCCTGATCTTCATCCCTGCCTGGGTAGGTATTTTCCGGGTGTACTGGGGGTACTCGCAGGACGTTAACGGCAACCTCGAAACGTTCTCCATCGCCTTGTCGGCCATCGCTCAGATGCTCGCTGTGTACAGTTTACGCTGGCACTCGCGTCTGATCCGGGTCGGCCTGATCAGCCTGATCGCTATTCAGGTGGGTATTGCGGTTGGCGAGTTCTGGCTGCCCAGCGGTGTCATCGAGCTGATTATCAGCGCCACAATTGTGCTGAATGAAATCTTCCTGCTCAGCGTGCTCTGGTTTGGGCGCAGCCAGCAACAGAACGCGCAGCAGTTCCTGCTGATTGGTGCGATTTCAGTCGCCTGCGGGCTGGTACTGACCGTGTTAAACACGGTGAATCTGCTGTCACTGGACAACCTGAATGATCTGATCGTCGTTGCCCTGCCAATGCTGGTGATTATCAGCCTGTTGCTCGCAGACATCAGTATCCGCCGACGTCCGGTCAACGGCGTTCAGAGTGGTGATGTGCGTATGTCGCCCGCCCTGCTCTCACAAATCAGCCACGAATTGCGCACCCCCATCAACGGCATCATCGGTATGTACGAGCTGCTCAGCGACACGCCGCTCTCCAGCGGACAGCGTGACTACATCGAGACTATGCGCCTGGCCAGTCGCGACATGCTGATACTGGCAGATGAGCTTTCCGACCTGGCGAAAATCCGCCAGCAACAAATGACACTTGAAGAAAAACCTTTCACCCTCGCAAACCTGCTGAACAAAACCATGGCGCACTTCCAGCAGGAAGCCATTCGAAAACAGGTGGAACTGGTCGTCGATATCTCTGACAGCGTGCCTCATCGCTTACTGGGCGACCGCAGTCGCCTGCAGGTTCTGCTGCATAACCTGTTTGCCCGTACGCTTGCCTACACAGAAGGCGGCGAACTTACGCTCTCGGCCAGCTACTACCGGGGCGGTCAGGCGCAGGGACTGAGACTGCAGATTCAGTTGGCCGGCACCATCGTTAAGCAGGATGAACTGAAAATGCTGTTCCGGCTTCTGCAGCCCGAACATCAGAACACCGACGACAATAATCCGCGATACTGGAACCTGCTGGTCGTGCGTGCGCTACTGCGTCAGATGAACGCCTCTCTGGACGTTGAGAGCATGACCAATCAGGGCGCGTCACTGACACTCTTCCTGCCAGTACAGCCCGACCCGGACCAGACGGCAGATGACGTCTCCGACACCACGCTGAATGGCATGCGGGTACTGATTGTCGACGACAATGCATCCCTGCGTTCGGTGCTGGAAAAGCAGCTCCGCCGCTGGGGCATCCGGGCAGACAGTACTTACAGTGGCAAAGAAGCCCTCGCGATGATGCGCAACCAGTGCTCATTGCAGGAACCTTACGACGTGATCATTATCGACCACGACATGCCAGTGATGTCAGGCCTGCAACTGACAGAGAAGCTCTATGCAGATGATGAAATCTCACCGCGTCCATCCACGCTGATGCTGACTGGCATGAGTATCAGCAGCGTAGAAGGTGAAGCCCGCTCTGCAGGCATCAGCTGTATTATTCCTAAACCCGCCAGCGGCAAGCGCCTGCGCGAAGCACTCGCCGATCTGCAGCAACAGAAGCGCCCATCGCAATCATACTGACACCAGTCATGCATCTGACGCCCGGATCACGTAAAATGCCCCCACGTCATCTGTTAAAGGTCTGTACTATGACTGCCAAGCGTCGTTACTCCCTCTTCGATCAGGTTATCCGCCAGGCTGACCAGGCCCTGCGCACCCTTGTGCCCGGTGCCGCAACGGCTGAGCGCTCCTCCCCTGCAGAGCAGCGGGAATTTACTGAGATGAGTGATGAAGAACGTAAACACGCCGCAGGCCTGATGCGCATCAACCATACCGGCGAAGTCTGCGCTCAGGCGCTGTATCAGGGCCAGGCTCTGACAGCCAGACTGCCCGAAGTTCGTGACGCCATGGAAGAAGCCGCACGCGAAGAAGTGGATCACCTTGTCTGGTGCGAGAACCGTATTAAAGACCTGGGCAGCCACACCAGCCGCCTTAACCCCGCTTTCTATGCCCTGTCGTTCGGTATTGGTGCCGTTGCCGGTAAAATCAGTGACCGCATGAGCCTGGGATTTGTTGCTGCCACTGAAGAGCAGGTATGCAAACACCTGTCTCACCACATGAGCAGCCTGCCCGTGCAGGATGAAAAAAGTAAAGCCGTGCTATTGCAGATGCTCGAAGACGAAGCACGTCACGCCACACACGCGCTTGAAGCCGGCGGTCTCAGATTTCCCCTGCCCGTCAAACTGGGTATGAGCGCTCTGTCAAAGGTTATGACCAAAACGACCTACCGGGTTTAGGTAGCCATTGTTGAACTACACGACGGTCAGTGGCGTGACTGCTATTGGCACGTATCGTGGTTTGAAGAGCCTCTTTCCCGACTGATAGTCTCTGATCAATAAATACACAGGCTTCACCGATCAGCTCGGGTGATAACAAGCCACTTGATCAGGGACGTCATATGAACAGTTGCGCGCGCTGCACCGCTGCATTAATCACCCTTTTTTCTGCGATATTGACCGGCTGCGGTGGTGAACCCATTGAAGAACCGCCCGTTGAATTCAATACTCTTGCCGAATGTGCAGCGGCTGACTGGCAGTTCACTGAAGATAATGAGTTGACCTACATCGAGACCAACTACGTTTTTCATGACGATGGCACCGTCGAGCTGAAAAAATATGTTGATCTGGATGAGTGGCAACTCTGGCTGAATGCAGGACAAACCGGCAATGACGTCGAGATATTCCCCGGCGTAGATCTGACGCTGGAGCAGATCGGGATTATATTGTGGCTGGATAATTACACAGGCTATTTTTACAGCGAAGGCACCTATCAGGTGGACGAAAGCGCTCAACAAATCGCCATGACCTATCCACAGGCGATCGCCGGGCATTCACGCTGGGGCTATAGCAGCGCCCAATCTGACTTCGATTCCCAGTCTGCAGACGCAGGAGAAGACATCTCTATGACAACCGTCACAGAGACAGTTACCTGTGAAGATAATCAACTTCGGTTCGCCAGTTACGGCAATGGCACAGGTAATCTTGATGACCCTATTACAGGCGCACAGACACATATTGAAATAAACACAGACTCAATGATCGGCCGCTTCGTTGACTACCGGGAACCAACACCATCACATTCAGTGAGCTACTACGAGCTTTTTCCAGTAGACGGTGGTTTCACCCTCAATGCCTGTAGCATTCCGGAAGAAATAGATTCAACCCCTCTCACTATTGATACCCGCTCAGGAGCCGCTTACATCACACAGGAAGCTGCTCCGGTTTTATTACCCGAAGCTGACCATGACACTGCCTACTCTTACTACGCTGACGACGGTTTCCTTTACCGACGTGATACTCAGACCGGTAGTGAAGAGCAACTTGACGCACTGGTACAGGGCTACAACGGTGGCGTCGTATTCAATGATATTGTCATCCAATATGCTATTACAGAAATCAACTCAGCTACGGGGACCTACGAAACACAATTACGCGTCACCTACAAAGACGGCTCTGATAGCCACGAGCTGACGTTACCCTTCTATGCCTTACCTACTGGCGTATACGGCAGCATTGCACTGAAACAACAGAACACCATGGCAGAAGACCGGGCATTCTACTTCAACCCTGACACTCTCGAATACCATCGCATCGAGCCGGGCAGAAAAGGTGATTATGCGGACTACTCGTACTACGCTCTCTGGCTACTCGGTGACTTCGCCAGAATCAGATACCATCTGAATCCTGCAGATGGCCCTGCGACATCCGTTTATACTTTAATGGATCTCGAAACAGGCGAAGAGCTTGATCACACCCCAAGCGGAAGCGATACCTACGTCGCTGATGTACAGCACAATGGAGAGCTTCTCTACGTTTCCACTTTTTTTGACGAAGCAACCTACACACAAACACTCAATTTCGAATCCCGTGCCTATGGCCAGGCGCCTGTGCTGCTGCACAGCTACAGTTTCAGTCGCACTTCTCTTTTTGAACCCTCTTCGGGCCCTTTTGCAGCAGTTTATGATGATCATTCAGGTGTGCTTTATCTACGGAAAGCATTTGGTGACAGAAATACTCTTATGGTAGATCTCAACACCTTCAGTACCTCTACCACGCCACTGTATCTGCACCGGAATTTCGGAGAATGGCAACTGATGGCCGATCAGCTACCAGGTGACTGGAGCACTTATACTTTCCCACAGGAAATGGCGTTGTACGTCAGGTCACCAATGGGAAATACGACCCTTCTCCCAAAAATAGAAGAAAACCGCAGAACAGGCTATCAGATCTGGAAAGACACGGTATTCGTCACAGAGAGCATCAAGTGGAAAGGGGATATCAGACTCACCAGTTTCTCAAGCGGCACCGAAACGTTAAAAGAATACCAACTGCCGCAACTGCTGAACCTGGATTGGAGCAATAACTACTGGCCTCCACTGTACAGTGGTGACATCAGATACCAGGACAAATACTACTACTTCAACACTGCAGCCGATGAATTTGAGGCCCTGAAATATCCGGATCAGAGCTTTCTGAATGAGATTCAGAATGTTCAACCACGAGATGATAATCTGTTCAGTGCAGACCTCGTCACCTTCGGGCAAAACTGCAGTACGAATCCCTCAGGTACACTGCGTCAGGAAGGTCCGGCCTTCTGGATCGAATGGAACGACGGCACAACCTCCCGAGAGCTGATCACCTTCACCCGCCAGTGAAATACCAGAACGGGCACAGTGCACTGTGCCCATGCACCTTTTCAGTTCAGACCCTCACTGGATATACATCGCACCTGATAGAACAAATGGCTATCAGGCCGCGTTCTGACGTGCCACGCTTGTCATATCTCCTAGGCTAAAGGTATGCCTAATGCAGGAGGGACACCATGACTCACCGGAGCATCATCAGCCGTATCCGCCGTTTTTACAGACTCCCGGAGCACCATCCGGACATAGAGTGGACTCAGACAGAGACCTACCGACGAAGACTGGAACAGGTGAAAACCGGCTGGATCATCAGCGGCGTCACCATGCTCGCAGTCGAAAACCTGGCAGCCGTACTGGGCATCGTCATGTTCACCAGCTTTATGAGCTTTGCCTTTCTCGAAAGAGACAGCGAGTAAAGTCAGGTTACTGGCGACGATCAGGCCTTTTTCACAAACTTTGCTGTGACCATCACTTCACCGAAACTGGCGAACTTGCAGTCAAGCTCGTGATCCTTGCCTTCGACAATACGGCGGATCACAGTCTTGCTGCCGATCTTCAGGCCCTGCGAGCTGCCCTTCACCTTGAGGTCTTTGATCAGAGTGATGGCATCACCTACTTCCAGTACTGTCCCGTTTGAGTCGCGGACTACAAACGTATCCTCTGAAGAGGTGTCCGCTGGGTTCCATTCGTGGCCACATTCAGGGCAAAGCAGATTCGCCTGATCTTCATAAACGTATTCAGAGGCGCACTTAGGGCAAGGAGGAAAAGACATAAGATCAACTCAAGAAGAAATACTGCGCGGAGTATAACCAAATACCCATACAACTGACATGGGAAAACAACATTCTGACTGCGACTGAGCCCACATGAAGTTAAGAGCTATAGCTACCGGGTTTGCCCTCTCTTCTTGTATAACTTATGTATAAGTACTAGCCTCTGAAACCACTTCTCGTACACAATAGAAACTGATCCGACCTCAAACGATGAGCAGCAACCACCAACAGGAGCCCCTCATGTTCTCGTTCTTAAAAAGTGACCCGACGAAGAAACTCCGACAGCAACGCGCCGCGCTGCTTGAGAAAGCTATGCACGCCCAGAGAAATGGCGATATCCGCACGTACTCCAGGCTATCGACTGAAGCTGAGGAGGCCTATAAGAAAATTCAGGAGATAGAGGCATCTGAAGAGAGAAAATAACAACACCAGGCATATATCCATTGTCCGGGCGGGCAGACGCTGTCGTGCGAATGACGCATCGCCCGGCCTCAGCACCAGAAGAGCGCCTCAGTCATCATCCTGCATTGGGATCGAATATAGACCAGAATCCAGACCCGACAGACGCTCGTCGATCATTGCCCTCTCAGAGATTGAAAGCTCTGGTTCGCCTTCAGGCGAATAGAATATGTGGTGACGCTGAGCATCATCGTAACGGATCTTACCGAGAATACGGCCATCGTCAGTAATACAATCAAGTTCTTGTTGAATAGGAAGAAATAGCACGCTTAAGTCTCAGAAACATCCGGTCGATAATTTTTATTAAACTGTTCAGTGCTCTGAAAAAGCGCCAACAGCACCACCTGTATTCAGCTGATCAGTAATCAATTCGCTGATCCAGTCCATAAACACCCGTACTCTCTGTGGGATCAGACGCCGCTGAGGGAAAAGCATCGACACCGGCATAGCAGGTGCCGGGTAATCGGCCAGTACTTCGCACAGCAACCCCTCACTCAACAAGCGCATCATTCCAAGACGCGGTGACTGAATGATACCGTAACCCGCCAGGCAGGCTGCGGTGTAAGCATCAGCATTATTCACACTGATTGTAGCCGGGACGGCCACCGTCCCCTGTTGGCCACTGGGCAATACGTAGTCAAAATCGCCAGCATGTCGCCCGAGCGTCTGAGAGTAACCCACCACCTTATGCCGTACCAGATCTTCCGGGGTCAGGGGTATGCCATAGTGCTCCAGGTAGGCAGGGCTCGCGCAGTTCACCATCTGATGCTCACCAAGACGACGACAGACAAGACTGGAGTCATGTAACTCGCCAACCCGGATCACCAGGTCAAAGCCCTCCGCTACCGGATCAACCCGCCGATCGGTGCAACTGAGTTCGATCCCGATGAGTGGATAGCGTTGCTGGAATTCATGCAACTTCGGAATCACCAGATCCCTCGCCAGAGGCACGGGCATATCTGCACGCACGACACCTTCAAGTGCCTGCGCATCTGAACAGAACAGACTCTTCAGGTCATCCAGCCCCGCTAACAGATCATGCGCCCGGGCAATAAACAGCTCACCATCACGAGTAACTTCTACCCGTCGCGTCGTACGCATCAGCAATCGCGTGCCCATCTCTTCTTCCAGCTGAGCCACTGCAGCGGACACCGATGAACGCGGCACCCCCAATACCTCAGCTGCTGCAGAGAAGCTCTTCTGTTCCGCGACCTGAAGCAGTATCCGCATGGCATTGAGATCTTTCATTTGCCAATTATCCAGTTTTTCTGACAGGTAATAACAGATTATCAATATTTATACAGATAATTAAACCAATTATCGTACATCTACCGATCAGGTTCATTCATATCAGGAGAAGCAGATGACTCAACGAATTGCACTGATAACAGGTGGCAGCCGGGGGCTCGGGGCCAGTACCGTACTGGCACTGGCCAGTAAAGGCATCGACAGCGTGTTTACCTACCAATCGAATAACCAGGCAGCCCAAGCGATTATTGAACAAGTCAGCGCCAAAGGTGCGAAAGCCTTCGCACTGCCACTGAACACAGGCGACAGCCGCACCTTTATTGAATTTCGCCAAACCCTTCAGCAACTGCTGGAAAAAGAATGGCAACGCCAGACGCTCGACATCGTGGTCAACAACGCAGGCCATGGTTACACCGCGCCCATTGATAGCCAGACAGAAGATGAATTCGATACCCTGTATCGCGTTCACCTGAAAGGGCCCTACTTCCTCACACAGACGTTGTTACCGATCATTCGGGACGGTGGCTCTGTAGTGAACATCGCCAGCGGCCTGACGCGCTTCAGCTTGCCCGGCTACTCCGCATATGCCGCAATGAAAGGTGCAGTCGAAGTGATGACCCGCTATCAGGCAAAAGAGCTTGGCTCGCGAGGTATCCGCGTTAATACGGTCGCGCCTGGTGCGATAGCAACAGACTTCCGCGGCGGAGAAGTGCGGGATAACCCACAGATCAATCAAACCGTAGCGTCATTCACAGCGCTGGGGCGAGTGGGAGAAGCGGATGATATTGGCCCGGCCATTGCTGCGCTGATTGAAAGCGACAATCGTTGGGTGAATGGGCAACGGATCGAGATATCTGGCGGAATGTTCCTCTGATACTGACTTAAAACATAAGTGATACAGGAAGAGATTCATTCAGCATGTTCGCAAACGATCGGAGGCGATGTAGTCGCCCCGATCTGGCTTTCTCGTTAGTTTCTCTTACTCATAGCAACCGGCTAAAAGGCAAGCGAAACGAATCCTGGTAGCGGCCCTACTCTTGTGGCGATAGAAATTTCAGGGGCTCGTCAAACGTCGCCACACTCGCTAACTCCATACGCTATTTCGTCATCGCCTGGATCGTCTTCATCGCTACCGAGCATGTACCCCATAGCCTCTGCTGTATCGAGACTGCTGCGAGGGATTGTAAACAGGTAGACATCAAGGGTCGGAGCACCGCATACATCAGCATTAGCAACCCCCTTCAGATAACCACACCTGCTCTGAAGAACGTTGATCCCGGCCTCACTCAAAGGAGTTTCGATCTCTTGAAGAGTAAAGCCTCCCCCCTCGCATTGAATTGTCTCAGAAGACTTAACAACGACAACGTTTTCTGGACTTGAAGACTCACCACCACAAGCTGAAATCAGAACAGTTAATACAAGATAACATCCTATTTTCATATTTCTTCCTTAATATTAAATTCTCAATAACAGACGACGTTTGGCTGCTCCGCATAATCTAACTTACTAAATTATTCATCCAATAACCGTTGGAGGTAAATAAATAGTAAACTCATTCAATGGCTCAATTAATACACTATATGGTGCATTTTGATCGGACTGATTAACGATGCCAAGATTGGATAAAAGCTTGAAATTGGCGGACACTAGTTTAGCAGGCCTAACTTGAAGTTCTTTATGCCACACTCGGTATGTTCCTAGCTTGCCATCTCTGCGGTAATAGAAGCCCGCCAAAGGGTGTGTCAAGTAAACAAGAGCGGATTCATTATCAGGAAAACCAGGAAAGTATAACTGATCGGACTCGTCCTGAGTCAGGCTGACCGAGGCTTCTGCCCAACCGGAAGTAGTTTCCATGTGATACTTATCATATAAGCCAGATACTTCGTTTACCGCACAATCAAAACTAACTTTCCCCGAATGCCAGGGAAGGCTCCAAAGGTATCTCGGTACTGCAAGCGTCCAGGAGTCCAGAACAGTGCCGAGGAACCAAACACATCGCTCACCTGTCTCAGTGTCGATTATGTAGATTCGATAGTTTGTCTGTCCCATCGTAAACTTAGGGAATGGGAAAACCGCTGAAGTAAAATCTACATCAATGAACGGAACTACGGATATCAGCCCCATTAGTTGACCATCAACTTCAACCGTGTCTAATCGAAACCGGTCAGGAAAAATCCCTTGAAACCTATCGACAGGAACAGCATAAGTAATGATTGCGAAATGCTTCAAGCCACATAAAACATCTATACCCTTAGGCTTCGGGCGATCTATCAAATAATCATGTAACTTTCGCGATTCCTGCACAGTGCATCCTCAAAAATCTAGCGCCAGAAGCTGATGCGTGGAATACATCCTCAGCTTCTGTTTGTTAAGTAGACCACTCGACCAAGACCGGAACAAGAACAGCCATGAAACCAGTGAGACTAATTATTAGAAAATAGAGCTTGAATCTAAGATTTGACCTCAACTCTAATTCATGTGGCCAGTATTTAGCCACATTATTTTCTTCGTATAAATGCAATAGAGCTTGACGGTATATAGAGCACGCTTTGGCACCATTTCTTAGAGCTACAATGGCTGAAATAGTCATCACAATAGAGCCCACAACAAAAATTGCAAACACCAGAATACTCAATGAAGATTTTCCGGCTGCCACCGCAGAATTAACGCCTAAAACGACCAGGTTAAAAATCACTGCACTTGCAAGAAATATGGTATCTCCTCGTGCGGCCTGCTCCATTTCTTTTACCAAGTGAGAATGGACCTGCTCCAGCATATTATTCTCCTCATACATCCAAAACTCTGTTGAATTAACTGATTCTACCAAAAAACCAGAAACCATTTCTGACGCACTTCTCGCTATATTTCTGCTTATACTCTACCGGGCTTTGATAGCGTACCGCAGAACAACTTTAGCACCTAAAGACTCAGCGACATCCTTCGACCTAACTTCAGGATGATTCGCTAACTTAACGGCTTGAAGTTTAATAGCCAACGTATAGCGATCATAGTTTCTCTTTTTTGTTTGTTCCACACTGCACCTCTTTAATGAACAGAAAAAACTGTCCATAAAAGTGGTTACAGATCACCCCGCTAGACGGCGAGCGAAGCGAGTCCTAGTGAAGGCCACGCTTTTCTTGTGGCCGTGAAAAATTTGAGCGGCTTGTTAATCTCCTTCTTCCCTGTTTTTCATTCTAGACAGAAATAACTCTGCTTCATCCAGGACGTCAAGCACTTGCGTGATCTGATCCTCTTCTGGGAGGCTGTAGATAATACGCTCAAGTCTATTATCAAAGTCTTGCACCTCCCTTTCAAACAGGTTTGATTCTACAGGAATCGCCAGTTCGAAATCCAAAGAGTAAAGGAAGGTAGAAAGACACCTCTTCACTTCAGATGGGTAGACAGATCTATTAGCTAGGCCTCTTTTGATATCAGATATCTTTCTCATACGCCTTTAGCAATTAACGCCCGCAGCAAAGGCGAGCAACTTGTTGCAAGTCCAGCACACGAAGTGTGCGATTTTGCCTGCGCTTGTTAAGTGTTTGACTGATGCACATAGTAAGTTGCCCAGTATATTGGAGCGGCCATGATATTAAAAAATAACATAGCAAAGCCGATAGCAACACGAGCTTTTTTAGGACCTGACTGAAAAAAATTTCCCAGCATCCATAACCAAAGCACTGTAGCTGATATGAGCCCCGCATCGATTAAGTAATCTATCGTCACTGGAATTCTTTTCCCGACTAACATAGCATCCCAGTAAGAACTGAATGAAATCCCAAATAACGTCACGGTGAACGCAAAAAGTAATCCGCTGATAATCTTACGTATATTCATAGAAATATTTAACACCGCGGCAAAAGGCGCAGCGTCAGCTGCGTCCAGTGAATCGAAGCGGAACAGTTCTTGACCGCCTTTTTATGCATGCTTGTACCCGATTTTAAAACCAAGCAAGCCAACAATTAAAATCATCAAAGATGCGCCTCCATAAATCAGGTTTCGACTAAAGACTTCATGCTCAGCTAGAGGCATCCAGTAATTAAAATAACCACCTAATCCAATTGTAAGAAAATGCGCTGCACAGATACACACCGTAGGGAATAAGATTGCCAATAACTTCTTCGGCCTGCGGTTTCTTAAATAATGCAAGTTAAAAGATGAATATATAAAAATCAACACACCCACAAAAACATATGCATCGCCATAAGTCGATCGTGGCATATCAAATGGGGTTAACCCTACCACTATAATTAGAACTGAAAAGAATATGCCGACCACAAATAGTATTTTATAGGACTTCATTCATCACCCATACTATACATAACGCCCCGCTAGACGGCGAGCGAAGCAAGTCCTAGTGAAGGCCACGCTTTTTTGTGGCCGTAACGAATTTCAGCGGCTTGTTAAATGTTGCCTCTCGTAAAATTTCCATACATAATTAAACCGAAGAACCCCCCAACAGCAATAACAGCCAAGCCCATGGTATACATATCGTGCTTAAATTTTTTAACGCCAACTACGTATTTTACAGCCTCTAGATATGAGACATTTTCTCTTTTCTTCATATAAAAATAAAATACAAACACACAAGACCAGAAAATTGATTGAGCAATATCCAAGAGGTATGTCTTATTACCTAAAATCACTTCAACTGGATGGTGTGGCATATTCTTAACTTTATATTTAACAGCTTGTTAGTGTGCGTGCGCGTTTATCCCGGGATACTCTTTCGAGGTTTCCGAGATAACTTATTGATTGCATTGAAGAATTTTCCATAATTCAAATCTCCCTTCCAGAAAAACGTGCGCGCCTGTCATTTTGACGAGGGCTTGCACATAAACTTGTAAACCAAGTTTATAACTCTTTGATTAGACTGATGTTTACGGTACCCCGCTCCGACAAAACGCGCAAGCACGAAAACACAGCGTGCCTGATTTGCCTGAAAAGCCCAAATCATACGGTGTATAGACCTGCCATATTTACATTTAGCGGCCTTTTATCTGGCCAATAAAAAAGGGCCCGAAGGCCCTTTTCAAAGTTTGCAGCGTTAACGCTTACAGACTCAGTACTTTTTCACCGCGTGCGATACCAGATACACCGGTACGTACGGTTTCGAGTACACAACCTGCACCAATCGCTTCAATAAAGGCTTCCAGCTTGTCGCTGGTGCCGGTCAGCTGGATGGTGTAAACGCTGGCGGTCACGTCGACGATCTGGCCACGGAAGATATCCGCAGTCCGTTTGATCTCTGCACGCTGCGCACCAATGGCTTTCACTTTAATGAGCATAAGTTCACGCTCAATGTGTGGGCCTTCGGACAGGTCGACCAGTTTTACCACTTCAATCAGCTTGTTGAGCTGTTTGGTGATCTGTTCGATCTTACGCTCGTCACCTGTGGTGGTCATGGTCAGACGCGACAGTGTCTCGTCTTCGGTTGGTGCCACCGTGAGGGTTTCGATGTTGTAACCACGCTGTGCAAACAGACCAACAACGCGTGACAGTGCGCCCGGTTCGTTTTCAAGCAGGATAGAAATAATGTGTCTCATGATCACGTACGCTCCGTCTTGCTCAGCCACATATCACGCATAGAGCCCATTGGCACCTGCATTGGATACACGTGCTCGGTCTCGTCGACGGCGACGTCCAGGAATACCAGACGGTCGTTGTACTTGCCGAAGGTATCTTCCAGCGCCTGAGGCAGCTGATCACGGCCTTCAACGCGGATACCCACGTGACCATAGGCTTCTACCAGCTTGACGAAGTCAGGCAGGGATTCCATGTAAGAGTGTGAGTGACGGCCTTCGTAGTTCATGTCCTGCCACTGGCGAACCATGCCCAGTGAGCCGTTGTTCAGACACAGGATTTTTACTGGAATGCCGTACTGCAGACAGGTAGACAGTTCCTGAATGTTCATCTGAATAGAACCTTCACCAGTCACACATACCACCATGTCGTCCGGGAAGTTCATTTTGATGCCCATCGCCGCTGGGAAACCAAAGCCCATGGTGCCCAGACCACCGGAGTTGATCCAGCGGTTTGGTTTATCAAACTTGTAGTACTGAGCGGCAAACATCTGGTGCTGACCTACGTCTGAGGTGATGAAGGCATCGCCCTTGGTCGCGGTCCACATGGCTTCGATCACTTCCTGTGGCTTCATCAGCTGGCTGTCGTTCTTGTCGTAGTGACCGCCATGACGCTGACGCCATTCGTTGATCTGCTTCCACCAGGTTTCCAGTGCATCGGCATCCGGAGTTTCACCAGCTTCATCCAGCAGCGCCATCATTTCGTCCAGAACTGCACCGACCGGGCCGACAATCGGCACATCAGCGATGATGGTTTTGGAGATAGACGATGGATCGATATCAATGTGAATGATCTTGGCGTCCGGGCAGAACTTGCTGGTTGCGTTGGTCACACGGTCATCGAAGCGCGCGCCAACAGCCAGAATAACGTCTGCGTTATGCATGGTCATATTGGCTTCATACGAACCGTGCATGCCCAGCATGCCCACGAAGCGCTCGCCAGTACCCGGGTAACAGCCAAGGCCCATCAGGGTGTTGGTGCATGGGAAGTTCAGGCGATCAACCAGTGCGCGCAGTTTGTCTGAGCTACCGTCGATGATAACGCCACCACCGGCATAGATGATCGGGCGCTTAGCAGCCAGCAGCATCTCGACGGCCTTTTTGATCTGGCCGGAGTGACCACGCTGAGGCGGCGTGTAAGAGCGCATTTTGATCTTCTTCGGATAGACATACTCATAGCGCTCGTTCGGCATGGTCATGTCTTTCGGAATGTCGATCACAACAGGGCCAGGACGACCGGTGCTGGCGATGTAGAACGCCTTAGCAACGATCTCAGGGATGTCTTCAGGACGACGTACCGCAAAGCTGTGCTTCACGATAGGACGTGACACACCCAGCATGTCGGTTTCCTGGAAGGCGTCGTCGCCCACCAGATGGCTCATCACCTGACCGGAGATGACAACCATAGGGATAGAGTCAGTAAACGCAGTAGCGATACCAGTCACTGTGTTAGTCGCACCCGGACCAGAAGTCACCATCACTACGCCCGGTTTACCGGTCGCACGTGCGTAACCATCCGCCATGTGAGCAGCGGCCTGCTCGTGACGTACCAGTACGTGCTTTACTGCACTCTGCTTGTAAACAGCATCGTATACGTGCAGCAGCGAACCGCCTGGGTAACCATAAATATATTCAACACCAGCTTCATGCAGTGCACGAACCAGCATATCTCCGCCGGAAATCAATTCCACCGTTGTATCCTCTTTCGATGCCCGACGTTGGGCAATATTCGTAAACCTTCGAACAGGGCCTGCCTCGCGCAGTCCCGATTAGGCTGGATGAGTCACTTTTAGTTCGTCATCAGAAACCCGATTCCCGTTCCGGGACGTCAGGGCGGAAACCGGATGCGGAGGATAACCGCATCAGAGGCCGTGATTGTCAGGGGCACTGCGCCGGGTGTGGGCATGTACCAGCTGACAAAGCGTCGCATATTCTAACAGCAGACTGAGCGAGTTGGAACCACTTAATCCCTGTAAAATCAAGGGCTCGCGCTCAATACCCCAGAACAGCGCTCGGTTTTTTCAGAGAGAACGCCAGATCAGGCTGACCTGTCGGCCGGTAACGCCGTCGCGACGGTAAGAGAAATACTGTTGCGGCTGCGAGAAAGTACATTCTGTGCCGCCCACCACGGAGGTGACACCGGCCTGTTGCAGCTGCTCGCGGGCCAGGGCGTAGATGTCTGCATAAAGGCGATCCCCCTGCCCTGCCCTGAAGCAGGCATCGCTGGCCCAGGCAAAGGCTTCGCGCACTTCCGGGCCGACTTCAAAAGCCTCGGGCCCGATGGCGGGCGCCAGAAACACCAGTACGTCACCGGGGTCTGAGAACTGCTTCAGCGTCTCTGGCAGGATACCGCCCGCGAGACCACGCCAACCGGCATGTGCGGCGGCAACGCGGGAACCATCGCGGGCGCAGAATAACACCGGGAGGCAATCGGCGGTCAGAACCGCACACGCGACTCCGGCAGCAGCACTGACAGAGGCATCAGCACATACCACCGGCGCCTGAGGGCGGGCCTCGGCGACGTCAATGCCGTGTACCTGCTCCAACCACTGAATGTCATCGCAGCCCGGCAGCTGTGCCAGCAGGCGTGCACGGTTTTCTGCGACGGCCTGAGGATTATCACCTACGTGGTCCCCCAGATTAAGGGTGTCATAGGGGGCGACCGATACCCCGCCAGCGCGGCCGGAATATCGGGCCTGCACACCGGCAGGCAGCGCCCAGTCAGGACGGTAGAGTTCAGTCATCCCTGTCTTCGTCGTCTGCCATGGTGTTGAGCAGTTCGATAAAGTCATCCGGCAGTTCGATTTCCCATTCCATGGTCTCTTCCGTGCGCGGGTGCATCAGGGTCAGTGCCTTGGCATGCAGGGCCTGACGAGGAAACGACACCAGCAGTTCACGCAGCTCAGGCCCGATACCTTTGGTCAGGCGCTGACGTGCGGCGTAGGTGGCATCGCCCACGAGCGGATGCCCGATGTGTGCCATATGTACGCGGATCTGGTGGGTACGGCCGGTTTCGAGCTTGCAGCGGATATAGGTGTGCGTTGGAAATTTGTGCAGCACCCGGTAGTGAGTCACAGCCTCTTTACCCATCGGGTTCACGGCCATTTTGGTGCGCTGAGTGCCATGACGACCAATGGGTTCGT
>Ga0208830_1000377_pt1 | contig 22964 bp, 27 predicted proteins | sample DeeseametaMP2634_FD_184169 | JGI IMG/M metagenome (GOLD analysis project Ga0208830, IMG submission 184169) | Marine microbial communities from the Deep Atlantic Ocean - MP2634 (SPAdes) | ecosystem: Environmental > Aquatic > Marine > Oceanic | place: Northeast of Antigua and Barbuda, North... | reverse complement strand
CACGCAGCAGTCGGTTACGCAGTTCTACCAGGTGCGCGATTAAAGGCTGTTCCTGATCAGTCATTCTTTTTTATCTTCAACTGGCGGCTTTTCTGCTGGAGTGGACTCGCTGTCACTCTTGCGAAGAGAGGCCGGATTCAGAATATCATCGTCAAGAAACGTGGCCGCCGGGTCGCGCAGTTTGGCTTTCAGCTCTTCTGTGCGGGCATGGCGTTCCAGATCTTCCTGCAGGTTGCTCATGGAGCGTCTCACCCGGCCAATAATCAGGCCCAGTGTCCGCGCAGCTTTTGGCAGGCGTTCAGGGCCCAGCACAAGCAGGCCGAGAACACCAACAACCAGCAGCTCCATAAAACCGATGTCAAACATCAGGCTTTGTCCTGATCCTTGGTTTTGCTGAATTCTGCGTCTTTCTGAGCTGTCTGATCGGTCAGGGATTCAGGCTGTTTTTCTTCGCCTTTGTCTTCCTGCTTTTCGTTCATGGCGCTTTTGAAACCTTTAACGGCACCACCCAGATCGCTGCCCATATTACGCAGTTTTTTGGTCCCGAAAATCATAATTACAATGGCAAGAACAATAAGAAGCTGCCAGATACTGATACCACCAAGCATGGGAATTCCTCTGTGCTGTGTTATTTCTTTGTGCGGGAAGCTTTTTCTTCCAGCCCGGACATATCAAACCGGCGTGCCAGTTCATTAATCACGGCTTCCGGGCGTTCGCCCAGCTTAGCCAGAGCCACCAGACTATGAAACCAGAGATCTGCGGTTTCGTAGATCAGGTCACTGTTATCGCCTGAAGATTCAGCGTCTTTCGCGGCCAGAATGGTTTCTGTTGCCTCTTCGCCGACTTTCTCCAGAATTTTGTTCAGCCCTTTATGGTAGAGGCTGGCGACGTAAGACGTATCAGCTGCAGCGCCTTTACGCTCTTCCAGTATGTCACCCAGTCGGGAAAGTACGTCACTCATGGTTTGCCTCAGTAAATCTCTTTCGGGTCTTTGAGCACTGGATCGACATCAACCCATTGCCCGTCTTCAAATACTTTGTAGAAACAGCTCTCGCGCCCGGTGTGACAGGCAATTCCGCCGACCTGTTCCACCTGCATAACCACGACATCACTGTCGCAATCGAGTCGCAGCTCATGCAGTTTCTGTACGTGGCCTGAGTCTTCGCCTTTGCGCCAGAGTTTCTGGCGTGAGCGCGAATAGTAAATTGCGCGCTGTTCTCTGGCGGTCAGCTCCAGTGCTTCGCGGTTCATCCAGGCCATCATCAGAATGCGACCGGTGGTGTGATCCTGGGCGATAGCGGGCACCAGCCCGTCAGCATCCCATTTTACGGCGTCTAGCCAGTTCATATCTGTACCTGCTGTTCAGTGCGGGAGCATACCTCAGCGTCAGATGACAGGGTAGCACCGCCGGGTAATTATTGGTCAGCCTTTGATCAGTATCAGCAGCAGTCCCAGCCCTGCGAGGCTGATACCGGCCACCTCCGGAATTGCCAGAGCATAGGCCTGCCACCACAGAAACAGGCCTGTTCCACCTGTCGTCAGACCGATCATCTGCCAGCGCTTCTGCTGCCTCTGTGCTTCCAGTGCGTCATTCAGAGACGTCAGCTGTTGTTGAATATGCTGCTGGTTTTCGTCCAGATGATTCAGACGGGTCAGGGCACCATGAAACAGGCCCGGCATCTGTGGCGCTTTTTCAATCCAGCCCGGTAACTGACGTTTGAATTCTGTCCATGCAGCCTTCGGGCCGAACCGCTCGCGCATCCAGCGCTCAAGATACGGTTTGGCGGTTGTCCACAGATCCAGGTCAGGGTAAAGCTGGCGCCCGAGGCCTTCGATATTCAGCAGAGTTTTCTGTAGCAGTACCAGTTGCGGTTGTACTTCCATATTGAAGCGACGCGCGGTGGCGAACAACTGAATCAGTACCTGGCCGAATGAAATCTCAGACAGGGGTTTTTCGAAGATAGGTTCACAGACACTGCGGATCGACGCTGCAAATTCATGCACTTTCGTGGTGGGGGGGACCCAGCCGGAGTCGACATGGAGTTGAGCAACCTGATGATAATCCTGATTGAAAAAAGCCAGCAGGTTCATTGCCAGATAATGCAGATCTTCGTCGGTCAGGCTGCCGACAATGCCGCAGTCAATCGCAATGTATTGTGGGCTGGACGGGTTTTCCCGCGAGACAAAAATATTGCCCGGATGCATATCCGCGTGGAAGAAACTGTCGCGGAACACCTGAGTAAAGAAAATCTCAACGCCACGTTCGGCGAGCACTTTCATATTGGTGTTCTGGGCGTATAGCTCATCAATATTGGCGACGGGAATGCCATAAATACGCTCGCTGACCATGACCTTGGTACGGGTGTAATCCCAGTATACTTCCGGCATGTAAAGCAGCTCTGAACCCGAGAAATTACGGCGCAGCTGTGTCGCGTTTGAAGCTTCAATCTGCAGGTTAAGTTCGCCGTAAATGGTATGGCGATAATCTTCAACCACTTCGACTGGCTTAAGGCGGCGACCTTCGGCAGAGTATTTCACCAGCAGGATTGCCATAAACTCCAGCAGCTGCAGGTCACGTTCGATGGTGTCTTCAATTCCCGGGCGTACGACTTTTACAACGACTTCTTTGCCAGCATCGGAGCCTTCACCAAATAAGCGCGCAGCATAGACCTGAGCGATCGAGGCGGCGGCGAGGGGTTTCTCAGAAAATTCGGCGAAGAGTTCGCTGATTGGTTGTCCGAGCTGCTCTTCGATCAGCTTCATGGCCTGCGCGGTCGGGAAGGGCGCGACGTTATCCTGCAGGTTTTTCAGTTCAGCGACGATGTCTTCCGGAATCAGATCAGGACGGGTCGACAGAATCTGGCCGAATTTCACAAAGATGGGACCCAGCGCTTCGAGCGCCAGACGCAAGCGCGCGCCGCGGCTCAGCTTGCCCGGCACCGGGCTCAGGCGCCAGGGCGCGAGCCAGAGCAGAATACGGATTTTCAACGGCAGCTGGTCGGTCGGAACGAGTGCGTCCAGTCGGTAGCGGGTGAAAATAAAAAGAATTTTCCAGAGGCGCCAGAGGTTAGCCACGTTTATTCCTCAGTGTTCTTATTTTCCAGTCGAGCGATGCGCGCGTCGAGTCTGTCGGTGGCGAGGCGGATGCGATCAACCTCGTGACTGAAGTCATCCAGTAGCGGAGCTGGGGTGACCAGCTGGATTTCGTCTTCAAGATATTCTTTGCCGGCCCGTGACCAGGTGCCGCCGGTATCGCGAGACCAGCGGACAAGCCCCCGGATCCCCTTGCCTATCTGATGCGCGAGCAGACCGCCGGTCGCCGGCTGAATCAGGGCTTCCCAGTCGATGTCCAGAGACTGGACCGCGCGGGTAACAGACAGCGCCAGCTCAGTGTCGCCTTCCATGTCGATGGCACTGTTAATCAGTTCGTTGGCCTTGTCGGTGGCACGGGCGAGCGCGATAAAGTCGCGAAGCTCTCCGCGCAGAGTCACATCGGCGGGCGTTCCGGCGGTCATGCTGAGGGTGACTCCGTCACTCAACAGGCGCACGTTAATGCAGGCCTTGTTGTGGATGTCGAGTGCGAGAATACGTCCTTCCGCGCGGGAAAAACGTGCCAGCGCCGCCGGATCCTGCCGGAGAATGCGGTTGACCAGTGCTTCTGCAGGCAGGCACAGCGCCTGGCTGATCACCGGGCTCAGCATCAGGGCTTGATACCGCGGTGCAGTGCCACCACGCCGTTTGTCATATTGTTGTAGCTGCAGCGGACCAGGCCGGCATCTTCCATCATACCTTTCAGCGTTTCCTGATCCGGATGCATGCGGATGGATTCTGCCAGGTACTTGTACGACTCGGAATCGTTAGTCACCAGCTTGCCCATGAAGGGGAGCGCCGAAAACGAGTACAGGTCGTAGGCTTTGCTCATAAGCGGGTTGGTTGGCTTGGAGAACTCCAGCACCAGCAGACGGCCACCTGGCTTGAGTACACGGGCCATGGAACGCAGTGCTGCGTCTTTATCGGTGACATTACGCAGGCCGAAAGCAATCGTGATTACGTCAAAGCTGTTGTCTTCGAAAGGCAGGCACTCGGCATTGGCCTGGACGTATTCGATATTGCCCACATAACCCTGATCGGTCAGACGATCGCGGCCGACGTTGAGCATCGACGAGTTGATGTCTGCGAGCACAACCTTACCCTGCGGACCAACAATCCGTGAGAACTTGCGGGTCAGGTCGCCGGTGCCGCCGGCCAGGTCGAGTACGCTGTTACCCGGGCGGACACCACTCATATCAATGGTGATACGCTTCCACAGACGGTGCACACCGAAAGACATCAGGTCATTCATGATGTCGTACTTCGCCGCGACGGAATGGAAAACATCCGCGACTTTGCTGGCTTTATCTTCAACGGCTACCGTTTCGTAACCAAAGTGTGTGGTTTTCTCGTCGGTCATACGTACCTCCCAATAAGGACCGCCATTCTAACGGTCGGACGACGGATTGTCTGCCCTGAAGCTGGCATATCTGCACCTGTGCAAGCGTGGGCGCCTCAGGCAATCTGGCTCATGATTACCATGACTGGAGATTTTATGAATACGGTAATGATGAAAGCGGTCACCGCATTGTTCTGGGTGCTGGCGATCTATGGGGCGATTCAGGGCTGGGACGGTCTTCTCGGCTGGATTCCTCAGGTTGCACTGGTGGTTGCGGGTATACATGTCCTTGAGGTTCTGTTTTTCCTGGCTGCCTTCCGCAAGAAAAGCAACAACGTCCGCCTGGATGCAGTGCAGATATTTATCTTCGGATTTTTCCATCTGCAGCGTTTTATGCCGCAGCGCTGATAAAGAAGGGAGGCTTTGCCTCCCTTTTTTGTGACATCAGTCCGGCCCGGGCACGCGCCGCTTGGCGCTCCTGATTCTGTGGCGTATGCTGCAGAAAAACACAAAATTCTCCCATGAAACCACATTCTCTGCCTCTGCGGATGCCGATCTATTTCCGGATTCCGCTCATTTCAGCTCTGGGTCTGGCAGCCTGGGCGACAGGCGCCTGGGTCGCACTTGATTCTGCGTCAGCGGAAGCCCTGCCACTGGCCTGGGCCTGTGTGCTGCTGAACGGTTTCTGTTTTGTCACGCTGGCCATTCTCGGCACACGTCTGTTGCTCAGTAACAAGTTGATCTGGCAGGTGAACAACCGCGACTGGCGTTTCTGGCTGTTTCTTCTTCTGGGGCACACAGGCACGGTATTGCTGGTCAATATCGCCGATGTACCGCCGCAACATGCCCCGATCGTGACGCTGATGGTGGTCAATGTCTCGACTATGGTCGTGCGCTTTTCCCCCTGGGTGGCGATTCCTCTGAATCTACTGGTTACGTTGGCATTTGCCGCTCAGTTTGAAGGCGAATATCAGCTGTTTATCGGGGTGAACTGCGCCATCCAGCAGATGGTGTTGTGGAGCTTCGGTCTCAGTATGGTGGCAGAGATGGGCGAAGTCCGGCGTCTGCGGGAACTGCGCGACGAGTTGCGGATGGCGCAGGCTCAGATCACCGAGTCCGGGCGTATGCTGGAGCGTCAGCAGTTGCGGCATAATCTGCACGATAAAATGGGTCATGAACTGGCAACGCTGCATCTGAATCTGCAGATTCTGGAACAACAGGCCAAGCGCCAGTCACTGACTGAACTGGTGACGCACCCTCTGGAGCAGGCCCGTCTGGCCTGTCGCCGGATGTTTAACGAGCTGAACGATATTGTTACCGGGTTACGGAATCAGCCCGCCGGCACCTTTTATGATGCCCTGACACAGCTGATTGATCAGGCGAGTCTGCTGCAGGTTGAACTGCACTGGGATGACAAGGTCCGGGTGTCGGACCCGAAAGCCGGGGAAATACTTCTGTCGTCGACCCGCGAGTTTCTGACCAATGTTATGAAACACTCCTCGGGACGACGCGTCATTATCCGGTCGGTATACAGTAATGGCAGCTACCAGATCTGGATGACTGATCATGGCGATTGTGACAGCGAGGTGAGTTTTGGCAATGGTCTGACGGGCGTCGCAGAGCGGATTCGGGGAATCGGAGGGAGTTTTAACGTGTCGGTAAACGAAAATGGTCATCTCAGCTGGCGGATTCATATCCCGGAGGGACGCGAATGACCCGCTTGGTATTAGTGGATGATCAGAGCCTGGTACAGCAGGGGGTGGCGACTCTGCTGGAACTGACCGGACAGATTGAAGTCGTCGGTCGCTTTCTGTCGGGAGCTCAGTTGCTGCAGTGGCTCGATCAGCAGCAGGAGATGCCGGATCTGATCCTGCTCGATTTTCACATGCCACAGCAGGATGGTCTGGAGGTGTTTCGTGAGTTGCAGAAACGCTCTACGGTGCCGGTAGGCTTTCTCAGTACCTTTTCAGACCCCGCGCTAAGCCGTGAGGCGAGACGCAGTGGTGCGGCCGGTTGGTTGCCCAAGAGCGTTGAGCTTGACGAGCTGGTAGAAGGAATTAACCGGATGGTACGGGGTGAGGCTGTTTTTCCGGCACTGCATGGTCACGAGCCGGAAACTGACCTCAGTCTGCGGGAATATGAAATTGCCCGCTGCCTGGTTGCAGGTATGACCAATCAGCAGATCGCGGACGAATGCCATCTCAGTCTGGGCACCATCAAAAACTACATGTCGAATCTTTTCGCCAAGCTGGAAGTCACCAATCGTACTCAGGCAGTGGCAGCTTTGCGCAGGTTGGGTGTTAACTGACCTGAAATGACGTGTGCAGATATTTAATATTTGTATAACCTTTGTATCAAATTAATACAGAGGGTAACACTATGAACGCAATTTTCCGTGTGGGGCTGGTATTCGGGGCGGTTCTGCTGTCTGGCTGCCGGTATCCCGAGCCTGTCGATTTCGTCGATATTCCACGGTATATGGGGCTCTGGTATCAGATCTCAGCCAATGAAGTGTCGTTCAATGAGGGGCTGGTGGGCGTAACCGCCGAGTACACTCTGCTTGAGGACGGATCGGTTGAGGTTTACAACAAAGGTTACCAGGACAGCCTCGACGGTGAGCTGAGTGAGATCACCGGCAATGCTGTGGTCTGGGATGAAGAATCAAACGCCGCTCTCAAAGTGACCTTTCCGGATGTACCGGACTTCGGTTATCCGAATTATCTGATCGTGGTACTCGACGAAGCAGACTATCAGTATGCGGTGGTGACCGATCCTTTCCAGTACACGCTCTTTGTACTGTCCCGCACACCGCAGATGGACGACAACACCTACGCAATGATTCTTGGAGAGCTGGCGGCCAGGGATATCGACGCCAGCCAGTTGGTGCTTACTGAGCAGCCCTGAGCTGACGGATGACGGCTTCACCTACCAGCTCAGCCAGCCGTGGCTGAGCTGCCGTGGTCGGGTGAATGCCGTCCTCCTGCATCATGCCTTCCACGGTGGCGATGCCCTCAAGCATAAAGGGAATAACATCGCTGCCCGTCTGCTCAGCAACCGCCGGGTAGATGGCGCGGAAACGGCTGGTGTAGGCCGGGCCGTAGTTCGGAGGAATCTGCATCCCGGCAATGACCACTCTGACACCCGCTGCTATCGCAGTCTCTGCCATGGCCTTCAGGTTGGTTTCCACCACTGTGAGCGGTGTGCCCCGCAGCGCATCATTGCCACCCAGCGCGATTACCAGAACATCCGGTGCGTGTTCACTGAGCAGGGCAGGCAGCCGGCTGCGCCCTCCTGACGTGGTATCTCCGCTTATTGCTGCTGCGACAACACTGAGTTCCGGAAACTCCTGGCGCAGAGAATCCTCCATAATCACAGGCCATTGTTGCTCCAGTGGCACACCGAAGCCGGCGCTGATACTGTCACCCACGATCACGACGCTGGGCGCCCCTTGTGCCAGTGCAGGCAAGAGAACGAGCAGAATTAAGGGCAGACGAACTATGTTAAGCAATGCGGATACCTCTCTTCGCGCAGAACAACTGACACGCACCGTAGTAAGTGGTGCAGAGCCTCTCACCATCCTGCAGGGTGTCGATCTTGAGATCAAGGCAGGAGAGACGGTGGCCATCACCGGAGCCTCCGGCAGCGGTAAATCGACCTTGCTTGGTTTGCTTGCCGGGCTCGATCAGGCGACCAGTGGAGAGGTGACTCTGCTTGGAGAGCCTCTGAGTAAGCTTGATGAAGACCAGCGCGCTGCTCTGAGAGCCCGTGGCGTCGCCTTTGTATTTCAGAGCTTTCATCTGCTGCCGGGACTGACTGCACTGGAAAATGTGATGCTGCCGCTGGAAATCAGAGGGCAGAGTCAGGCGTCTCAGGAAGCACAGCAATTACTGTCGATGGTGGGGCTGGAAGCACGCGGACACCATTATCCGAACCAGTTGTCCGGTGGCGAGCAGCAGCGTGTGGCGCTGGCGCGTGCGTTTGCCGGTCGCCCGGCCCTGCTGTTTGCCGATGAGCCTACCGGTAATCTCGACCGGCGTACGGGCGCCCAGATTGAAGATCTGCTGTTCAGGCTGAATGAAGAGTCCGGTACCACGTTGGTGCTGGTCACCCATGACGAGCGTCTTGCCAGTCGCTGCCAGCGACAGTTGCGTATGGCAGACGGTCGTCTGTCAGAAGGGCAGGAGACTGCATCAGCATGAGCCCCTGGATTACCGACCTGCGTTTATCCCTACGGTTGCTGTGGCGTGAAGCCCGTAGTGGTGAATTGACTCTCGTCCTGTTGTCTCTGGTGCTGGCGATCACAGTGTCGACGGCCATTTCGTTGTTCAGCAGTCGTCTTGATCGAGCAATGACGGACAACGCCAGCGATATGCTGGGGGCAGATGTCCGTGTCCGGTCCTCGACCCCGTTGCCGGATGAGTGGCTGGACCGGGCTGCAGCGCTGCAACTGCAAACGGCCCGGACCCTGAGTTTCCCGAGTATGGTGCTGGCGGGCGATGACATGGCGCTGGCGGCGCTTAAGGCGGTGGACGATGGATACCCGTTACGCGGTGGTGTAGAGATTCTGCGCCCGGGATCAGAGCAGAGCGAAAGCGTTCAGCAGGGACCTGCTCCGGGAGAAGCCTGGGTGGAACCCCGGTTACTCGCACTCCTTGGCGTCGGCCTGGGCGACACTCTGGATGTGGGAGGAAGCAGTCTCACCATTACTGGCGTGATTACGCGAGAGGCAGATCGTGGCGGTAACTTTTACAGCCTGTCTCCGCGGGTGATGGTGCACTGGCAGCAACTTGAAGGCTCACCCATGTTGGGGCCGGGTAGCCGGGTGAGATACCGTTTGTTGCTGCAGGGGGATGAACCAGCGCTCCAGGCCTTCCGGGATGCGACGACGCTGGACGCGAATCAGCGTTTTGAGTCTCTGCAGGATGGCAACCGGGCAATGTCCCGCTCGCTTGACCGGGCACGGCGTTACCTCGGGCTGGCAGCGGTGCTGGCGGTCGTTCTGTCTGCGGTCGCGATTACGATCAGTGTACGGCGTTACGCCGTCAGGCACTTCGATATCAGCGCTCTTCTGCGCACCTTTGGCCTTTCCCGGACACGTGTCCACCGTGTGTTTGCCTGGCAGCTGATGGTGGTCGGGTTGTTGGCTGCCCTCGCGGGTGGAGCCGCAGCGATGGGACTGCAGGCAGGGCTGGTGGCAATGCTGGCCGGACTGATTCCTGAAGGGCTGCCACCGGCGTCACTGATGGCCTGGATAAGCGGTATAGCGGCTGGCCTGGTCTGCCTTTTCGGTTTCGGTCTGCCTCAACTCTGGCCACTGGCACGTATCAGCCCACTGCGCGTACTGCGACGGGACCTGGAGCCAACCGCTCTGTCTGGCTGGTTGGTGTACGGCCTTGCGCTGATGTCGGTGACGGCGCTGCTCTGGCTGTTTACCGGAGATGCGTTGCTGAGCATCGCCGTGATGGGCGGCGGTGTGTTGGTGATTACTCTGCTGGCAGCGCTGCTCGTCAGCGGCCTGCGACTTTGCCAGCGACAACTGCGCGGACGCGCTCTGCCACCTTCTTTTCGTCTGGCCTGGCAGCATCTGGGGCGCGATCCTGTCGCGACTTCCGCTCAGATACTGGCGTTTGCGCTACCCGTCATGGTGATGTTGGTGATCGGTTTGTTGCGAACGGATCTGCTCGCAGACTGGCAGAAAAGCCTGCCGCAAGGAACACCCAATATATTTGCTATGAATATTCAGGGCTATGAGCAGGAGGCTTTGACACAGAGTCTGCAGGACGCCGGAATTGCGCCGCAGCCTATGTATGCCATGGTGCCTATGCGGCTGGTTGCAGTGAATGCCGTTCCGGTCAGTGAGTTGCCGATCCGCAGGGACAGAGCCATTGACCGGGACCTGATCAGTACCACGGCTGAGCATCTACCCGCGAATAATGAGGTCGTGGAAGGGCGTTGGGAAGACACAGTGGCCGGTCCTGCTCAGGTCTCGGTTGAGGTTGAGCTGGCAGAACGGCTCAACTTATCTCTGGGTGACGAGTTGACCTTCCGGGTCGCCGGACAGGAGTTTGGTGCCCGGATTTCCAGCCTGCGACAGGTGGACTGGACGTCCATGACCCCAAACTTTTACATGATGCTGTCGCCGGATCTTCTTTCTTCTGTCCCCTCAGGTTACCTGACCAGTTTCTACCTGCCAGACAGCAGTGAGCAGGCCCTGACGGAGCTCATCCGGTCTTATCCGGGCGTAACTTTCCTGGATACGCGGTTTCTGCTGTCTCAGCTGCAGGCTCTGGTGGCCCGGATTTCTCTCGCGGTGGAGCTGATTCTGGCGTTTGTGCTGGTGGGCGCGGTGTTGGTGATGCTGTCTATTCTGTTGACAACCACCCGGGAGCGCCTGATGCAGGGCGCCGTGTTGCGCACGCTGGGGGCTGCCAGATCGCAATTGCAGCGGGCTCAGTGGACGGAGTTCGCGTTGCTTGGGCTGATGTCTGCGCTGGCTTCCTTAGTTGGGGCTGAGCTCCTGATCGCCGGCCTGTATACACTGGTGCTGGACATTTCATATCAGGGTCCGGGGCTTTACTGGCTGGTACTGCCGCCCGTGGTCGCACTGACACTGGCGATTCTGGGGAGTCTGATGCTGCGTCCTGTGGTGACCGTCCCCCCTCTGGAAGTACTCCGTCGGGGGTGATGCTTCTCAGGAAAAGAGCTGCTCGGTCTCGTCGCCGAACACGCCCAGCGGTGTCTCCAGCAGAGCGGCAAAGGTACGGATCATATCCCGCTCGTTCGTTGTGATCTGATGGTCATGACGGACACAGGTGATCAGCGCCCGGAGTAACTGCTCCCGCCCTTCGGGGCGGATTTCTGTCAGGGTTCTGAGCGCCTGATTCAGCGGCCGCATGGATTCCCCTGCGTCGTGATCCGGTTGGCGGGATACCGATCCCATCCTCAGCTCCCCCATGCCTGCCTGATAGGCCGCGTCGCGTTCTGCGTCTGTGTCATGACCGCTGACCGCCATATACGCCATGACGACGCCCACTTCTGACCTGGCGGACGACAGCTTACGGTTGCGGCTCCGCGGCGGTGGCAATGTACCGAAGTGTGTGCCCAGGTATTGCAACAGCAGCCGGTACAGACACCACTCATACAGGTGAACCCGGCCATCGGTTTTGATCATGGCGACCAGAGCCTGATTCATGTCCCGGTACTGAGTGACCGACATGCGTCGTAATGCCGGAATGCAGCGCTCGACGAGAGGGAGGCGCTCCTGCGGCTGACGACGCAACAGATTAAGGAGCCGGAGAGTTTCAATAAATGCGCTTTGGCCACAGTGTTTTTCAACATGATCCTGCTGTCGTCTCGCGGTCGCCTCGTCAGGACTCATCAGCAGCGCGAAAACCAGCGCGCGTGCCGAGTGCGCGTTGATGGTGGCGGCTTCAATCCCGTCGATGTGCTGAGGCTGCTCAGCCATTCCGGCAGATTCAGCCTGCGCTGCGGGCGCTGTGGCCGTGTCTGTAGGTGACGGGTGCTCAACGAAGCCACTGGCGGGATACTCCCACGCCGGACCTGAGAAATTGACGGGGTCTTTGTCTGGGGCCAGGTAATGTCCATTCCAGCCGGGTTCTACCCGCTGAATGCGCTCGTCCAACGGTGGGTGAGTCGAGAACAGGGTTGCCCGGAAGCGCATCACCGGACCGAAGAAGAAATGTGACATTTCGACGGCGGCGCCGCTGTGTACCCGCGAGCCCGCTCCATACCCGATGATTTTTAAAGCGCCACTGATTCCACTGGCGTTACGGGTGAACTGCACCGCCGATGCATCAGCCAGGAATTCCCGCTGACGACTTACGGCGGCCTTAATCATGCGGCCAAAAAATTCTCCGGTATAGCCGATGGCAATCAGCCCGAAGGCTATTCCGTAGACCGCCGGGTGGGTGCCATCACGGCGACTGAACGAGCTGCGGTAATGCAGTCGGTGCAGCAGTCCACGTCCCATTTCGGCAATAAAAAGAATGCCATACAGAATGCCGGTGAGGCGCATGTTCATGCGCATATCGCCGTTGAATATATGGCTGAATTCGTGGGCAATGACCCCCTGCAGCTGTTCCCGGTTCAGGCTGTTCACCGTCCCCCGGGTCACACCGATCACGGCGTCACTGGGCTGATAACCGGCGGCAAATGCGTTGATGCCATCGTCTTCGAGGATATAAATGTCCGGTACCGGCATCCCGGAGGCGACGGACATCTCTTCCACGACGTTCAGCAGACGCCGCTCTTTCAGGTCACTGGTGCCGGGGTCCAGCAGGCGACCGCCAAGGGCATTGGCCACGTCTCTGCCATGACGCAGTGACATCTGACGGAAGGTGCTGCAGATCAGAATCACAGCCAGGGTGGTCAGGCTGACGACCAGCCAGTGCTCACCGGTATACACTTCCCAGGCAGACGGTGCGTGCGGGTCTGAGTCTGACGAACCGGACAGGGCAATCAGCGCGATAAACAACAGATTGGTGGTCAGAACGACGGCGCCAGTAGCCAGGGCAAAGAGAATGACCAGCCAGACGGTATTGCGTCTGGCCTGTTCCTGGTGACGAAAGAAATTCATACGGACTGATCACCGGATCAGAAGCTGATCTTCGGTGCCTCTTCGAGGGCCGCTCTGTTCTCGAACTCCAGCAGCGTGGCATTACTGCGGTGCCCGAATGATCCGGCAAAGAGAATCGTCGGGAAGCTTTCGCGGTAAGTGTTGTACTCCATCACCGAGTCGTTGAAGGCCTGGCGGGCGAAGGCGATGCGGTTTTCTGTGGAGGACAGCTCTTCGGATACCTGCATCATATTTTCGTTGGCCTTGAGGTCCGGATAGGCTTCCATGACGACATTAAGGCGGCCCAGGGCATTGGCCAGCAGGCTTTCGCCACCGATCAGCTTGCCCATGGCGCCAGCATTTGCTGGATCACCTTTGACTGCCGCCAGCGCCGACGAGGCTTCGTTTCTGGCAGCAATGACCGCTTCCAGGGTTTCACGTTCATGCTTGATGTAGGCTTTCGCGGTTTCGACCAGATTGGGGATCAGGTCATAGCGGCGTTTCAGTTGCACGTCGATCTGGGCGAAGCTGTTCTGGTAGCGGTTTTTCAGGGCGACCAGGCGGTTGTAGATCGAGATCACGCCGATCACCACCAGGGCGACGACGATCAGTGTAATGATTGCACTTGTACTCATGCTGACTCCTGTCGGGCTGCGTGTTTCAGCGTTGCCACTGACCGTTAGTGTCCATGTAAAATTCACCGGCACCCTGCGCTTTTATGATCAGCTTCTCGCCGGCAATTTTCTCGATATTTGCCAGCTGGGTGTTCTGCTTGTTGGCTATGTCCTGATAGTGCGCTTTGCGTTTGGCGTTGATATCGACCACCATGGCAGCGGCTTCCGGACTTCCGGTACTGACCAGTCCCAGGTAGCCATTAGGCATCTCGCCGACCAGTCCCAGATTTTTAGCCTGATCCAGATCCATCGCCAGTACACTGACAGACATAAGCAGGCCGGCAAACACAGTAAAAAGTAGTTTCATTCTTATCTCCTCAGAAAAGACCGTCTTGTGAATCGAAAAGCTGTTCGAGGTCTTTTTCGACTTTCACCCGCACCTCATGTTCGATCTTTACGTTCAGGTTGATCGTGATGGGTTTTTCGGGTGCCGCGACTTTCAGGGTACAGGCGCTCAGGGGAGCCACAATGGCGAGCACCAGCAGCGTGTGTTTCATAGTCAGAGTCCTTGCTGTGATGGCGTTAACTGTAACCGCCTGCCCCGCTGATTGAAATACACACGGACACATAATGCTCAGCGGATCACGGATTGCGTTGAGTCATTCAATCCCGGACAAATTGTGGCTATAATGCGTGCGACTAAAAATGATAAGCCCGACTGGCTTGAGATGAGGACACCTTCGTGAAGCAACTGAAAGCATTGATCCTGGCTGCTGCCACTCTGGTTATGGCGCAGGCGTATGCAGAAACTGACGCTGCAGCTGAGAAAATCCATGAGCGCATTAAGCCTGTCGGTGAAGTGTGCGTAGGCGCCGAGTGTGGTGGTGTGGCGGTTGTCGCCGGTGAACCACGCACAGGCGAAGAAGTTTACAACACAGCATGTACCGCCTGTCATGGCGCTGGCATTCTGGGCGCACCTAAGAATGGTGACAAAGCTGCGTGGGATGACCGTCTTGCCAAGGGGATGGATGCTACTCTGAAGAATGCTCTGAACGGTATCAATGCGATGCCTCCTAAAGGTAACTGTGCTACCTGTTCAGACGACGAAATTCTGAATGCGATTAAGTACATGGCTGGCCGTTAATCAACGGTTGCCAGAAAAAACCCCGGCTTGCCGGGGTTTTTTTATGTCGCAGTGTTTTACCGCTGAACGTGGGTTCGTCGGTCGTATGACTGAAACGCCGGGATCATTCCGTCTGTTTTCCGCCTGTCTTATCAGATTTGTAACCGTTGGTTATCTTTGCTGGCAGACCTGACTCTCTTGTCTATAAGTAATGCCGTAACTGTTAAGACGGCTGTAACGAAAGGAGAGGCTATGGCTCGCAAAGATGATGATCTGGATATGAATGATGAGGCGTACATGGAAGATGACGCCAATATGGAAGACGATAACGACTCTGAAGACGGTGACGAGTCTTCGTCTAAGAAAGTGGCCGCCGATGCTGGTGACGATGACAGCACTGGCTCGGCGCTTGAACGCCAGCGTCTGCGCGAGTCGATGGCGGCAGAAGTAGAAGCCTTTCTGGCCAGAGGGGGACAGATTCAGGAAATTGAAGCCAATGTCATGGCTGATCCTCCGCGTAAACCTCAGACCAGCTACGGTAGTCGCCCGATATGACTCACTTTGTCCCGGATTCTGGCCGTTTTTGCGACCAAGGTCATATTCCGGGATGTTGAACAAATCTGAGTGAAGAGTAACCTGTGCGTCAGCGTCACAGGTACGGCAAGGATGCAGATTATGAACGTCTATTCCCGAAAACAACGCCGCAGGATGCATGCCATCCCTGCTGCTATTGCACTGCTTCTGTTGGGGTTGCTCTGGTTGTATTCCAGTCAGGCTTCCGCAGAAACTGTGCTCGATGTCCGCAAACTTCGCGAGTGGCAGATGGAGTGTCGCCACTGTGCCGTTGAACCCCGCTACGACATTATCAATGGTGAAGTCCTCCACCTGCGTACCGATTATGGTACGGCAGCACTGACTAACCGTTACGAGGCCTCTGATGCAGTTTCCGCCGAGGTGAGCTGGGGCTGGTCGCTGGAGCAGGATAATAATCAGGATGCTGCTTTCACACTGACCGTCGCCATGGGTGAAACCGGCAGCCGGCGTATCTTTGTGATTCATTATCTCTGGGATATGGGGGCGGAAGGCTCAGATATTCAGGATCTGGGCGAGGACACCTATACGTATCGTCTGTGCGGTAAAGAATGCGGTCCGCGTCGCTGGTTTGAACAGAAGCGGGATATCGCCGCTGATCTAGCGGAAATCACAGGGGAAAATTTCGCCGTGCATCCACTCGGTTTTACGCTGATGCTGGGACGTCCTGAAGCGCGCAAGGCGGATGGTTCAGGTTTCTTCTCCACACTGAATGTGGTCAGTCGTCCAGCGCCTGCAGCAGCGGAACCAGTTGCTGCCAGTGAGTAAACACCGCGTCAGGGGAAAACTCTGACTCCTTCCAGCCTTTGCTGTCCTGATCAAACCAGACCGTTTTTATGCCCAGTGCGGCCGCAGCTCCGATATCCTGTTCAGGATGGTCGCCGATATGCACACACTCAGTCGCGTTAACGCCCGCTCGTTTCAGTGCTTCTTCAAACATGTCCGGGGCGGGTTTGGCTGCCCCATGCTGGTCGGCATTCAGGTGATGACCAAAGTAGTGGTCGTGACCCGCCAGCGTCAGGTCGGCGTTGCCATTGGAGATGGCGATCAACGGATAGGACTGCTGCAGTTGTCTCAGAGCCTCATCGGCTCCGGGGTACAGAACGAGACCGCGGCTACGCTGCTGAAAGAAGGCCTGAAAGGCACCTTCGGCCAGCTCACGGGCCTTGTCTCTGTCATGGCCGGCCTGCATAAAGACACGGCGCAGGGTTTCGTATCTCAGTTCGGATACCTTCCCCTGCAGCTGAGGATAGGACTGCGCCAGCCATTGACGGTATTCACGCATTTTCTCTGGTGGGTAAAACGAGGCCGTGACGGGAGAATGCGTGGCAATCCAGTCGTGCATGGCCTGTTCGGCCGCCAGCAGAGCCGGTGTTGCATCCCAGAGGGTGTAGTCCAGATCAAACGTGATCAGACGGACTGGCATCAGGTCACCGGGATCTGTGGCAGGCGCAGCGCCAGAATGTCCGCGACGTAATCAAGGAACAGGGTGTCCATTGAGCTGCGGTAGTAAGAGGGGTCTTCGCTGGCAATGGTCAGGATACCGAGGTTATCTTTGCCGCGGATATGCGCTGCCGCCACTGAGCGGCAGTCCGAATCATCAGTGCCGAGCAGCTGCGCGATATCTTCTTCCGGGAGCTGCCCACAGATGGCGCGATGCCCTTTGAACAGGCGGTGAATGGTGCGCTGAACTTCGTTGCTGTGAACCGCAATCAGTGGTGGCTCCAGCTGGCGTTCTGTGAAGTGCAGCATGGCCCAACTGTCGACGCCAAAGTCCTTCCGCAATGAATCATCGAGTGCCGCCTGAACATCAATCCAGGTAGAGGCCTCGACCAGTGCCAGCACCAGGCGACGGCTTTTTTCGAACAGCTGATCGTTGCGGCGGGCATTTTCCAGCAGGTCGGACAGGCGCTGGCGGAGTTCGACGTTACGCTCACGGTGAACGGCAAGCTGGCGCTCAACAAGGCTGGTGGCTGGACCACTGTTGTGGGGGATACGCATCCCCGCGAGCAGCTCATCTTTGCCGATAAAAAATTCTGAATGGTCTTCCAGGTACTGGATGACATCGGCTTCAGTCAGTCGTGGAGTCTGGCTCATGGGTTGTCCTTCACTCTGTCCCTGTTCAGAGGTTAATTTTACCTTCAAATACTGTGGTGGCCGGGCCGGTCATTTTTACCGGGCCCTGTCCATCCCAGTCAATAAACAGATCGCCGCCCGGCAGGCTGACCGTGACGCCCTGCTTCAGCCAGCCGCGCAACTGCCCTGACACCACCGCAGCGCAGGCGCCAGTGCCACAGGCCAGAGTTTCACCAGACCCGCGTTCGAATACCCGCAGACGGATATTGTGCTCATCAATGATCTGCATAAAGCCGACATTCACGCGGTTCGGGAATTCGCGACAGGATTCGATGGCAGGCCCCCAGTGTTCGACTGGCGCCGTATCGACATCGTCCACCTGCAGAACGGCGTGTGGATTGCCCATGGAAACCGCACCCAGTGCGACCGTTCCTATTTCAGGCAATTCAATATTGTATTCAGTCGCATACTGATCGGCGATGAAAGGGATTCTGGCGGGCGTCAGCTCAGGCTTGCCCATATCAACGACAACCTGACGGTCATCAGTGAGGTGCAGCTCCATCAGTCCGGTCGCGGTTTCAACGCGTATGTCACGTTTTCCGGTCAGGTGATGGTCGTAGACAAAGCGTGCGAAGCAGCGGGCACCGTTGCCGCAGTTTTCCACTTCGCTGCCGTCGGCATTGAAAATGCGGTAGCGGAAATCCACATCCGGGCGGGTGGGGCGTTCGACGATAAGTAGCTGGTCAAAGCCGATACCAAAATTCCGGTCAGACAATTCGCGCACGCGTTCCGGGCGGATATTGCCATTCTGGGTAATCAGATCGATCACGACAAAGTCGTTGCCGATACCGTGCATTTTGCTGAATTTAAGCCACATCTGTCGGGTCTCAGTGGGGTAGGCAGCTTTCGCCAGCGTACAGTGATTCTACCGTTTCGCGTTCACGGACGACCCAGGCCTGGTCGCCATCAACCATAATTTCAGCAGCGCGCCCGCGACTGTTGTAGTTGGATGCCATGACAAAACCGTAGGCACCGGCAGACATGACGGCGAGCAGGTCGCCCTGAGCAATTTTCAGTGGGCGGTCTTTGCCCAGAAAGTCTCCGGTTTCACAGACAGGGCCAACCACATCGTATACGCGCTCGGGTTCAGAAGACTGCTCTGCAACCGGTACAATCGCCTGCCAGGCGCTGTACAGAGACGGACGGATCAGGTCGTTCATCGCGCCGTCGATCAGTGCAAAGTTCTTGTGTTCGTTCAGCTTCAGGTATTCAACCCGGGTGAGGAATACCCCAGCGTTTGCCGCAATGGAGCGGCCAGGCTCAAAAATGAGCTTGAAAGTGCGGTCACCAAGGCGCTCTTTCAGGGCGGCGATATATTCTGCCGGGGATGCCGGCTGCTCATCGCGGTATTTCACACCCAGGCCGCCGCCCAGATCGAGGTGATGAATACTGATACCCCGGTCCGCCAGTTCATCGACCAGAGCGAGTACACGGTCCAGAGCGTCGAGGAATGGAGTGATTTCTGTCAGCTGGCTACCGATATGGCAGTCGACACCCTTTACGTCGAGGCCGGGAAGGCTCTGCGCTTTTTCGTAAATGCGGACGGCCTGATTGATATCAATACCAAATTTATTGTCTTTCAGGCCGGTAGAAATATAAGGATGCGTCTGAGCGTCAACGTCGGGGTTCACACGCAGGGACACCGGCGCTGTTTTACCCATGGAGGAGGCAACAGCGCTGAGGCGTTCGAGTTCCGCTTCAGACTCAACGTTAAAGCAGTACACGCCAACTTCGAGTGCGCGTTGCATCTCATGAGCCTGCTTGCCGACACCAGAGAATACCACCCGGGAAGCATCGCCACCGGCCGCCAGTACACGCTCAAGCTCGCCAAGGCTGACGATGTCAAAGCCGGCACCCAGACGGGCGAGTGCATTCAGCACACCGAGGTTAGAGTTTGTTTTAACGGCGTAGCACACCATGTGAGGCCACTCACCCAGTGCGTCTGTATATGCAAGGTATGCCTGTTCAAACGCGGCGCGCGAATAAACATAGAGCGGTGTCCCATGCTCAGCGGCCAGTGCCTCAAGTGAGACATTTTCAGCGTTCAGGACGCCATTGCGATAATCGAATACAGACATGGGTTTACCCTTGGTGATCTTGCTGGGGTTGTTCTTGTTGTGTGTCCGGAAGATACAGAGGGCCCTTCTGTCCGCAGGCCGACAGGCAGGTCATAACCACGGTTAAAAATACAAGGCGCATCACTATCTCCCCTAAAGAAGCGGCATTATACGGGGATTCTAGAGGGATGTCTGCGCTTCTCCGGGCCGCATGACGTGGCCTTCAGATATGCGGTTGAGCAGGCGCTCCAGTTTCTGACGATACTGAAGGTGCTGTATGAGGTGATGGTTATCATGCAGGTGGATGTCACTCAGGTAGACGGGCTGTCCGGCGTCCTGGCGTCGGGCCGCAGACACCGCATTGCGGACTTCGTCGATCAGTGCCGCGCCCAGTACCTGTTGGCTGAATGTCTGGCCCTGACAGATGACTTTGAGGTCGTGCCCGGTTTTAATCTGCGCTTCGAGCGTCATGACGGACGCGCGTGTTGCCTCTTCCGGCATCCGTCGTGGTTCTGCGCTGAAGGTCAGATCTTCCGGGTTCAGGCGGATCTCGCGCACCTGCAACTGCCAGGCGGGGTGACCCTGCTCCCGCGCAAATCGCTGATTCAGCACGCGCATCAGTCGCAGCAGGGGCACCAGACTGGCGCGTACATCGCTATCTGCGAGCTGCTGGCAATACAGGGAGCCGTGCTCGTCGGTCACGTAGAGGTACAGGTATTTCTTACTGCGCCAGTACCAGAGTTGCCAGCAATCGCCTTCAGACTGCTCAAGCACCAGTCGGAGGGGGCTGTTATGCAGCGCATGGCGGTCAAGCGTCCAGCGGCGGAAGCGGCGGCGTGCACGGGACAGCAGTCGCAGCAGAGCCGTATGATCCGGGCTGCTGTGGCTGATCACTTCCCCGCGACGATACTCCAGCAGATGGTAGGAGTCCCCCGCCTGCAGCAGGTAAGGTGGCGGTGCTTTCTGCGACAGGTGCAGCAGCAGATCGCGCAACAGTTGCTCCACCCGGGATTTGATGGCCACCGAACGCACCTGACAATGGCAGTGCACCTGCCAGAGTGGCCAGGGATGTTCAGCGGTATGCCGCCGGAAATTGAGAATCTGCAGCAACGCCTCGTGAATGGCTTCGTTACCACTGTAGTGGGTGACCTGCCACTCGCCCCAGCTGGTCAGGGTCACCAGATCAATCGTCTGTACCAGATTTTCACGGCTTGAGCTGAAGCCAAGTGCATCGTCCCGGTTACTGATTTTCTGCATACCCCGTCGGGACAGTTCCTGCTGAGGGTTAACGCCCGCATTAATAAAAAGATGCCAGGCGATGGGCCTTGAGGGATGAAGAAAATCCAGAGACTTTTTGTCCGGCAGCGGAATTTCACGGATATCTCCGAGAATCGAGCGAAGCTCGTAACTGCTGAACGGATTGTGAGTCGGGTAAAGCGCGATCTGCGAGTGCTGTGTCAGCAGGCCGTTCCGCCGGGCGAAGAGCAACAGTTCCGGAAAGCTCGCTGACTGAGCCAGAACATTCGCACTTTCACCGGGGCGCCAGTTACCGGGAATCAGCTGCCAGATCCCCTCGCGCAGGTTGAAGGTGATTTTTTCTTCTTCCATTTCGCTGCGGATGCGCGGATTGATGTCGATAATCTTGCCTGGGCGCGAATCAAACGCGGCGTACAGGCGGTTACCCAGCACTGTCAGATCACGCTGGCTGATATGTAATTCCTGCGCATGAGATTCACTGAAGGCCGCCAGGCGCCGGTAACTGCTCAGCATTTCTGTCACCAATGCATTGCGCTCATGCATGACATCGACGGGAGACCACTGCTCCCTGGCATCGAGAGTGATAAGTTGAGACTGGCTCCAGCCCCAGCGCTGCACCTGCTCTTCGAGTGCTTTGACACGCCATTGCTCGCGTTGACTCGGGGTAAGGTCGGTCAGACGGATGCCGGTTTTGAAGTAAAAAGCCCGGCGGGCAAGTTCACGCGATTGCAGATCGGCATCGCCCAGGTGAGATTCAATCCTCTCCAGCATCAACAGGTATGCATCGGTATTTTCAGGCGTTGCATCACCCTGGTGAACGCGCTTTTTCAGATCCCAGGCCAGCGGCCGGATAGCTGGATAGTGCGACGTGTATTCGCATGACAGCAGCAGCTTTAACAAGGATTTATAAGGGTTATCCAGTCCTTTGTTCAGCTGCCACAGGCCCGCACCGACAAACTCACCGGGGGGGATGGTCGGCAGAGCGCCGACATCCAGCCATTCTGCGACGTCGACACTGTGGTTATCCAGCAACGCCTGCCAGTAGCTTTCCGCACGGATCTCCTGCTCTTCCGGAATGATCCACCAACGGGGCGTGGCGCCTGCAAGCCACAGCGCGCTGCGATAAAACTCATCCAGCAGAAGCAGGTGCTGGGTGCTGCCGCAGTCCTCACCGTCGGCAGAGCGACTCTGCCCCTCGCGGAACTCTTTCAGGTTCATCAGAAAGAAATGGACTTCGGTGTTCTGGCCTTTGGCCCAGTGTTCAATGCGACGGCACTTTTCCTGCAGGGCTTCAATCTGATAATCGCTCAGCAGCTCGTCGTAACAGACCCAGACATCAAGGTCGCTCTGGCGGCTCTGGGCAATACTGCCGAGGCTGCCCATGAGGAAGAGCCCTTTGATTGTGCGCTGACCGGGATCGCGGGGGAGCTGGACGCCTTTCACCAGCTGGTGCAGGGCTGAATGGTCGTCCATTCCCGGAGTGAAGCCACTGATCCCGCAAGGCGTGTCCGGTGCGATATAGCCGGGCATGCGGCTGTTATTGGCATGCAGCAGCAAGGGCAGCACATTCAGTACCGCCAGTTGGCGGACCGAAAGCTGTTTTCGGGCAGCGTCCAGACGCTGTTGATTCAGGGTCAGAAATGCCCTGCGCCAGCGATTGATCGTGGAGCTGTCAGGGAGTGGGGTATCCGGGCTCATCCATTAAGTATAGATGGCCCGGATAATTGTGCGTCAGCAGATCTGCTGGCCGTCAATAAAGACCCGTTGAACCTGGCCTTTCAGGGAGCGGCCGAGTGCAGGATGGTTGTGACCACGGGAGTTGAGGTCGCGTGCCGTGATTGTCCGCTCTGTCTCAGGATCAAACAGCACCGCGTTGAACGCGCTGTTTTCCTGGACTGACTGAGCCATGCCCAGAATCTGTGCGGGCAGGACAGAGACCGCGTTGATCAGAGCATCGAGACTGAGTTCGCCCGCAGACACCAGCGTCATCGCCATCGGCAGGAAGCAGTCGTACTGACTCATCCCGGACTCTGCATCCGAGAACGGGGCTTTCTTTGCCGCAATCTCATGAGGCCTGTGATTTGAACTGATGGCCAGGTCGCCGGCGGCGACCGCGGCGATCAGGGCCTGACGGTCTGCTTCGCTGCGCAGAGGCGGCTGAACATTGTAGAGGCTGTTGTAA
>Ga0208830_1000376_pt1 | contig 23078 bp, 20 predicted proteins | sample DeeseametaMP2634_FD_184169 | JGI IMG/M metagenome (GOLD analysis project Ga0208830, IMG submission 184169) | Marine microbial communities from the Deep Atlantic Ocean - MP2634 (SPAdes) | ecosystem: Environmental > Aquatic > Marine > Oceanic | place: Northeast of Antigua and Barbuda, North... | reverse complement strand
CCTGGGCAGAAAGGCGTCCGTGATCGTGAGTGGTCACTATCGAGTATGCGTTTGATTAAACGGGCAGATGTTCCTGTTGTGCCTGTCTATTTTGACGGCGAGAACAGCCTGAGCTTCCACCTGCTTGGTAAGCTGCACCCAATGCTGCGCACGTTGCGTATTCCTGCAGAATTTCTGAAAAAGCAGAAGAGCGAAATCCGCCTCGGCATCGGAGACCGGATTGAAGCCAGCGAGCTTGCGGCTCTGAGTGAAGAGGAAGTGCGAGACCTGCTGCACGAGCGGACCTATTCGATGCGAACGTCATGACAGTGACATCGTCAGAATAATTGGGTTTCCTCCGACGCAAACGAGCCTGCCAGATCAGAGAGTGTCGAAATCTCACGTTCGAGGCTCTGAATCGTTCCCGCGATATCAGAGGTCGCCTGATGCGCTTTTTCAATTGCTTGCCGAATCAGATCAAACTGGTCGGTCATCGCCTCGTTCATTTCATTCTGTTGCTTACTCGATTGCGATAGCTCACCAAGAAATTCAGAGACTTCATTGGAATTCGAGCGTAATGCCTGCATCGCTGCATCCGCTTTTTCAGAATTCTCCAGCCCTGTCGTGACAAGCTCTGTCACCTCCTCCATCGAGGCCATCGCCTGCTGAGTGACATCAAGTATGTTACCGATCTGAGTGCTGATCTCACCGGACGAACGATGGGTACGCTCTGCCAGCTGACGTACTTCATCAGCCACAACTGCAAACCCCCGACCGTGCTCACCAGCGCGCGCAGCTTCAATCGCCGCGTTCAACGCTAACAGGTTGGTCTGCTCCGCAACCGCCTGAATCACACCAACAATACTGGTGATTTCGTCACTGCGTTGTGTCAGCTCCTGAATCTGCTTCGCGGCGAGCGTGACGGTAGCTGAGACTTTCTGCATGTTCGCATTTGTCACACTCATGATATTAGCGCTGACAGAGGCTTGTTCTCCGGCCCCGGACGCAGAGTCAGCAACACGCTTTGCATCTTCATAGTTCCTGATGGTCCTCTGGCGCAACTCAGCCATTCCCTCAGCAACGCTGTTAGCGTGTTCAGACTGCTCTTTCATACCAGCCGCAGTGCTCTGGGAGTGAAACGAGATATCGTTACTGTCCGAGCGTATGACATTCAGTGACTGATTAATCGAAATCAGCAGTTCACTGATCCGGTTGGCAAGTTTTTCAGCCTCTTCCCGTCGTTCCCGTAAGAGTGAGAAACCCGTATTTTTAGACGATTCATAAATAAGAGCCAACACCCCAATAGCACCGGCCCCTAGCAGAAAACCCAGGGTATCGAGGATGTGCTGTGAGCTCTCATCGATGTTTAAGGTATTCTCAGGCTGAACAACGCCGAAGAAAACGAGGACGCCGAACCCAATGGCAGTCCAGACCCCACCCTGGCGGTGGCTGGCGAGCATGGCACTTGTCAGTGGAAACACCAACAGTCCCGGTACGAGATAACTGGAGATCCCTCCAGACAGGTAACACCCCCAGGTGAAATACGTCAGGATCGAAAACAGCATCAGGCTGCAGGCCTTCTCTATCTGAGAAGTAAACCGGACAATCGCAAGACATCCAAAGGACATCGAAAGAAAATACAGGTGTTCGATCAAAAAGCCTTCAACACCGAGCGCAGACTGCATTGCGATAATGGATATCATGGCAACGATGGCGCAAAAGGCAGTGCCAACAAGAACCCGGCCTTTCAGTAGCCTGTTTGGTTCGGCAGGACGCGGCGAAGCAAGAAAAGCATCTAACAGGGCGAACATCAGAAGTCCCCACAGGTATCAGGTCTATTATGTATCTTGTCAGTCTAGACGAGGATACTGACCCTGCAGAAGCTTACTCTTCTTTGAGTAACGCCTTCACCGGTGCATACGTGCGCCGGTGTATCGGGCATGGGCCCAGCGCCTGCAGTGCTTCAAGGTGTGCCTTGGTCCCGTAGCCTTTGTGTTTGGCAAAACCATAACCCGGGTATTTTTCATCCATCTGAATCATTTCCCGGTCGCGCTGTACTTTGGCAAGTACGGAGGCAGCAGAGATGGCCGCTACAAGCGCATCCCCTTTGATAATCGCATCTGCTGGGATAGTCAGTTCAGGGAGGCGGTTACCATCAATCAGAGCATGGTCACATGGCAGCGTCAGCCCTGCGACGGCACGGGACATCGCGAGCATCCGCGCATTGAGAATATTAATGCTGTCAATTTCTTCAACAGTGGCGCTGGCGATACAGTAGTCGAGGGCACGTTCACGAATTTCGTCGAACAGGCGCTCACGCTTTTTTTCGGAGAGTTTTTTGGAGTCTGTCAGTTCAGGAATGGGCTGCTCAGGATCGAGAATGACCGCTGCCGCATAGACATCCCCACACAGAGGGCCTGCCCCCGCTTCGTCGACGCCACAATAGAGCAGCTGCTGATCAATCAGTGACTGCTCAATCACGGTTTCGACACTCACAAGCGATCATCCAACAGGTCGGCCACGGCCTGTGCGGCTTCGGAATCGGCGTTTCTTTTCAGCTGACGATGAATAAACTGAAAGGTCTCCTGAAGCTGATGCACGGTATCATTGTCTTCCAGTCGGGCAAGCAAGGCAGCCGACAGGTTTTCAACCGTCGCATCATGCTGAATCAGTTCAGGAACGACTTCTCTACCGGCTAACAGGTTGGGAAGAGACACGAATTCCTGCGTGATAAGACGGCTCAGAATCCAGTGTGTCAGAGGGGCTACGATATAGCTGACCACCATCGGCCGCTTCATCAACATGGCTTCAAGCGTGGCTGTGCCTGACGCGAGAAGTATGGCATCTGACGCTGCCATACAGGTCTGCGATTGCCCCAGGATAATCTTTACCGGAAGGACTTCCGGGTATTCCGTGACGATCTGCTCTATCTGATCACGACGATCAACACTGGCAGCGGGAATGATAAATTTAAGCTCAGGACGCACCTTCAGCATCGCGCTGGCGGTATCCAGAAACACCTGACACAAACGCGAGACTTCACCACTGCGGCTACCTGGCATCAGGCAGACGGTCGGGGCCGTTTTATCCAGCTCAAGAATATCCCGCGCCGGCTCTTTTGCCGTCTCAAATGGGATTTTATCGGCAAGGTGGTGACCAACGAAACGCACTGGCACCTTATGATTTTCATAGAATCGTGCTTCGAACGGAAACAGCGTCATCATCAGATCGACCGCTTTTTCAATTTTCAATACACGTTTCTGACGCCATGCCCAGACAGAAGGACTGACGTAATGGGCGGTCTTAATGCCCGCCTGACGCAGCTTCAGCTCCAGGCCGAGATTAAAATCAGGCGCATCAATACCGATAAAGACATCCGGGGGATTAGCAATCCAGCGGCGGATGAGGTCTTTGCGAACCTTGAGCAACTCAAACAGTCGCCCAAGCACCTCGACCAGCCCCATCACGGACAAACGCTCCATAGGCACGAAACTGGTCATGCCTTCGGCCTGCATCAGCGGCCCACCGATCCCCTCGAACTCCGCCTGCGGATATCTGGCTTTCAGTGAGCGGATCAGCCCCGCGCCTATCATGTCTCCGGACGTTTCGCCCGCTACCAGCGCTATCCGCATATTATCGGATGATGCCACGTGATGCTGCCTGGATACTTTCTACCAGTGCAGCGACACCGGCATCTTCCTGCGCAACCGGCTCAAGCTCGGCCATGGCTTCCGCAAGCGTCAGACCTTTGCGATAAATCGTTTTGTACGCTTTCTTGATCAGGGAAATGCTTTCCGCACTGAAGCCACGACGACGCAGACCTTCACTGTTGATGCCATGCGGTGTCACCGGGTACCCCTGAGCCATCACATAGGCGGGAATATCTTTCAGTACGACTGAACCAGCGCCACACATGGAATGCGCGCCAATCGTACAGAACTGGTGCACTTGTGTAGAACCGCCGAGAATCGCCCAGTCTCCCACTTTTACGTGGCCGGCGACGTTGGTGTCGTTCGCCAGAATACAGTTGTCACCAATGATCGCATCGTGAGCAACATGCACATTCACCATGAACAGGTTATTGCTGCCGACGATGGTCGTGCCCTGGTCCTGAACTGTGCCGCGATGAAACGTACAGGCTTCGCGGATCACATTGTTATCACCAATCACCAGCGTGGTTGGCTCGCCGTTGTATTTTTTGTCCTGGCACTCTTCGCCGATGCTGGAAAACTGGAAAATGCGGTTGTTTTTACCAATTTTGGTTGGTCCACGAATAATTACGTGAGGGCCAACAACCGTACCTTCGCCAATTTCTACATCCGGTCCGATAATTGAAAATGGACCGATCTCTACTCCGTCTGCAATCTTCGCAGCCGGATCAATAATTGCTCGTGAATCAATCATGGCAATTCAAGCCTCTTCTCTGCACAGATGATATCTGCGCAACATACAATCTCACCATCCACCTCAGCCTGGCTCTCAAATTTCCAGATCCCACGTCGACAGCTCACAAGCGTCGCACGGAGGTTCAGCTGATCTCCCGGCACCACAGGACGCTTGAAACGCACCCGCTCACTGCCGGCAAAATAAAAAATCACACTACGGTCGCGATCTTCACCTTTCACCATCATTCCGAGATAGCCCGCTGCCTGCGCAAGGGCTTCCAGCGTCATCACGCCGGGCATCACCGGGTGACCGGGAAAGTGTCCGTTGAAGAAATTTTCATTAATGGTCACGTTCTTCAGAGCGTGGATAGTTGCCCCACTCTCTGCCTCGGTATCCACCGCAACAATCCTGTCTAACATCAGAAACGGGTAGCGATGAGGCATCACATCCTGAATGTCAGCTATGGTTTTTATGGACATGACCTCAGTCCTTCGTACGTTTCTCTAGTTGTTGTATTCTGCGCGCCATGCTGTCCAGCTGACGGAAGCGGGTTGCCGCCTTACGCCATTCATTCAATGGCATCTGCGCAGTACCGGTGGCGTAGCCTCCCGGTGTATCAATTGATTTGCTGATCACGGATTTAGGGCCGACGAACACCCCGTCGCAAAGCTCAAGATGCCCTGCCACACCGGCATTACCTGCAAGCGTACAATGTTTACCAAGCACAGAACTGCCCGCCACACCTGCCTGCGCAGCCATGGCTGTTCCTTCGCCAAGCACAACGTTGTGCGCCACCTGAACCTGGTTATCCAGAATGACGTTATCGCCTATCACAGTGTCGCCAAGGGCTCCACGGTCGACGCAGCTGTTCGCACCAATCTCTACGTCGTTACCAATGCGCACACCACCGAGCTGGCAGATTTTTTCCCAGCGCCCCTGATCGGGTGCAAAACCAAAACCATCCGCACCAATCACGGTACCTGAGTGAACCCGTACACGGTCGCCCATCACCACATCGTGATAGACAGTGACGTTAGCATTCAGGTGACACTGACGCCCCAGTACTGAATGATCGCCAATCACGGTCCCGGCGCCAATCTCACAATCGTCGCCGAGAATCACCTGTTCACCGATCACCGCGTGAGCACCCACCCGACAACCTGCTCCCAGCGTCGCCGAATCCGCCACCACGGCAGTGGGATGAATTCCGGTATTCACTCTGGGGCGATTATCAAACAGCTGAGTGGCCCGGGCAAAAGCCAGATAAGGGTTCGCCGTAATAAGCGCAGCAGAAGCCACCTCATCTGCGTGTTCAGGGCGGACAATAACGGCACCGGCTGAGGTTTCGCTCAGCTGACTGCGATAACTTTCGTTGGCCAGAAATGCAACTTCACCGGCGGTGGCATCTTTCAGAGTTGCCAGGCCGGTGATAGTGGCGCTGCCATCCCCCCGGAGCTCAGCTCCGAGGTGACTGGCCAGGTCAGTAAGACTGATCTGCATGTGATGTCCTGATTACTTTTTCTTGTTCAGGCGCTCAATCAGGAGCTTAGTGATATCAGCTTTTGGAGAGGAGAAGATCGCGGCCTGAGCGTTCAGTACGACGTCGTACTTACCTTCGTCGATAATCTCTTTCAGAGTCTCTTCCATAGAAGGCAGCTGTTTGTTGAACAGCTCACGCTTCCAGCCTTCTTCCAGCTGCTGCAGTTTGCGGCCGTAGAACTGATATTCCTGAGTTTTCTGCTCCATATCGTTGGTGATTTTACGGCGCTCTTCTTCGCTCATAATGTCACCTTCTTTATCGAGACGGGTTTTCGCCGCCATCAGGGATTCCTGCAGGCTGTTCAGCTTGTCCAGTTCCGCCTGATTGGCTTTCTTGAATTCCTGTACTGCTGCTTTTGCAGCATCAGAAAGAAACAGCGCGCGCTCCATATCGACCACTGCTACTTTTGTATCTGCTGCCACTGCCACATTCATTGCCGCTGCAGCGACCAAAGCAATTAACCAACGCATTCCATTCTCCTCGTGTTGTATTTATCGTCAGAAGACCTGACCGAGAGTAAACTCAAAGCCTTCGGTCTTGTCACCATCTTTCTCGTTAAGCGGGAAAGAGTAGGTAAATGTCAGTGGCCCGATCGCGGTGATCCAGGTCAGGCCAAGGCCGGTACTCAGACGGATTTCATCCGGGTCGATTCCCTCATCACAGAAAGGATGAGTCGTCAGAGTCGGGATATCAATGTCTGATGGTACATAGCATTCGTTTGTAAAAGTATTACCCGCGTCGAGGAATACGACGCTGCGCACAGAACTGCGATCTTCAATAAATGGCGTCGGGAAAATAAGTTCCAGACTGCCTTCCATCAGCATGTTACCGCCCAGTGAGCGTTCAGACTCAAGGAAGTAAGGCCCTGTCACGACAGAACCTGAGCTGTCTGTTTTATAGACCGGCGAATATTCTGCTGTATTACTGATCGCCTGAGTACCGCCGTCTGCGTCTTCAATATACACAATGGAAGGCGCTGCATCGTCAACGACAGGACGACCAAAGATATCGGTTTCGTAGACGAAATCTCCATTGCTGTCGGATTCAGCAACATCCACGACAACGTATTCAGGCAGTCCCTTTGGCCCGAGGCTGTTGCTCTGGTAACCACGTACGGATCCCATACCGCCTGAGCGGAAATTCTTGAAGAACGGCAGGCGGTCAAGGTCTCCGTAGCCGTCGCCATAGCCAAGGTCTGTACGGATGCGGAACGTCCATTCGTTGCGGATCGGGAAGTAATAGTTCGCTGTGTAGGATAATTTGTAGTACGTCAGGTCACTGCCTGGAATTGCGATATCACCACTGACTTTCTGCTCCATACCCGCCGTCGGGAACAGCCCCCGGTTAAGGTCACTATAGCGCCAGTTCAGCCCCAGAGAATACTCGTCGAATACATCACCTTCATTCTCGATGAAATCGATGATTTCCGCAGGCACCGTGACCCCGGTAAACATCTCAGTGTTGGAATAGCCGATGGAGAACGACAGTCGCTGCTGACGTGAAATCGGATATCCGAAGGTCACGTTGCCGCCATACGTATTTGTCTGATAATCGCTCACTGTGCTCAGACTTTCGTAATCCGTTTCCCGATAAAAGAGGTTAAAGCCACGGCTCACGCCATCAATGGTGTAGTACGGATTAAGATACGAGAAATTGTAAGACTGCAGAGTATCTGTTTTCTGCACCCCAAGAGACATACGGTTACCGCTGCCCATGAAGTTATTCTGGCTGACGCTCGCGCCCAGAATCATCCCTGAGCCCGCAGCGTAACCGACGTTAAAGTTCAGACTGCCACTGAGCTGCTCTTCAACGTTGTATTTCACATCGATCATGTCGTCAGTCCCGGGAACTGGCGGTGTTTCGACATTGACGCTTTTGAAAAAGCCGAGCTGATTGAGGCGGTTCTTGCCGGATTCAATCTTATCGGTTGACGCCCAGCCGCCTTCCATCTGAATCATTTCGCGGCGCAGTACTTCGTCTTTGGTGCCGTCGTTGCCACTGAACTGAATGCTGCGCACATAAGTACGCTTGCCCGGTTCTACGTAAAAGGTCATGTCCACCAGACGGGCTTCGTCGTCAATTTTCGGAATGCCATTCACTTTTGCGAAGGTATATCCCTCATTGCCCAGGCGTTTGGTCATCAGGTCACTGCTGAGCGTCACTCGGCGACGGGAAAAGGTATCGCCTTCTTTCAGAAGGTAAAGGCGCGTCAGATCGTCCTCATCAACCACCAGGTCACCCGCCAGTTTCATATCGCGGATACTGTAAACTTCCCCTTCCGTGACATTCACTGTGATGTATACGCCTTTCTTATCCGGCGAAACAGAAACTTGGGTAGATTCAATGTTGAAGCGTATATAACCACGATCCAGGTAGTAGGAGCGCAGAGTCTCAAGATCGCCAGCGAGTTTTTCGCGGCTGTATTTGTTATCGCTGGAATACCAGGACCAGAAATTCGTTGCCTGCAGGCTGAGAGGCCCCAGCAGCTCTTCGTCGGTGAAGACTTCGTTGCCGACGATGTTGATATGGGCAATGGAAGCGATATTGCCTTCGTCGACATCAATTTTCAGTGACACCCGGTTGCGGGGCAGCGGTGTCACTTCCGTTTCGATGGACGCATCATAGCGGCCCTGAGCCACATACTGACGCTCAAGTTCAAGAGAGATGCGTTCCAGTGTCGCACGTTTGAGTACCAGCCCTTCCGCAAGACCACTTTGTTTCAGGCCATCCAGCAGTGCTTCTGTCTGAATCGCTTTGTTGCCATCAATTTCTATACTGGTAATGGTCGGCAGCTCGACCAGCTGAATAATTAGGACGCCACCATCGCGGTAAAGAGAAATGTCGTCAAACAGGCCTTCACGGAACAGTCGGCGTGTCGCTTCTGCCAGACGCTCATCGTCAACCTCATCGCCAGCCGTCACCGGAAAGGCTTCAAATACAGTACCCGCAGACACACGCTGCAGACCTTCAAGTCGGATATCTTCTACAACAAAGGAAGACGCCAGCACCGACGCCGGAAACATCCCCAAAAAAAGCAAAGCCAGCCAGAAGCGCATGTAACAGTAAATCCCGTGACAGCCGGTCAGAGCCGGCTGATATCGTTATAAAAAGCCACCACCATCAAGGTCAGCAGCATAACCATGCCCACCTTCACCGCGGCAATCTGAACCGATTCGGGCAGAGGTTTGCCCCGCACCAGTTCAGCCAGATAAAACAGTATGTGCCCACCGTCGAGCATAGGTACCGGAAGCAGGTTCAGTACCCCAAGAGAGACACTCAGCAAAGCCAGGAACCCAATAAATGCTTCCATTCCACCTGACGCTGAAGCGCCGGCTACTTTAGCAATCGTGATTGGGCCACTCAAGTTCTTTACCGACACATCACCTGTGATCATTTTCCACAGGGATTCCAGCGTGAAGACGATCAACTGTCCGGTTTTTTCCAGCCCCATGACCAACGCCGGGCCCACTCCGGGCTCGCTTACGCGCAACCAGCTCTCAGGAATATCAGGCGCTTCAGCCATAACGCCGATCTGACCGATCACTTCGCCACTGTCCAGGGTGATGGCTTTGGGCCGCGCTTCGAGGCCGATCATCTGTTCGTTGCGAAGAACATCGACAAAGACAGTCTGATCCGGCGCTGCCCGGATCTGGTCTACCCAATCTGCCCAGTCATTCACCGGAGCGCCATTAACGGCGACTATTTCATCGCCCGCCAACATGCCCGCTTTCTGAGCCGGAGAATCATCCATCACCTGACCAATCCGCAGAGGAAGATCGGGCAGACGCGGAGACACACCAATCCCCGAAACGGGTTCAGGGGTATCGGTATCTCCCAACCAGTCTCTGAGCGCCAGAGTCACATTACGGGTGCTGCCTGCTTCATCTCTGACGGCCAGCTCTACATTGGTCGTCTCACCGATGTAGCTCAGCAGATGCCAACTGACGTCCTGCCAGGACTGCGCCGTCTCGCCGCCGACAGAAAGAATCTCGTCTCCCGGATAGAGACCGGCAACGGCTGCCGGCGAATCTTCATCGACGCTACCAATCACAGGCACCAGCCCGGTGGTACCACCTAAAAAGAGCATCCAGTAAACGAACACGGCAAATATGAAATTCGCCAGAGGGCCTGCGGCCGCAATCGCAATGCGGGCCCAGGGAGACTTACTGTTGAATTCCTGATGACGAAGATGCTCTGGTACCGTGGCTTCACGGCTATCGAGCATTTTTACGTAGCCACCCAGAGGAATGGGCGCCACGGAATATTCAGTGCCCTGCTTATCCTTAAGGGAGAACAGTGGCTTACCGAAGCCCACAGAGAAACGCAGTACCTGAACTCCACAACGACGGGCAACCCAGAAGTGACCATACTCGTGAATAACCACCAGAATGCTGATAGCAACGATGAATGACAGCAGGGTCACTGACTTACCTCCGCGATTGTTTCCCGGGCCCGGCTTCGCGCCCAGGCATCCGCCGACAGGATGGTTTCAATATCATCCGCCGCGACGGGACGATGTTCTGACATAACCCGGGCAATCAGGGTAGGAATATCATTAAACGGGATTTGTTCCTGTAAAAAAGCGTCAACAGCCACTTCGTTCGCTGCGTTCAGCACGGCAGGCATGGTCCCGCCAGCAGCGAATGCCTGCTTGGCCAGCCCCAGACAGGGAAAGGTTTCTTCATCTGCGGCTTCAAAATTCAGGCGGGCTATTTCAAATAAATCGAGCGAGGCAACCCCGGCTTCAATACGCTCTGGCCAGGCCATACCGTACGCAATGGGAGTACGCATATCGGGCTGCCCTAACTGCGCCAGCACCGAGCCATCACAGTACTGCACCATGGAATGAATCACGCTCTCCGGGTGCACCACGACCTGAACATCATCGGCCTGACAGTTGAACAGAAAACAGGCTTCAATTAACTCCAGCCCTTTGTTCATCAGGGTGGCGGAGTCAACTGAGATTTTTGCCCCCATCGACCAGTTCGGATGAGCAACGGCCTGGGATGGTGTGACGTCCTTCAGTGCCTCTGAAGTACGCCCGCGGAATGGACCGCCAGACGCTGTCAGTAAGATCTTGCGGATACCTTTCTCAGAGAGATCTCCGGCGTAATCAGCCGGCATGGACTGAAATATCGCATTGTGTTCGCTGTCGATCGGCAGGAGCTCAGCGCCGCCACGACGGATCGCCTCCATGAAGAGTGGCCCCGCCATCACCAAACTTTCTTTATTCGCCAGCAGAACCCGCTTGCCGGCTTCCGCCGCTGCGAGTGTTGGCAACAACCCAGCCGCGCCGACAATCGCTGCCATGACCTGATCAACCTCAGCCGCAGAAGCAACATCAATGAGGGCATCAGCACCCGCGAGAACCTGAGTGGTGGCGTCGGAAGGCAGACCTGCACGCACGCTTTCTGCAGCCTCTGCGTCAGTCATCACAGCAAACCGGGGAGAAAATTCAGCAATCTGTGCCAGCATGTCCTCTGCCCGGCGAGCAGCGGTCAGAGCATAGACGCGATAACGGTCAGGGTGACGCCGGACAACATCCAGTGTGCTGCAACCAATCGAACCTGTGGAGCCAAGAATCGTGAGCCATTGGCTCATGCAACCAGCCCCCACTGCAGCACCATCATCATAAAGGCAAAGACGGGTACTGCCGCCGCCATGCTATCAATCCGGTCCATCACACCACCATGCCCGGGAAGCAGCGATGAACTGTCTTTGATACCGCGGTGGCGCTTCATCATACTTTCGACCAGATCACCCAATACAGAGATCACCATAGTCACGACTGTGATGGCAAAAATCTTGAGTGCCTGAGCAGTATTGAGCGCCTGCAGCTGGCTATCAACGTACCAACAGGCGAATGCCGCCAGTACGAGTGTGGTTGCCAGACCGCCCCAGAAGCCGGCCCAGGATTTGCCCGGACTGACGTTAGGTGCAAGTTTGGTATTGCCCCACTTACGACCAGCAAAGTAAGCGCCGGTATCTGCTCCCCAGACCACCAGCATGACGTAGATAATTAACAGTGAACTGTGGGGTTCTTCCTTGAGGTGCATAAAGCCAACCCACATAGGAATAAGTACACACAAACCGAGAAACGCCCGGATAACACGGGCATTCCACAGGTCGGTACCGCCGGGATAGCGTTTCACCAGGGCAAACGCAACAACCCACCACAGGGTCCCCGCGGCGAGGAACCAGATTTTATATTCCGGCCAGACGCGCAGAAACCGCGCACTGATGTAGAGACAGACAAACACAAATACGGCGTAGAGAACCCGGCTCCAGTTCTTTTTGTAGCCGGCAATATTGGCCCATTCCCATGCCCCCAGACTGGCAATGATCCCGATAAATACAGCGAAAGGTTTGAGCTCCAGGAAGAAGATCCCAAAAATCATCACCGGCGCGAGCACCAGTGCGGTCAGAACGCGCTGCTTTGTCACTTTATTCAGATCCCTTCAACTGGTCGTCAGTCCGTCCGAATCGCCGTGTTCTCGCGGCGAATGCGGCTAACGCCTTTTTATATTCTTCTTCTTTAAAATCCGGCCAGAGTGCATCACTGAAGTAAAACTCAGCGTATGCGGTCTGCCAGAGCATGAAATTACTGATGCGCTGCTCACCGCCTGTGCGGATCATCAGATCAGGCGCTGGAAACTCGTTCAGCCAGGTATAACGATGGAGAGTCTGCTCATCGATGTCGGCAGGTTCAAGACGTCCGGCCTTAACTTCTTCAGCCACTTTACGGGCTGCCTGAGCGATGTCCCACTGACCACCATAATTTGCGGCCACGACCAGTGTCATGCTGTCGTTGTCGCGGGTCAGTGCTTCGGCTTCAGCGATCAGCCCCTGAATCTGAGCAGAAAAACCAGACAGGTCTCCCATCACTACGAGGCGGATATTATTTTTGTGGAGTTTCTTCACTTCACGCTGCAGTGCCATGATAAACAGCTGCATTAACGCCCCGACCTCATCCTCCGGGCGACGCCAGTTCTCGCTGCTGAACGCGAACAGTGTGAGGACTTCTACGCCCTCACGGGCGGATGTCTCAACGACAGCACGGACGGCATCAACGCCAGCTTTGTGTCCCGCAACGCCGGGCATAAAACGCTTTTTAGCCCAACGATTGTTGCCATCCATAATGATGGCAACATGGCGCGGCACACTTCCCTGCGCCGCTGAGGTGTGGTCGATACTGGTGGACATGAATCAGACCTTCATCAGGTCTTTTTCTTTCTCTGCCAGCAGTGCATCCACCTGCGCGATATATTTATCGGTCAGCTTCTGCATCTGATCTTCCGCACCACGCGCTTCGTCTTCAGTGATCTCTTTATCCTTCAGCAGATCCTTGAAAGTGCTGTTCGCATCACGACGGATATTCCGCACAGAGACACGGCCTTTCTCTGCTTCAGAGCGCGCCTGCTTGATGTAATCCTTACGGGTTTCTTCAGTCAGAGCTGGCATCGGCAGACGAATGGTATCGCCGTTAGTTGCAGGGTTGAGACCCAGGTCAGACTTCAGAATTGCACGCTCAATCTGTGGAACCAGGTTCTTTTCCCATGGGTTGATCGCCAGTGCACGGCCATCTTCCACAATTACGTTCGCGACCTGGTTAATCGGGGTCGGAGTGCCGTAATAATCAACCATCACGTTATCCAGAATGGCTGGATTCGCACGACCGGTACGTACTTTCTTAAAGGCATCGATCAGAGCATTCACGCTCTTGGACATACGATCTTCAGCATCTTTATGGATTTCGTTGATCATGCTTTTAATCTCCACTCACAATCAGGGTGCCATCGCTGCCGCCTGTCATCAGACGACCCAGCACACCAGTTTCGTTCATATTGTATACGCGCAATGGCATCTTGTGATCCTGGGCCAGAACAATAGCCGTCAGATCCATCACGCCCAGTTGTTTTTCCAGGACTTCGGCGTACGTGAGAGTATCGTACTTCTGCGCCGTTGGGTCCTTTTTAGGGTCTGCAGTGTAAACGCCGTCGACGTTGGTCGCTTTCAGTACGAGATCAGCGTTAATTTCAATGCCACGCAGACAGGCAGCGGAATCGGTAGTAAAGAAGGGATTGCCGGTACCGGCAGAAAATATAACAACATCCCCCTGATTCAGCGCACGAATAGCACTGCGACGATCATAATGATCAACAACACCGCTCATCGGAATTGCGGACATCACGCGGGTTGGCATGTTGGCGCGCTCAAGTGCGTCACGCATCGCCAGCGCATTCATCACAGTCGCCAGCATCCCCATGTGGTCACCAGCAACACGATCAAGGCCCGCTTCGCTCAGCGCCTTACCACGGAACAGGTTGCCACCGCCAATGACGAGACCAACCTGCACACCTATACCCCGGAGCTGACCGATTTCAAGCGCCATACGGTCAAGGACCTTAGGGTCGATCCCGAAATCGAGCTCTCCCATAAGAGCCTCACCACTGAGTTTCAGCAGAATTCGCTTGTATTTCGGACTTTTTTGCTCGGCCATGACAAATGTCTCCAGAAAGATAGGAAAGCTTATACACCCACGGCATAAGCCAGATAAATACAAATATGCCGGGCAAGCCCGGCATATGAATGGGTATTCACATCGCGTGAACTACCCGCAGCTACGATCAGCCTTTCAGCTGAGCAGCAACTTCTGCAGCGAAGTCAGTCTTCTCAACTTCGATGCCTTCGCCTACTTCCATACGCAGGAAGCTGACAACTTCGGCACCGCCAGCTTTAACCAGCTGACCTACAGTCTGGTCAGGGTTCTTAACGAACGGCTGATCCAGCAGGCTGTTTTCTTTCAGGAACTTGTTGATACGACCAACCATCATTTTCTCAACAATTTCTTCTGGCTTGCCAGCCATGTCTGGCTGCGCCTTGATGATTTCTTTCTCTTTCTCGAGAACGTCAGCAGGCATATCTTCACCACGAACAACGCGTGGGTTAGAAGCAGTAACGTGCATAGCAACGTCTTTAGCCAGCTCTTCGTCACCCGCAGTCAGCGCAACAATACATGCGATCTTGCCGTTAGAGTGAACGTAAGCACCAACAACTGGCGCTTCAACTACTGCCGGACGACGAACAGTGATGTTTTCACCGATTTTCTGAACCAGAGCTTCACGAGCTTCTTCCAGTTCGCCAGCCATCAGAGCAGCGACGTCGGTTTCTTTTGTTTCAGCCAGTTTGGCAACGACTTTGTCAGCGAATGCTGCAAAGTTAGCATCGCCAGCAGCGAAGTCAGTTTCAGAGTTAACTTCAACGATTACCGCAGAACCGTTGTTAACAACAACACGCAGCTTACCTTCTGCAGCAGTACGGTCAGCTTTCTTAGCTGCTTTCAGACCGGAGTTCTTACGCAGGTCTTCGATTGCTTTATCGATATCACCTTCAGCAGCGGTCAGTGCTTTTTTGCACTCCATCATGCCAAGGCCGGTACGCTCACGCAGCTCTTTAACCAGGGCAGCAGATACGTTTGCCATGTTGAATTTCCTCTTGATTTAACTTGTCAGTAAACGTTTTAAAAAAAGGGGCCAGGCCCCTTTTTCGATTCCGGTCTGATTACTCAGCCGCAGGTGCTTCGTCGGCTACAGCGACGAACTCATCTGCAGAAGCACCGCCCTGCTTGCCTTCCAGGATCGCGTCTGCCATGGCAGTTGCGTAGATCTGGATTGCGCGGATCGCATCATCGTTACCTGGGATAACATGATCAACACCGTCAGGGTTAGAGTTAGTATCAACAATACCTACAACCGGGATACCCAGCTTGTTTGCTTCCTGAACAGCGATACGCTCGTGATCAACGTCGATTACGAACAGAGCATCAGGCAGACCGCCCATCTCTTTAATACCACCGATAGAACGCTCGAGCTTATCCATTTCACGGGTACGCATCAGAGCTTCTTTCTTGGTCAGCTGTTCGAAAGTGCCGTCCTGCTTCTGAGCTTCAAGGTCACGCAGACGCTTGATGGACTGACGGATAGTCTTGTAGTTGGTCAGCATACCGCCGAGCCAGCGGTGAGCAACGAAAGGCTGGCCAGAACGCTCTGCCTGCTCTTTCATGATCTTGCCCGCAGCACGCTTGGTGCCAACGAACAGAACCTTGTTGTTCTTGGAAGCCATACCTTCAACCAGCTTCAGAGCGCCGTTCAGTGCTGGAACAGTCTGCTCAAGGTTGATGATGTGGATTTTGTTACGTGCGCCAAAGATGTATTTGCCCATCTTTGGGTTCCAGTAACGAGTCTGGTGACCGAAGTGTACACCTGCTTTCAGCAGGTCACGCATGCTTACTTGTGCCATGATATTTTTACCTTATATAGGGGTTAGGCCTCCACGCACCCTCAGCACCGACCTGCGGTTAAGCAGGCACCCCGGCACTTCGTTACAGTGCGTGTGTGTTATTACGTTATACCGGTCTCTCCGGCATACGGCGTCGAGCGCGGGCGCTTTATACCACTTTTACTCCAGCCGCACCAGCCCCGGGATACTTAAGGAGGGTATGGATTGATGAAGGTAGCGGTTCAACATATAGCCATCTGGCAGTACAATAGCCAGATTGAATGACATAACGGAATCGCAGGTACCGATGAGCGTCACGATTAACACGGCGGAAGACATCGCCAAGATGAGGGTAGCCGGCCGTCTGGCGGCCGAGGTGCTGGAAATGATTGGCGAGTATGTAAAGCCGGGTGTATCCACGGGCGAGCTCGACCGGATCTGCCACGACTACATTGTCAATGTGCAGCACGCCATCCCAGCTCCGCTGAATTACCACGGCTTTCCTAAGTCGATCTGCACATCGATCAACCAGGTCATCTGCCACGGTATTCCCAGTGACGACAAGATCCTGAAGAAAGGCGACATCGTTAACATTGATATCACCGTCATCAAGGATGGTTATCACGGTGATACCAGCGCAATGTTCTGCGTCGGTGAGGTTCAGCCTGCTCTCGAACGCCTCATCCGGGTCACCCAGGAATGCCTCTATCTGGCCATTGATATGGTCAAACCCGGCGTTCGCCTCGGTGATATCGGCCATGCCATCCAGACACATGCCGAAGGCAATCATTACTCGGTTGTACGCGAGTATTGTGGACACGGTATCGGTAAGAACTTCCACGAAGACCCTCAGATCCTGCACTACGGTAAGCCCGGCACAGGCATGGAGCTGCAGGAAGGTATGATTTTTACTATCGAGCCAATGATCAACCTGGGCACCCGCCACAACAAGCTGATGAAAGATGGCTGGACAGTCGTCACGAAAGACCGCAAGGCCTCAGCACAATGGGAGCACACTATGGTCGTCACGGCTGATGGCGTTGACGTGCTGACCCGACGGAAAGAAGAAGAGCAATTCTGGAAGTGAGTAACGGGCAGGCTGCTCCAGCACTCCCGGAACTGGACGAAGACGTACTTTATCAGCAGCTCACCGAGCGGGGCCTGCCCCTGCCCGTGATCAAACCTGAGTTGACACGCATCCGCGAAGAAGCCAATGCGTACTTCAGAGAAACCCTCGATGCTGACACTCTGGTGCCGCTGCGTGCAACTCTGATGGACCGCGTTCTGCGTGCTTTATGGCGGTTCCGCAATCTGCCAGCGGAAGGGCTGGCACTGATTGCTGTCGGCGGCTATGGGCGCGGCGAACTCCACCCCTACTCTGATATCGATGTACTGATACTGGCCCGCAGCGAAGACGACATCAACAACAATGCCAGCGACCTGCAGGACTTCATCACCCTCCTCTGGGACCTGAAACTCGATGTTGGACACAGTGTCCGCACACTTGCCGAATGCGTCTCCGAGGCCAGCGGCGATCTGACCATCATCACGAACATGATGGAGAGCCGCACCCTGGCGGGAGACACATCGCTCCACCCTGATCTGAAAGACAGTGTCGCCGCAGACAGAATCTGGCCGGCTGCATCCTTCTTTGAGGCCAAGTGGACCGAACTGAATCAAAGACACGACAAACACAACAGCGCCGAGTACAACCTGGAGCCGAATGTTAAAAACTCTCCGGGCGCACTTCGCGATGTACAGACCATCAGCTGGGTGGCTATGCGTCACTTCGGTAAAGGCACTCTGTCCAACCTCCAGGACAGCGGATTCCTTACGTCGTTTGAATACCAGCGCCTGGCGAGCAGCGTCAGCTTTCTCTGGCAGGTCCGGTACGCACTGCACATGCTTGCGGGGCGCGAAGAAGACCGTCTGCTATTTGATCTGCAGAAGCAGGTCGCAGAGTTGCTCGGTTATCGCGACAACAGCCGCCAACTTGGCGTAGAGCGGTTTATGTCACAGTTCTACCGCCATCAGCTCTCGACCATACAGTTGTCTGAGATGCTACTGATGCATTTCAACGAAGATTACATGAAGTGCAACGATAACCAGTTTCAGGCGGTTAATGAGCACTTCGTGCTCTGTAATGGTTATCTGCAACTGAAAACCCCTGGCCTGTTCCGCGATGAACCTGTGTGGCTGCTGAAGGTCTTTGTTCTCCTTGCACAATTGCCTGATACCCGAGGGATGCACTCCAGTACCATCCGCGCACTGCGGGATAACCGCAATATGATCGATGACGACTATCGCCAGAACCCTGAGCATAACGCCACGTTTATGGCCCTGCTCCGCAACAAGTCACGGGTAGTCCGCGAGCTCTCACGGATGATGCGTCATGGCATTCTGGGTCGCTACATTCCGGAGTTTGGCCGTGTCATTGGCATGATGGAATACGACCTGCTGCACAAATATACGGTCGATGATCATAGCTTCCGTATGATCCGCCTGCTCAGACACTTCCGTTATGGCGATGTTCGGGAGCAGTTTCCTATCGCCTCTCGACTGATTCACAAAATTCAGAAAAAAGAAGTCCTGTATCTCGCCGCTCTGCTTCACGACACAGGCAAAAGCATGGAAGGCGATCACTGCCTTCACGGCGGGGAGATTGCCGAAGCGTTCTGCAGACAACATGCACTCAAACCCGCCGACACTCACATGGTCAGCTGGCTGGTCAGCAATCACCTGCTGATGTCCGACGCGCTGCAGAAGTATGATCTGAGTAACCCGGAAGACATACATCAGTTTGCACTCGAAGTGGGCGATCAGTACCACCTGGATATGCTCTTCCTGATCTCTGTTGCAGATACGCACTCGACGAATCCTGATCTCTGGACGCCATGGCGCGCAGAACAGATGCGAAGCCTTTACCGCAGTACACAGGCGGCGCTGCGTCGCGGCCTGGAAAATCCACTGCACAAAGACGAAGTCATTGAGGAAATTCAGCAGGAGGCCATTGCCCAGCTGAAAGACTACGGCCTGCCTGAATCCCGTGTCCGTGAAATATGGGGTGTCCCCGGAGATGACTACTTCCTGCGTGAAGGGGTAGACAACATCGTCTGGCACACCCGTGAGATAGATTCACACGGCAGCAGCGAAAAGCCGCTGGTATCCATCCGCCAGACCTCCGACCGGCAGTTTGAAGGGGCGACACAGATTTTCATTTTTATGAAAGATCAGCCGAATCTCTTCGCCGTCACAACCGCCACGCTGGATCAGCTCAATCTGAATATTCAGGATGCACGCATCATGACCTCAGAAGCTGAAAACAATGCGGTAGATACCTATATTGTTCTCGACGAGAACAATGAGGCAATCGTTGATCCGGAGCACATCCGCTCCATCAGAAATACGCTGTGCGAAGCACTGGCTGAGCCAGAAGACTACAGCACGATTATCCAGCGCCGCACCCCCCGGATGCTCAAGCAGTTTATGGTGCCAACCCAGGTGACGATCAGTAATGATCCGATCCGCAAGCGCACCGTGCTTGAAGTCGTGGCAGCTGACCGCCCCGGGCTTCTTGCCCGTATGGGTAAGATACTGGCAGAGCATAATGCTCAGCTACAGGGCGCCAAGATCCTGACCGAGGGCGAGCGGGTCTCGGATATCTTCTTTATCGTTGATCAGAACAACGAACCTTTCTCTGACCCTGACTTCTGCCAGGCGCTTACCGATGCTGTCGAAAAAGGCCTGGATCAGCAGGTCGAAGAGCAGACGGCCGTCTGAAGCAGAACAATGCGTTCTGACGGCCCTGCTCGGCAGTAACGGGTTTTTCCGGTTAAATTATTAAGACATGCCCTAGTAGTCATTCCCGGAGGCAACATGACGCAACGCACCCTCGAAAGCTTTATCCGCAGCCACCCGAGCTCTGACGGCGACGGCGTAAAAATCCGCCGGCTGGCGCTTTTCAATCAGCGCCAGGCCGATCCGTTCCTGATGCTCGACGAGCTGGTGTCCGACGATGAAAAAGACTACATGGGCGGCTTCCCACCTCACCCACACCGTGGCATGGAAACACTGACGTACCTGCGCAAAGGCGCCCTGATACATCGGGATCATCTCGGTAACCGTGGGGAAATCCGCAGCGGTGGCGCACAGTGGATGTCCGCCGGCAAAGGCATCATTCACAGCGAAATGCCTGAACGGGATCTCGGAGGGCTGCACGGCTTCCAGCTCTGGATCAATCTCCCGGCAGCCGAAAAGATGTGTGACCCGAAGTACCGTGATGTGACCGCGGAGGAAATCCCGGTAGTCACACTCAACGACGAAATCACGGCCACTGTGATTGCCGGCGAATGGAATTTTGAGGAAGGACAAGTAACGGGCCCACTGATGGACCTTTCAGCCTCTGCGGGCTACCTGGATCTGTTTATCCCCGCCGGCGCTTCCATTGCCCTGCCCGTAAACGACGGAGAGCGCGCAATCGCCTATGTCTATCAGGGGGCGCTGAGTACCGGTCAGACACTGCCGGACAAAACATTGCTTGTGTATTCAACGCAAGGAGATGAGGTCACTCTGAAGGCCGACAGCGACAGCCGTGTGCTCTTTCTCACCGGGCAGCCTATTCTCGAGCCAGTGGCGCATTACGGTCCCTTTGTAATGAACACCACAGAAGAAATTGAACAGGCCATCCGCGACTACAACAGTGGCCAGTTCGGGCGCTGATCTCAGGATTCAGCCGAGGGCTTCTTACGCTTCACTGGCGCAAAGCCCTCGTTATCCATCAGAGTACCTGTGGATTTAGGCCGGGATGGACGTGGGCCAAGTTTCTTCTTCGCAGACGGCGCTTTCTTAGCACCCACTTTTTTATTGTCTTTCGTCTTTTTCTTCTTAGGCCCCGCCGCCTTACCAGACGCCTTCACTTTCTTCGGCCCGGTATAGTTGCCCTTCAGCTCTTTGATCGTCCGGGGCTCCATCTCCTGTTGAATATAACGCTCGATGGCAGCTTTAAGGTTCCACTCGCGGGGAGAAATCAGGCTGATTGCCAGCCCCTGACGCCCTGCACGACCCGTACGTCCGATCCGGTGGATATATTCATCCCCCTTACGGGCCAGATCGTAGTTGATCACCAGATCCATGCCATCAACATCAAGACCACGGGCCGCCACATCAGTTGCAATCAGAACGTCACGGCGCCCCTCACGCAGACATTGCATGACATAATTCCGCTCATCCTGAGTCATGTCGCCATGCAGCATAGCGACACCGTTGCGATGCCGGCGAACAAACTCTGACAGACGCTCAACCTCAGTACGACGGTTAACGAAAATAATTGCCTTACCGAAGGTCTCATTAGCCAACAGCCAGGTCAGCAAACGGTCTTTATGGCTGTTGTCGTCGGCGAGAATACGTTGCTGAACAATAAACTCGTGCTGCTCCTGCACACTCTGGGTAGTGATCTTAGACGGTGAACGAAGCCAGGAGCGGGCAATACGTCCGACACCTTCATGTCTTAACGTGGCAGACAACATCATGGTCTGACGCTCGGAACGACACTTACCGACAATGATCTCCATGTCTTCGGAGAAGCCCATGTCCAGCATGCGATCCGCTTCATCAAGAATCAGAAACTCCAGATCTCCCAGCTCGACGGTATCCCGCTTGATATGATCGACCAGGCGCCCGGTCGTCGAGATCAGGATCTCAGGATTTTTACGCAGCATAGATGCCTGATACTTAAACTCCTCTCCGCCTGTCAGCACACCGACATTAAGAGACGTGAGATCCGTCAGCTTCTTCGCCTCTTTAAAGACCTGGCGAGCCAGCTCCCGGGTAGGAACGAGCACAAGCGCCCTAGTTGCAGAGTCCGGAGCTTCGACCGATAGTAACTGCTGCATAACAGGCAACAGGTACGCCAGTGTCTTGCCGCTACCGGTCTCTGCACAGACCTGAAGGTCTTTACCTGCGACCGCCAGAGGGATGACCTCAGCCTGAACTTCTGTTGCTTCAGAGATGTTCTGTTTTTCCAGTCCCAGCAACAGGCGCTGATGTAATTCTGTTTTCGCAAACACAGGCGGTCTTCTCGTCAGAGTAAAAGGAGCATTATACCAGACTCTTGAGAATATCCCGCGCATCTGCCCACACGGAACCATCAAAGGCAGGCTGTAACTAAACAGACTGAAGCCTTACACTGGCGCCATTATTTTCGTCAAAGGAACGCAAAGGACACTCCGATGAAACCATTGATTCTCGCCTCACTGATCGGTGCCACCGTCGCGGGCTGCGCAACCACGCCAACAGGTCGCTCACAGTTAATGATAGTGTCGCCTGATTCTGCCATTGTGGAATCTCAGAAAGCCTACGCCAGCACAGTCGGCGAACTGGATCAGAATAATCAACTGCTGACGGACCCCTCCTGGGTAAAACGTATTTCCGATATCACGGGTCGCCTCGTGACGGAGGCCATCAAGCTTCAGCCGGAAACTAAAAACTGGGAATGGAGCGTCGCCATTATTGATGATCCAAACACCCTGAACGCCTGGTGTATGGCCGGAGGACGCATGGCGATTTACAGCGGCATCGTTACTCAACTCAATCTGACAGACGATGAAATCGCACAGATCATGGGACACGAGATCTCTCACGCACTTGCCAATCACACCGCTGAGCGCATGTCGCGTGCCGTTGTGTTAAATGCTGGCCTGCTGGCGGCAGGCGCGGTGACGGATAACAACGGCATGGTTCTTACTGGCACGGCGATGGCCGCAAAACTCGCACTTGAACTGCCAAACAGCCGTACTGCAGAATCTGAAGCGGATGAGATCGGAATTAAGCTCGCGACGCTCGCAGGCTATAAGCCGGACGCTGCGGTTTCTCTGTGGAATAAAATGCAGAAAGCTGG
>Ga0208830_1000372_pt1 | contig 23218 bp, 21 predicted proteins | sample DeeseametaMP2634_FD_184169 | JGI IMG/M metagenome (GOLD analysis project Ga0208830, IMG submission 184169) | Marine microbial communities from the Deep Atlantic Ocean - MP2634 (SPAdes) | ecosystem: Environmental > Aquatic > Marine > Oceanic | place: Northeast of Antigua and Barbuda, North... | reverse complement strand
AAGCCGGTCCAGAAGCCAGTTCTGAGCAGACAGCGGTTCTTCACCTTCGGCCGGCTGCTGACGGACATAGCTGCCATCTGACTGAAGAATCCAGGCCTGGGTGTTGTCCTTCATGCAGATTTCCAGCTCTTCTTTCATCCGCTCTTTGAGTTTATTACTCTCAATCGGAAACGCTGTCTCGACGCGACGCAGCAGATTCCGCTCCATCAGATCGGCGCTGGCCGCGTAGATCTCGTCTTTGCCGTCGTTCAGGAAATAGAACACCCGCGTGTGCTCAAGAAAGCGCCCGATAATAGAACGGACCTCAATATTCTCAGACACACCCGCAATGCCCGGACGCAGGCTACACATGCCACGAATGATTAATTCGATTTTAACGCCCGCCTGCGATGCGCGATAAAGTGCGCGGATCACCTTGGGCTCTGTGAGACCATTGGCTTTCATCCGGATCAGTGCCGGGCGCCCCGCCTCTGCAACCTCGCGTTCCCGATCTATCATCTGAATGAGTCGCTTATGCAGGGTAAAAGGTGCATGAAACAGCTTCTTCACCCGCATGACTTCACCCATACCCGTCAACTGCTGAAATACCTTATGAACGTCTTCACAGATGGAGTCGTCACAGGTCATAAAGCTGTAATCGGTATAAGCGCGCGCATTCCCCGCATGGTAGTTGCCGGTGCCAAGGTGCACATAGCGACGATAAATCGCGCCTTCTTTGCGTACGATCAGCATCATTTTTGCGTGCGTTTTGTAACCCACCACGCCGTAAACAACCACCGCTCCGGCTTCCTGAAGGCGGTTTGCGAGATAGAGGTTTTCTTCTTCATCGAAGCGGGCACGCAGCTCGATGACAACCGTCACTTCTTTACCGTTGCGGGCCGCATCCACCAGTGCATTAACGATTTCTGACTTAGCACCGGTGCGGTAAAGCGTCTGCTTAATCGCGCGGACACCCGGATCTTTTGCCGCTTCCCGCAGTAAATCGACCACCGGGGTAAAAGACTCATAAGGGTGTAACAACAGAGTGTCTTTCGACCGGATACTTTCAAAAATGCTCTTCTTAAAGTTCACATTTTTGGGCAGCCCCGGAGTAAATGGCGCGTAGCGGAGGTCCGGGCGGTTAATCTGATCAATGACTTCAATCAGTCGTCCAAGGTTAACCGGTCCATTTACTTTATACAGATCGGTTTCTTCCAGATTAAACTGACGCAGCAGAAATGCGATCAGCTCGTCCGGGCAATTATCTGCGACTTCCAGACGCATCTCTTCACCGAAGTTACGCGAGTGCAGTTCATCTTCGAGTGCAGAAGCCAGATCAGACGTTTCTTCATGATCGATATCCAGGTCAGCGTTTCGGGTCACCCGGAACTGATAGCAACCTTTCACCGACATCCCAGGGAAAAGCTCATCGGCATATTCGTGAATAATCGACGACAGGAAGACAAAGTGATCCCCTCCTTCGGTCAATTCGTCGGGCAGGCGAACGGTCCGGGGCAGAGAACGCGGAGCAGGAATAATCGCGAGGCCGGTTTCACGGCCAAAGGCGTCTTTTCCTTCCAGAGCGACGATAAAGTTCAGGCTCTTATTTACCAGACGCGGGAACGGGTGTGAGGGGTCCAGTCCGATCGGACTGACCAGCGGCTGAACATTTTCGTCGAAGTACTCACGTATCCACTGACGCTGATCTTCGGTCCATTCGGCACGGCGCAGAAAATGGATATTTTCCTGCTTCAGTGCAGGCAGCAGAGTGTCGTTAAGAATCTCGTACTGACGGGCAACGTTAATACTGCACAGGGCATAGATTTCGTTAAGTACCTGAGCTGGGTGCAGGCCATCGATACCAGCCTGCTCCCGGGCGAATGTCAGCTGGTGAGCTAAATCCGCCACCCGGACTTCATAGAATTCGTCGAGATTCTTACTGAAAATGCAGAGGAAAAACAGGCGATCCAGCAATGGATGAGTTTCATCCAATGCCTGAGCAAGCACGCGGATATTAAACTGCAGATGACTCAGTTCACGGTTGATATACAACTCGCTGCTGGTCAGATCTGGTGCAGTGTCGGACGTCGCCATACCCGGCTCCTGAATCGGTACTATTTCCCCTGGACTCATTAATTATCGTTTAACTCAGCAAATTGTTTTGCGTAGTACGTCAGAATTCCATCCGCGCCTGCGCGTTTAATGCACATCAGCGACTCAAGCATGACGGCATTGTCATCCAACCAGCCATTGGCAGCCGCCGCTTTGTGCATCGCGTATTCGCCACTGACCTGATAAACAAAGGTCGGGGCTTTAAATTCTTCTTTCACCCTGCGCACGATATCCAGATACGGCATACCTGGCTTAACCATCACCATATCTGCGCCCTCAGACAGATCCAGTGCCACTTCGTGCAGGGCTTCGTCGGTATTCGCCGGGTCCATCTGATAAGTCTTTTTATCCGCCTTGCCCAGATTCGCCGCTGAGCCCACCGCGTCACGGAAAGGACCGTAGTAAGCCGATGCATACTTGGCGGAGTACGCCATGATGCGGGTATTCACGAACCCGTCTTCTTCCAGTGCCGCACGGACTTCACCGATACGGCCATCCATCATGTCAGACGGAGCCACGATATCGGCCCCAGCTTCAGCATGAGACAACGCCTGCTGCACCAGCGTATCGACGGTGCGGTCATTGAGAACGTAACCGTTTTTATCAATGATGCCGTCCTGACCGTGTGTCGTGAACGGATCCAGCGCCACATCAGTGATCACGCCCATATCAGGCACCGCATCCTTAATCGCCCGGACCGCGCGCTGCGCCAGACCATTCGGATTAAATGCTTCTTCCGCCAGTTCGGATTTAGCATCCGCAGGCGTGACCGGAAACAGCGCCATCGCTGGTACACCCAGCTTATAAAGGTGCTTGGCTTCTGCTACCAGCAGATCCACCGACAGACGCTCGATGCCAGGCATTGACGCAATGGCTTCGCGCTCCTGATGGCCTTCAAGCACAAATACCGGGTAAATCAGGCTGTCGACGGTCAACTGAGTCTCGCGCATCAGACGACGTGAAAAATCATCGCGACGCATGCGGCGCAGGCGGGTTTCCGGAAAGAAACGTTGAGCATCATTAAAAGCCATGACGGTATTCTCCTGAGGTGGCGGGTAATTCGGACAGGCGTGATTGTAGCCTGAATACCGCGCCGGCTCTGCATGGATTTGTCCGTGCGGCGCAGTATGTGACCTTAATGTGAAAATTTTATGACAGACATCATGCCCGCCCACCTGATCGTGTGACAGACACAAAAAAGCCGCTCGTCGGAGCGGCTTTCGAATCGGTCGTCAGACCACCATAAGCTCGGTGCCTATGGCCTCTTTGAGTTTCTTCATCGCGTTCTTTTCAAGCTGGCGGATACGCTCAGCGGAAACGTTATAGACCGCGGCCAACTCGTGCAGAGTGGCTTTCTCTTCCGTCAGCCAACGCTGCTGAAGAATGGTGCGGCTACGCTCATCAAGATCACTCAATGCCTGATGCAGACGATCATTTGAGTCCTGCTCGAAGTTGTCGCGTTCAACGACGCGGGCAGGGTCATAGCTATGGTCTTCGAGATAATGGGCAGGTGCCTGCCACGCGGTATCATCATCTTCATCCGCACCCGCATCAAACGCGGCATCATGCGCATTGAGACGACCTTCCATCTCGAACACAGTTTTGGTTTCTACGCCCAGATCTTCAGCGATTGACTCGGCTTCGGCCTGAGTCAGCCAACCCAGTTTTTTCTTCTGGCTACGCAGATTAAAGAACAGCTTACGTTGTGCTTTCGTGGTAGCCACTTTCACAATGCGCCAGTTCTTCAGGATAAATTCGTGGATCTCAGCTTTGATCCAGTGCACCGCGAAGGACACCAGACGAACGCCAACCTGAGGATCAAAGCGCTTAACGGCTTTCATCAGGCCTACGTTGCCTTCCTGAATCAGGTCGCCCTGGTTGAGTCCGTAACCGGAATAACTGCGGGCAATATGTACGACAAAGCGCATGTGGGACAGAACCAGCTGACGGGCTGCTTCCAGGTCCTCATGGTAATGAAAGCGCTCGGCCAGCTCTTTCTCTTCGTCTGGCGAGAGCATAGGAATCGCATTAACCGTAGTAATGTAGGCGTCCAGGTTGGCACCTGGCGACATGGCATAAACGGCTTGCAAACCAGTGTTCATCTCACACTCCTGTTGGATATGCCCGTATACGGGCGTTTTGTGCGCGAATCAGTGTAGCACCGACTCAATGAGACCGCCAATGACCGCATTTGTTCCGGCCGGGCGTACCTCTCAATCTCAGAATATCAGTATCCATGGGCCCCGAGTGTATAAAAACGTCGGGATTCACTGATCCACGTCAGGGCTCAATCTGGTGCAGATGACGGAACACAGACCACCAGGCACCCACCCAGCCAAGCAACATGGCGCCACCTAACAAGACCAGCGCCGCGCCCGCTGACAGTGGCTGAAGTTCGTATTCTGAACCATACAACTGGGCCAGCTGCTCCACCGGTCCGCTGACCAGCAACCAGCCAATCACCAGCAGTATCCAGGACATCAGCCCACCGACCATACCGAACCAGAGTCCCATATAAAGGAAAGGACGACGCACCCAGGCGTTGGTGCCGCCCACCAGCTTAGTCACCCGGATCTCATCAACCCTGTTAGCGATCGACAGGCGGATGGTGTTACCCACCACCAGCACAATGGCGAGAGCGAGCAGACTGCCCAACACCCAGATAATGCGTTCACTGAGCGCCAGCAGCGCATGCAGGCGATCCAGCCAGGCGGTGTCCAGATCGACCAGATCAACCAGTGATTCTTTTTCGAGGCGGGTTCCCAGTGCCAGAACATCGTCCCGGCCCGCCGTCAGAGACGGCTCAACCACGATGACGCCCGGCAGCGGATTCTCAGGCAGCAGATCGAGTGCGTCACCCAGCCCACTGCCTGCACGGAATTCTTTCAGTGCCTGATCAGCACTGATATAGATAACGCCTGCAACATGATCAAACCCTTTAATGCGCTCTGATAACGCCTGACCGGCACGATCCGCTGTAGCGGGCTTGAGATAGACACTGATACTGCCTGACGCCTGGAACCGGCTGCTCAGCTGCGCGAGGTTATCCAGCGTCATCCACATCGCCCCCGGAAGAGTGAGTGCGATAGCGATCACCAGCCAGGTCATGATGCTGCCAAACGGACGCGACAGAAGGCGCATCAGGGTTTCAACCGCCACCAGCTGGTGCTGCTGTCCCCATGCACGAAGGCGGTCCTGAATACCGATGGTGCGGGCGGATGCGCCCGGAGATCCCTTAGAGGCCATATTCCACCCGCTCATAGAGTGAACCGTGATCGAGAATCAGGCGGCGATGCCCCATGCGTTCAATCAGGGAAATATCGTGCGTCGCAATCAGTACGGTGACTCCTACCTGCTGAAAACGCAGAAAGAGATTCATGATTTCTTCGGAGAGTTCGGGGTCCAGGTTACCGGTCGGTTCATCGGCCAGTAGCAGCTTAGGTTTGTTGACCACCGCACGGGCAATACCGACCCGCTGCTGCTCCCCACCGGACAACTCGATCGGATTTCGACCTTCATAGCCAAGCAACCCTACCGAATCGAGTGCAGCGCGCACCCGGCGTGCGGTTTCCGCGGGCTGAAATCCCGAAACCAGAAGCGGCAAGGCCACGTTATCAAACACAGTACGGTCGAAAAGCAGCTGGTGATTCTGAAATACGGTACCAATGCGGCGGCGCAGATACGGCACCTGCGACGAACGCATACGGCCAAGATCCTGACCATCGACGTAGACCGTGCCACGGCTGGGACGCTCCATCAGAGTCATCAGTTTCAGCAGGGTACTTTTACCTGCACCACTGTGCCCTGTCAGAAAGGCAAACTCACCTTTCGCCAGTTCAAAGCTGATATTACTCAGCGCGTCTTTACCACCGGCGTAGCGTTTACCAACACCCTCGAAGCGCACCATGCTCATGAGAGACTCCGTCAGCTGTCCTTCTCGTCGTGGCGGAACAGGGCACGGGTGAAATCATCCGCGTTGAATGGACGCAGATCATCAATCCCTTCCCCGACACCGATGTAGCGTACTGGCAGCCCAAACTGCTTCGCCAGTGCGAAAATAATACCGCCCTTCGCAGTACCGTCGAGCTTAGTCAGGGTCAGACCCGTAACGCCCACCGACTGCAGGAACTGCTTGGTCTGGTTAACGGCATTCTGGCCGGTGCCCGCATCGAGAACCAGCATGACTTCATGCGGCGCTGTGTCATCAATTTTTTTCATGACCCGGACAACCTTTTCCAGTTCCTGCATCAGGTTGTCTTTGGTATGCAGACGCCCGGCGGTATCTGCAATCAGAATATCGGTTTTGCGCGACGTCGCCGCCTGGACAGCATCAAACAGAACCGACGCCGAGTCGGCCCCGGTATGCTGCGCAACGACCGGCACATTATTCCGCTCGCCCCAGACCTGAAGCTGCTCCACCGCAGCGGCACGGAAGGTATCCCCCGCCGCCAGCATGACGCTCTTTCCGCGGTTCTGAAACTGCTTGGCCAGCTTACCAATGGTGGTGGTTTTACCAACGCCATTGATACCAACCATCAGAATCACATAAGGCTTTTTGGTGCTGTCGATCACCAGAGGTTTCTGCGAAACGGCCAGCATGTCCTGAAGCTCTTCAATCAGGGCCTCGTAAAGCGCTTCTGAATCTTTCAGCTCTTTGCGCGATACCCGTTTGGTCAGACGGCCAATGATTTCTGTGGTCGCCTCGACGCCCACATCTGCCATGATCAGCTGGGTTTCCAGCTCTTCCATCAGGTCGTCATCGATCTCTTTTTTGCCCAGCAACAGACTGGAGAGACCATCGGTAAAGTTGGAGCGGGTTTTACTTAAACCAGCGCGCATACGACCGAAGAAACCTTTCTTCTCTTCGACCGGGCGCTGCGCAACCGGAACCATCACATCATTGGCTGACGCGGTGTCCTCTGCTGCAGGCTCTTCAACCTCAGGCTCTTCTGCGGCAGCGGCATCAACAACGGCTTCTTCCGCAGACTCCTCAATCTGTGCTGCAGCCTGCTGCAGTACAGCTTCGGTTTCAGACACCACCTCATCGGCCACCGTGTCAGTCACCAATGCACTGACCGGCTCGACCGGCCCGGGAGTGGCAACCGGCGCTTCAGCGGTTTCGGGAAGGGGTTCGGCAGCAACACCGGTGTCGGTCTGTTGCTCTTCAGCGACCTCAGATACAGCGTCGGGTGCTGGGCTTTCAGGCTTGTTTTTCTTACGCTTAAAGAAATCAAACATGGGGATTCTCAGTGTCCATCACGGTCAGGATAGGCAGGAGCAAGCCTGCCAGTCTAAACTTGGGCGGGTATCGTATCATTAAATCCCCCACAGGTTCTGTATTTCACAGGGAGTAAAACGCCAATGCTCAATGGCCTCAGTCGCCGTTCTCTGAATGTCATCATCATTGGCTCGATGCTGCTGATTGTCTGGATCAACCTGCGCAATAGCGGTGAAGACGCCACCCTCGAACCCCTGACACTGGCGCCGTTACCGGCGCAGCAATGGCAACTCTGGGACAGCTCAGAGGGTGTTCCTCTGCGCTGGCAGACCCTGCGCAGCGACACCCTCACCATCGCGATCAGCGGCGCCGAAGGCTATCGCTTACATCTGAGCATTCCGGCAGAAAACTGGGCCTCTGCACTAAAAGACGCCGCACCGTCCCTGCCCGCCGCCCGCGCAGCGGGTATCGCATTGCAGGGGCCACTCAGCGACGAAGATATGCGCAGCTCTGCTGCCTGGCTGATCCATCACCTGCAACTGAAAGCGCCACTCAGCCGGGCCGGACAACAATGTCAGCTCAGTTATCCGGCGGGGGCTTACTGGTTCAACGATCAGACAAATGCCAGCTGGGGCACTCCGGCGCCGGTGAACGGCGCCGCGCTGCCTGATAACGCACAGTGGGCAGGCTTCCGCGAAGCGGCGACGCGCTCGCTGCGCAAAGACTGGCTGTCACCGACGCGCAGCATCGACATTCAGAGTGAACTTGCCTACCATCGCTGGCCCGAAAATTACCTCCAGGCCCTGTATCAGGATCTTGGCTCGGCTCAGCCTGACTCTGCTGCACTCTACGCAGCCTGCATTCATTCAGTTACCGGACGGATAGCACATTGAGCAAACAGTCACATCACCAGCTGCGCATTATCGGTGGCGAGTGGCGCTCCCGGCGCCTGCGTTTTCCTGCCATTGATGGCCTGCGCCCGACGCTCGACCGCGTCAGGGAGACTCTCTTCAACTGGCTGCAGCACGATATTGAAGGTGCCCGCGTGCTCGACGCTTTTGCTGGAAGCGGCGCCCTCGGGTTCGAGGCACTGTCACGCGGTGCCAGAGAAGTTATTTTTCTGGAGAAGAATCCCAAGGCGGCCATACAGTTAAAAGAAAATCTGCAGACGCTTGGGGCAGGCAATGCGCAGGTCTGGGCAGGCGATGCTCTGGTCTGGTTAGATCAGAACCCGGAGCCTTACGATCTGGTATTTCTTGATCCGCCCTTTGGCAAAGAGCTTCTGCAACCGGCTCTCGACCGGCTGACGCTGTTACCCGGCGCACTGGTGTACGTGGAACACGAAAGCAATCTGACCCCAGTATTTCCTGCCCACTGGGATGAATATCGCTGCAAAAGCACAAAAGAGTTCTGCTTCCGCCTGTTTACGGTGGGTGAAGCCGCTACGGAAGCGTCAGAGTAACGCAGGCTCCGCCTTCCGGGCGGTTGCTGAGTTCCATCGATGCTGCCCGGCCAGGGCGAGAATGGTGCTTAATAATCAGCTTATTGAAGTACAGCCCCATTCCCGAGCGGCTGTCATCTGAGAATTCGCCGCTGAGCTGTGCTTCGCTGAAGCCCGGCCCGTTGTCTTCCACCCGGATAATCAGATCCGCTCCCGACTCTTCAGCACTCAGATAGATTTCACTGGCGCCCGCCTGAGCACTGTTATTGATCAGGTTCGTCAGAGCCATCTGCAACAGGAAGTCGTTATAAAACCCCTGACAGTCGGCATCTATGTTGTTCATGATACGAACGTCCGGATAGTGCACGGCGACGCACTCAGACGCATGGTTGGCGGTATCCGCTGGCCAGGCATCATCCGACGAAAAATTGCCCCGCTGCGTCAGGCGGTAAAGTGTCACCAGCTGCATCGCATCCTGATGGACCCGGCGCGTTCGGCTCAGGAATGGCCGTATCTGATCGTGATATTCCGCAGGCACGGCATCCAGCATCCGCTCCCCTTCTCCGACGACCGACTGCAGCTGGTTTTTCAGGTCATGAATAATGGCTCCGGCCAACGCTTCAAAGTTCATCTGATCTCCTGGCTGCCTGTTAAAGTCCGGCACTGCGACGCAAACGTTCGCAGGTGGTTTTCAATCGGTCATAACGGTCGTAACGCTCATCCAGACGTCCGATACTGCCGATCCGGCGCAGCAGCCGGTAGCAGTCTTTCAGCTGTGGAACGTCCAGCTCGTTACGTTCGATGTAACTGACCTTCGCCTGAATAGAATTCAGCAGGACACTGATGCCCGCCTCGTCATAGCGCGTTGCCTGATCAAAGGCTGCAATCGCCTCCTCCAGCCGCCCGGCTTCGTAGTGCTTAACACCCTCAGCGTTCAGCTCGGCAGAGCGTTCGCGCATGTTCATATCGTTCATCTGGTCATCAAGGGCATCCAGACGTGCCAGCAGATCCCCCGCAAGGCCGGTGGTTCTGAGCACGTCGATCATGTCACGGGCTTTTTCATGCTGGCCGGTATCCACGTAGGTCTCGGTCATAATCACCCGCTGCTCGCCGGTGGGTTCCTTGATGCGCGCCAGGGTGCTTTCAGCCTTGTCGGCCGACGTGCGTGCCTTAGAATCGTCTTTTACCAGCTTGTGCGTGTGGCTCTCAGCAATGTTGGCCTGGAAAATAACCGACAGCTGACCCACGTACTCCTGACGCATTTCATCAATAGCGCGCAGGGCTTTCGAGCAGAGCAAGCGGTTTTCTTTGGAGTTTTCACCATCTAACGAAGACTGCGCGACCTGAACAAATTTCAGATAGGTGTCAGAGGATTTATAGCAGGAGTAACGTCCCAGACGAACCGCCTGCTCAAACGCGATTCGCGCAGTGTCGATATCGTCGTTTTCGAGTGCAAGCCTGCCCAGTTCCATCTGTCTGAGTACAGCTCTGGGAGAAATTTTAACGGCAGACTGCAAGTGCTGTTGTGCCTCTTCTGGCTGACCTTTGTCCATCATGATGCGCGCCAGCCAGTCGTAACACTGCACATACATGGGATGATCCCGTAACGTGGCTTCGATCAGCTCTTTCGCTCGGTCAGGCTCACCCTTGTGATACAGACATACCGCCTGCCCCAGTCTGGCCCATGACGCCGGACGACTCTCCAGAACGCGCTCATAGGCAGCCAGCGCATCGTCAAAACGCTCCTGACGCAGACACAGTTTGCCAATCAGTCGGGAAATAGGCAGAAGCAGCCTTGGCTGGTTAGCAAGCACTTGCTGCGACAACTCAATCGCCCAGTCTGTTTCACCAAGATCGATGGCCTGATTCACAGGATGCAGAATGTCTTTGATCTGCCAGAGGCGGCCCAGACGCTCGCGCAGAATGCTGAGCGTAAACGGCTTAGTGATATAAGCATCCGGATCGTATTCCAGCGCCCCCATCACCCGGTCGACGGCATTCTCGCCCGTGACCATCACAAAAGACGACGCTGCCTTCAGGCGGTTGGTGTAGCGGGCTTCTTCGAGAATCTGTTGCCCGTCTTTGCCTTTTCCGAGGTTATAGTCGGAAAAGATCACGTCATAGTCGTGTTCCATAATGAAGCCCATGGCTTCACGTCCGTCGGTCGCACTGTCCACCTGATCGGCACCCAGCATGGTTAACATGCTTTTCAGTGCACTTCTGGCCTCCACCAGATCGTCGACAATCAGTATCCGTTTTCCCTGGAGGTGTGATTCGCTGTTCATACCGGGCCCCATGCCAAAGGTCTTTTGAGTGTAGCAGAGGTTCTGACAAGCTCCCGGACTGGCGCATCTTGCGTCGCTGAGTTCTTCACGTACACTTCGGTCTTCGCTTTATGGGGTGACTGCGTGAAAAATCTGGTTGGCTATCTGATGATCGGTCTGATTAAGACCCTTGGGTACATTTCTCTCGCTGACGCACAGCGCCTTGGTCGCATCGTAGGCCGGCTGATGTGGATGCGCAGAACCCGCTCCCGCGAGGTCGCACGGGTAAATCTCGATCTCTGTTATCCACAACTGAGCGATGCCGAGCGCACTCAGCTTCTGCGCGACACCCTCTTTCAGAACGGAATGACCGGCGCCGAGATGGGGCCGATGTGGGGATACGAACCGGACAAAATTTCCGGCATGATCCGCCAGGTTCACAACGAAGCTCTGTTCGACCGCCTGCTGGCAGAAGACAAAGGCCTGCTGCTGATGGTGCCCCATCTCGGTAACTGGGAGATCATCAGCACCTATGCCGCCCGCAAATGCAGCATTACCGCCATGTACCGCCCGGCCAAAATCCGCAGCTTCAGCGACTGGATGGTCCGCCGCCGGGAAGCCGTCGGGGCGAAGATGGTACCGACGACAGGTGGTGGGGTGAAACGCCTGTTTACCGGCCTGATGGATAAAGAAGTGATCGGTTTTCTGCCTGATCAGGAGCCCAGAAAAAAGAACGGGATTTTTGCCCCGTTTATGGGTATTCCGACCCTGACTCCCGTGCTGCCACACCAGATGATTCAGAAGACAGGTTGCAACGTGATTTTCGCGTTCAGCGAGCGTCTTCCCGATGCAGAGGGATTCGATATTCACTTCGTGGCCGCCGAAGAGGGTCAGTACAGCACCGACCCACTGGAAGCCGCAACGGCCATGAACCGCGCCATCGAAACCTGCGTCAGCCAGTGTCCGGCGCAGTATCAATGGACCTATAAGCGCTTCAAACGACGCCCGGATGGCGCCCGCAATCCTTATCGTGCTGCCGGGGTGCCATAACGACGCCGGATAACGTCATCGACGCTGGTAAAGCGGCCGCCGCCGGTAAATATCAGCGACAGCAGCATGATCGCGTAGGTGGCAGCGAACTCGATGCCATTGTTGAGGATGACGACAGACCCTCGTCCGGTCAGCCACTCGTAATGACCATGCTCCTGCAGAATGGCGCGTACCCGCTCCAGCCTCTCTGAGGCCTCCATCACCCGCTCGTTAGCCAACCAGCTACTGCTGTCGGCGATCGCCAGCCAGCCGTTTTCCCAGTGAACCGTCAACATAGCGACCAGCATGGTAAACAGCAGTGGAATACTGAGCCAGCGCACGGCAATGCCCGGAATCAGCAGCAGGCCGCCGATCAGTTCGGTCCCTGCGGCGAGCGTGACCATCAGCTCAGGGAAAGGTAATCCAAGACCCCACTCGGCATTTCCGAACCAGGCCACCGTGCTGTCGAATGACTGAAACTTGGTCCATCCTGCCTGCATCATAATGGGGGCGAGATACAGACGGATCAGCAGGGGCGCCAGCCCATCGGCAAGTTGCAGACGCTCCGTCGTGCTGGTCATCAGTTGGCTGAGTCTGGAGATCATGTGGGCTTCCTTATGTCAGAGTGTGCAGATAAGTCGCGCCAGAACGCGGGTTCTTACAACCTGACACCGCATTCTGTGAATTACTTACCCTGAGTGTCGTCGTGATCTTCAGAGCGACGGATAAGATCGCGCAGTGAGCTGACCTGGCGTCCGAACTCACGACAGCCCTGGCACATCGCCAGATGCATTGTCAGCCCAGCCCGCTCCGTGAGCTTCAACGGACGTTCCTGTGCCTCAGAAAGAAGCTTGCTCGCCTGTTCACAACTCAACATCATTGCGCCTCCGCGTTAAACCAGGATGAACTCAGACAGGCCCGCAGGCGCAGACGCGCACGGTGCAGCAACACATGCAGGTTCGCCGGTTTAATTTCCAGCGCATCGCAGATTTCGTGCGTATCCAGCTCGACAAACTCACGCATCATAAATACCCGCGCCTGCTCGCCCGGCAAGACCTCCAGACAGGCATCGAACACCCGCCAGAAATGCTCGTCAGTGACCAGCTGATCGGTATTGCCCCACGCTCTGGGCGCGCTGCCCGTCTGCCAGTGTCCGGCACTGTCAAAATATGAGTCGTCATCGGTGCTGCAATCCTTACACTCCTGCTGAACCGGCTCGCGGTAGCGGCCACGCAGTACATCCGCGATTTTGTAACGCAGAATAGAGAACACCCAGGTTTTCAGCGTCGCTTTACGCGAGAAAGACGAAGAGTTTTTCAGCGCCCCCGCCAGCGCTTCCTGAACGGCATCTTCTGCCAGGTGGGCATCGTTGAGTTGCAGACGGGCAAACGCCAGCATTTCCTGACGAAGTTTTTCGATATCAGTATCGGCGAGAGGATTAACAGGTTCAGCAGACATGTCCGTAGTCCGGAAAACGATATTTCCGGACTATAACAGACACACAGAGGCTTAACGCAACAGCAGGAGGGGAATCGGAGTGTGGGCCACCATGTCACGGGTGTGAGAACCCAGGAAGAAACTGCGCATACGCGAGTGACCGTAGGCCCCCATCACAATCAGATCAATCTTATGCTGGGCCTGATAACGCATCAGCGTTGTACGGACATCTGTCCCCTCCAGATGCTCCTCATGCACACGGAAGCCAGCCTCACGCAGACGGTCACCGGCGCTGTGCAGCTTCACGCGCTGAGGACTGTCAGCGTTCACCATAATCAGATGACACTGCAGGCCCTTCAGTAACGGGCTTTTCGGATACACATCCATAATCCGCTCAGCCGCTTCACTGCCGTCGTAAGCGATCATAAAGCTCTTTGGTTCAGGGAAGGTGCCCGGCGTCACCAGTACAGGGCAGGAAACAGAACGGAGTACGGTCTCGAAGTTAGTGCCGACACTCGCAACCTCAGGGTCGTTGTGGTCTTCACCCTGGCGGCCCATGACCAGCACACTGGTGGCTTCCTGTACTTCAAGAACCGCATCTGGCAGACGACCATGACGCTGAACCGTCGATACGTCGACCGCTCCGCGACCTTCAACCAGCTCTTTCGCGGCTTCGAGCATCAGGCTGCCATGCTGCAGAGCCAGTTTACTGCGCTGTTCGTCCAGCTCGGTCAGCTGCTGCAACAGGTGCTCGCGGCTCCCCAACCCGATACTGCCTGACATATTGGTATCCGGAGATTCCGGTTTTTCCAGCACGTGCATCAACGCCAGAGGCATCTGTAACCGCGCGCTGAGCCAGGCGGAAGCATGGCAAACGGCTTCCGCGCCGTGAGATCCGTCAATACAGGCAGTAATCTGTTTCATAGGGTTCCTTATTATCAGTGTCCGGAGAGCAGCTTCTCGACTTCCTCCGGCTTATCGTGGACGCCAAACCGGTCAACGATGGTTGAGGTCGCGTCGTTCATACCAATCAGTTCCACTTCCGCACCTTCGCGACGGAAGCGGATCACCACTTTATCGAGCGCCGATACAGAAGTGATATCCCAGAAGTGCGCCTGAGTCAGATCGATCGTCACTTTCGACACTGCCTCACGGAAATCAAACGATTTCCCGAACGCATCCGAGGATGCAAAAAATACCTGACCTACCACGCGATAGACGCGCTCGCCTTTGTTCGGCGAATCGGTCTTAACCACCATGAAGCGGCCGATTTTGTTCGCAAAAAAGAGCGCTGCCAGCAGCACACCCACCAATACCCCAAGGGCTAAGTTATGGGTAGCAACAACCACAGAAACCGTGGCGAGCATCACAATATTGGTCGACAGTGGATGCTTCTTCAGGTTCACCACAGATTCCCATGAGAAGGTACCAATCGACACCATAATCATCACAGCGACCAGCGCAGCCATCGGGATCTGCCCGATCCAGTCATCGAGGAACACCACCATGATGAGCAGAAAGAAGCCCGCGATAAAGGTCGATAACCGGCCACGGCCACCCGACTTCACGTTAATGATCGACTGACCGATCATGGCACAGCCTGCCATACCGCCCAGCAGAGAGGAACCGATATTGGCAATGCCCTGGCCCTTACACTCGCGGTTTTTATCACTTTCCGTGTCCGTCAGTTCATCGACGATGGTCGACGTCATCATGGATTCCAGCAGACCCACGGCCGCCAGTGCTACCGAATAGGGCAGAATAATCCACAGTGTTTCCAGCGTCAGCGGAACGTCCGGCCAGAGGAACACAGGCAGCGTATCCGGCAGTTCACCCATGTCAGCCACCGTACGCACGTCAATGCCCCAGATCATAGCCACCGCCGTGATCGTCAGAATGCACACCAGCGGTGACGGCAGCCAGCTACCCACCTTAGGCACATACGGGAACAGATAGATAATCCCCAGGCCCGCCGCGGTCATGGCATACACATGCCAGGTCACATTCGTCAGCTCTGGCAGCTGCGCCATAAAAATCAGAATCGCCAGCGCATTCACGAAGCCGGTCACCACCGACCTCGAAACAAACCGCATCAGGTCTCCGAGTTTAAGATAACCAGCCACAATCTGAATGACACCGGTCAACAAAGACGCCGCCAGCAGATATTCCAGGCCATGCTCTTTGACCAGCGTCACCATAAGGAGAGACATCGCCCCGGTCGCCGCCGAGATCATGCCCGGACGACCGCCCACGAAGGCAATAATGACGGCAATACAGAAGGAGGCGTACAGGCCGACCTTAGGGTCGACACCGGCAATAATAGAAAAGGCGATTGCTTCCGGAATCAGCGCCAGCGCCACGACGGTACCAGCCAGCAGATCTCCACGGATATTGGAGAACCACTCCCGTTGAATTTTCTTCAGCATACAGAACTCACTTGAGAGACATCATCACCCGGAATGTCCGGACGGAAAGAGCGGCATTGTACAGGGGTGACAAGAGGGGGCAACCGCAGCACCCGGCTGCGGCCCTGAAGGTCAGGTTTGGAACATCGGCCAGCGCGCCGGTCAGTGACCGTAGATACGCATGCTGTGGTTGGTCAGATTCATATTGTCGATTTTGACAGAACCAATAGACTGGCCGCCAATATCGATGCCGCCCACCGTGATATCCGCATCCATATTCACGATATCGAGTGCCAGCGCACCTCCGCCATCACGACGCGTACCGTTGTAGATGTTCGCTTCAATTTCCGCGTTCGCAGACAGCAGGTTCGGGTTAGTATCGTAATCCGGGCCAGTCATGCGCAGATCGCGGATACCGATCCCGAAGGCCGGCATCTCGAAATCAAGATCATCAATACCGATACGCAACTCCAGATTCAGGCGATCCTGCCCCAGCTCATCGTCATAGCCGACTTTGGCCCAGAGCTGAGTGAAAATCCCCTCGAGAGAGAAGTTATCGACCAGGGTGAACTGACGCTCGCCCTCAGCGTTCAGGATATCCCAGGCACCTGTGGTTACGCTGAAATCGACAGGGGCGGCATAATTCAACGGATAAAAGCGTATCGACATCTCGCCGTCAGCGGCGACATCAATATCGATCTTAAGATCATCAATCTTGTCGGAGATGTTCTGAATAAAGGGGTTGCCGCCATTGGCTGCCATATAGCCCTCGACGAACAGATCATCGCGACCTGCACCGCCCAGCTTAAACTCATTCACCGACAGCGAACCTTCATCGGTGTAGGTGATATTGCCAATATCAAGCTGCCCTTCAAACTCGACGGTGATGCCCGCCTGACCTGACACAGAACTGAGGGTAGATTCATCAAGAGAGCGCAACTCAGCCAGAGTGGCTGCTGGCAGACACAGTGCCAGAACTGCGACGGAAGGTCTTATTATCATTATTGCCATCCCTGCGGTAATCGACTGAAGCGGCCAGTACTGCATCCTGCTGGCGTGTATAACTACTCCACCAAGCTAGCCAGCAAGATCAGGGATTTCCAGCAAAGAGGACAATATGGCCCAATAAGATAATCAGGAGTTTCAGAATGGCCTGCGGAGTTCAAAAAACAAGCGAGATACCAGACTCGTGTCTGGCGAATACATTCGCTCAGACCGGATACCGTTCAAGTAGCACCGTGGTAGTTCGAGTTTGCTATTTGCTGAGCGCTCGCCGGCTCTCGTTTATGGCCGGCGGTTGGGCTCTCTTAATAGCTCTTTAACCATGCCGTTAAACTGATAACTACCAACACTGCCCTCTACGAAGTGTTCTGCTGCCTCGACCAGCATACGCAAGTTAATGATGCCACCAACACGCCGCTCCAGATCAGCTCTTAGCCGCTGATCATGACCAGGAAGAAAATCGCCACCCGCGGTAGTTCCACCACAGTTACATGCACATTCCATAGATAATTCCTCTTTTTTTTACTGACCCTCAGGGCCCCGCTTTTCTTGTGGCCACAACGAATTCAGCGGATTGTTATGAGTTCTTGATCCCATAGCATTTCTCAACTTCTTCATTCGTTAGCACCATCGGATATGCCCCGTTCGGATCTTCCCAGTATGCACGGCACTTATTGCATTGATAGAGGCTCGCCTGCCTTTCACTATTGCGGTCTACTAATAGCTTCAGTATTTTCTCTCGATTTTCCAAGAACGGATGGGTCCAATACTTTCGGCAAAAATCGCAACCAGTTTCAGAAAACATTATCTGCATGCCCAAAACTCATAACGCCCACGTTCAGGTGCGTTTGAGGCGATGGCCGCTTTTGCGACAGAATAAATGGGCAGCGGGTCAAACGTCGCCTGCAACGTGTTGTTAGGTGCGCCTGCGACTAAGCCCGCCTTCAAGTTCGGGATAACCACAGAGACGAATTTGTGCCGGAGTGACACCACACTGGAGCAATGCTTGAGCATGATTAACTCCTTCCTCAGACTTGAAAGAACAAACAGTCCAGCTCGCCGTTGGCGCCTTCTCGGCGACTTGTTTGAAGTATGGCAGGTCAACTTTATTGAGGGAATGACCAACCACAATGATCTTATCCACGTGCTCTAAAGCATCGAAAAAAGCCTTATGATTTTTCAGAATTGCTTCAACAGGCTTTTGCAAAGCATAGAAGGGATACCTAGCTGCTCCCTCGGCATCCGAAAATGGCGTGCGCGTGCTCTCACCGTACTCGTCAAATTCAGGTTCTTCTTCGATTGTCTCGGCGTGGCCAAAGATCAGCTCTTCATACGTGTCGGCCTTCCCGTGGATATGCAAAACCTGTCCATCTGGAACGGCGTATACGATTTCGAGGGTGGAGGTGTAGTTGAAAGTAAGGAATTTAGCGTTCTCGGCAAACACCAACTTCCTTTCAGCTAGTGAGACGTCAATCTCCGACACCCACTCTTGAAAGCATTCCCTAATCCTTTCGACATGTTGGTTGGTTTGTTCGGCCAAGTCGTCTTCTAAGCAGTAAATGAAGCTAGGCCTGAAACTCCCTGAAGACACATCGATGTGGTTGTGATCATCATAAAAAGCTTTCCAATCAAACTTACCAAGCGTGTTCTCGAAATCACACCAGGGGCCTTGAACAGAAAAATCGGATGAGTAGTAACTCTCGAATTCACTCAACGCTTCTTCTGCAAACGCATTGAACTCGCCATAGCTAGTGGGCAACCCGTGCCATAGATCGAACCCGTTGCCTACTATGTATAACGTTGTCATCCGACCACCGTGATCTGCTACCACTTTCGTGGACACTTCAGGCACACGCCCTTGAATAATTTTCAGGGCTTTCACACCCGATTCCAGATTGAAGTCTCTCACGGTTATAATACTCGATAAACTCCACCACTCTTGCACCAGCTTCTATATCACTTTCAAACTTCTGCTGATGAACCAGCTCAGTTTTGGGAGTATGAAAGAAGGATTCAACGATTGCATTATCCAATGGCGTCGCCTTCCGGCTCATACTTCGTCGCATATTCGCAGACTCAACTAAATCACGATATTCATGAGCTGCATATTCAATTCCTGGTCCGAATGAAAGATACATCCAACAGATGGTCTTTCACGTGATAGGGCCATTCTCAAAGCGCTTTTCGTAAGCTCACTGTTCCGCTTACGACTGAATGACCAGCCTACCACTCGCCGACTAAAGAGATCGACAACGATAGCGTGATTGAGCCATCCTGAGCCTATACGTATATAGGTGAAGTCCCCGGCCCATTGTTGCCCCTCAGACGTTGCGCGATCATCCTCTGCCAGTAGGTTACCAGTTGAGCTATAGAACTCATGCCGTCCCGGATTCCAAGTATAAAGCCCTTTACTGGAGGCCTCTACACCCACTTCTTTCATTAGTCGTGTCACTCTACGGACACTACAATCAAAGCCATTACGACGTAATTGCTGGTGTATCCGACGGGCTCCGTAAGCTCTTCTGAAGCCTTGATGCAGCTCTACAATGGCTTCTTTCAGCTCACCATCGTATCGCTGCCGTTCGCTATCACCTCGGGAACACCAGGCGTAGAATCCGCTTCTCGAAACGCCAAGCAGCTTACACAACTGCCGTACGTCACGTCCCTTACGGTTCTTCTCAAAAAGCTCGTATAAATCTATTTTTTTCGCTGGAAGAACCGTTCGGCCTTTTTTAGAAGTTCGATCTCGTCATTACGATTCTCGAGTTCGCGTTCGAGCTTCTTGATGCGCCTTTCCGCCGCAGCCAACTTCTCCTCTGCCTCTTTGACAGGATCAGTACGATCAGGGCGATCGTTTAGGCGATGGAACTTCTTTTTTTATATGCTTATTTTCTTTGAATTCACCGCGCCGATGTTCCATTTTCCAACGGTATAGCATCACTGGATGTATGCCTAAAGACTCAGCGACATCCTTCGACCTAACTTCAGGGTGATTCGCTAACTTAACGGCTTGAAGTTTAAAAGCTAACGTATAGCTATCATAGTTTCTCTTTTTTGTTTGTCCCACACTGAACCTTTTTAATGAACAGAAAAAACTGTCCATAAAAGTGGTTACAGATCAGCTGGTTTGGAGCGCAGCGGAAAACCAGTCCGACAACATGCGTTTGTTATGCAACTTGACTATCTTCACGTAGAGCATCTGATTTTGATTCAAGCCATTCACTCAAGTCATTTGTATAGCCAGGCCACTCATCTGTCGAAGCAACTAAATCAATTATTTTTGAAAGACCAGTTGCTCGCTCCCAGCCCAACCTATGTATTAGGTCATTTATATATTTATGATCTTCATCAACAACAACTATTTCCTTAGCAGCTTCAATGATCTCGTTTTTTTCTTCATCTTCTGTCTCATCAATAGCAATAATTAGAGAGTGAAGATATTTCTCAGGCTTGGTATCTACAGGCAGGGAAAATTGTTTAATTGCCGACAGTGCAGTTGCTCGTGCGGCAATAACATTATCATCGTGCCCAGTCAGGACTCTATTAATTGATGTTCTTTTTTCATCGTCAGATCGATACACATCACCATCTAACATGAAGAGAGAGTTTTCACACGGCTCACCACCCAGCAATAGCCCGCTAACAGCTGTGAAACAATTTATAGCGGCCCCATACCTGCTTGTAGTGACATATTTAGCAAGCCTAAGCCGAGAAGCAACTTTTTTTACTATAGTTGAAGCCAAGTCGTCTTCGACAAAGACCTCTATAGGACGAGGCTGGACGCCTGTTAATCTATTTATAGCGTCGGGTTTCGTTTCATTGAAACATAGGGTTTTCCCAGGCCGACAAACTATATGTCTAATGTTGATTTTATCTTCTAGCTCTAAAACACTTTCTCTGTGTGTTGTAAATATCACTTGTAAATTTTTATCCGCAGCTCTTTCAAGAGCAACCTCGATCAGTTTCTTCATTGCTTGGTCATGGAGAAGTAGATCAAGCTCATCAATGAGAATCAGTGAGTACTTTTTTGCTCTAAAGACTTTTTCGAGTATATAGAACACTTTTTGTTCGCCCGCACTCATACTCAATGCAGAGTAACGAAGCCCATCCACCTCAACACCGATAAACTTCTTGCCGGAAGCTTCATGAACATGATATTTGGCATATCTTCTATTCAGGACGATTGATGCTTTTTCTAGAATAGTATTTATAATTTCTTCATTTACAACTTGAGTAGAGTAGTTGATCTTTGCCTGCTTTTTCTCTGCCTCAATCATTGGTACACACTTGTCAATTCCAATATAGAATACATCTCTAAGAGGCCTGTTCGCGTATCTAGGTGTCCACCGAACCTCAGTCTTTTTATATTCTCTTGTGACGTTCGTATGTTCGTTTTGACCATCCCTATAACTGTGTACGATACTCAGCTCACTGCCATTCCATAGCGCATCTGTGTTTGGCAAAAAGAACGAACTAAACTTATAGTTCTCACCTTCTTGACTGGGTGAAAACGCGCATGCTAAAGCATGTAATATCGTGGATTTTCCATTTCCATTTGGCCCAAGAATCGCAGTTATTGGTGAAGAATCAAAAGAAATTTCTAGATCGATAAGATTCTTTAAATTTTGAACTTTCATCGAATGTATTACTTGCTGTGAGACTGCCATATCAAATCTTCTTATTTATCCTATACGACCTGTATTACTGCCACTTGCATAACGTCAAGGTCACTCGCTTTTAACGCGCCAGCGTTTAAAAATCGAGTGGATCTTCTTGTTGTACGTTCTTCGTAGTTTCTGACGTTATACTTCTAATAATAAAAGTACCACTATCAATGGCATGTCTAATCAACTCTGGAGGACATTCAGCGACACCATGTACATCACTCGCATTTCTTCGAAACGATCCCATAACGTAAGCAGCTTGATTAATAGAACCTCGATAGTTTTGCCATAGCTTATTAACTTCAGCGCTATCATCCGTCACCTGGCTGAATCTCTGGCGATATACATCCTCTAATACCGAGAAAGAACGAGATACCCTTTGCTGATATGAGTCATCATGAGGATTTCCAAGATTGTGAACTGCATAGAGGTGGTTTGTTACAGTATCAAGTGCACTGCATATGGCCGTCATTGCTCCTGAATAGTCACCTTCGCCAAACCTCCGATATGCATTCTTCAGCAGAACCTTCACCTCTTCAGAAAAATCGTGGACAGCGCCCTCCACTTGAAAGTCCAAAGGTCGAAGCTGTCCATCAACTACTTTCCATCCAAACCTTTCTGCACAATCAGATATACGGGATTCAAGATGGCTTTTCTGCTCAAGCATTGCGGCTATAAGGCTCTGTATTGCCTTCCCTGAATCAGGTTCTCTAGCAATTAATCCATCAAGTGCATCAAGGAGTTCTCCCTTTGAGGCTCCTTTTGCGGGCAACGATTTCTGCTGTAGATGCGCTAACTCTTCCACTGGCAATGCAGCCGCCGCTATTACATCCTTTGTTTCATTGAAGGTAAAACCATCTTTGACCGTTGGCCTCAATGCCCGCCACACTTTTTTGATATCTGTTTCCATACCTTGCCTTTACGTATACCTACTAAACGGATACTAAACGGACACCCACTCTAGCGGATACTAAACGGACACCCACTCTAGGGAAAACATTAGTAGCAGTTCCAAAACGATATAACTTCAATTCCAACGCCATAAATTCTACGAACTGAATAGTTCGTCATTGAGAATCAGCGGAATTGATGAAGGTTCGGGTACGGAGAAAGCCAGCATCCGCTGGCCTGGTCACAAGTAACAATTGTGTGAAGAGTTATCCAAGCAGTTTACGGCAGTCACCTAACCCTGAAGCTCTTTGGTGTACTACATGGACACCCACCCTAGCTACTAGCACTCTAGCTAATATCTCAGTAGCAGTTCCAAAACATACTAAACGGACACCCACTCTAGGGAAAACATCAGTAGCAGTTCCAAAACGATATAACTTCAATTCCAACGTCATAAATTCTACGAACTGAATAGTTCGTTATTGAGAATCAGCGAGGTTAATGATCTTCAGGGCACGAAGAAAGCCAGCATTCGCTGGTCTGGTCACAAATGAAAATTATGTGAAGAGTTATCCAAGCAGCCTACGGCAGTCACCTAACCCTGAAGCTCTTTGGTAGTTCATCGCATCACAGGCACTGCGGAGTCGTTGTTCATTTCCTGCGAACGTCTTAAAGCACTGTTCAAACTCAGATGCCATTGTCAGCCACTGCGAATCATCCACTCCAAGCCTCGTGAGAATATCCTCAGCGTTCTGTGAAATCGCTCCACGCTTATC
>Ga0208830_1000371_pt1 | contig 23261 bp, 22 predicted proteins | sample DeeseametaMP2634_FD_184169 | JGI IMG/M metagenome (GOLD analysis project Ga0208830, IMG submission 184169) | Marine microbial communities from the Deep Atlantic Ocean - MP2634 (SPAdes) | ecosystem: Environmental > Aquatic > Marine > Oceanic | place: Northeast of Antigua and Barbuda, North... | reverse complement strand
GGCCAAGAGGGGGAAGACATTACCGAGAACGTGAAGACCCTGTCTGATATTCCGTTTGTGCTTGAAGGTAAGAACATCCCTAAGGTAGTAGATGTCCGCGGTGAAATTTACATGACCCGCGAAGAGTTTGAAGCCTTGAACTACCGCCAAGCCGAAAAGGGTGGTAAGGTATTTGCTAACCCACGTAATGCAGCGGCAGGTTCTATCCGTCAGCTAGACTCTAAAATAGCGGCAGAGCGTCCGCTCCGTTTCTTTGCCTACACTCTTGGCTATACCGATGCCAAATTTGAAAGCCATACCGACCAAGTGGCAGCCCTTAAGGACTGGGGCTTTACTATTGTGCCTGATGTTAAAACCTTCAGTAGCCTTGAACCACTGTTTGACTGGTACGAGAAACTTTCTAAAACACGTTTTGATTTGCCGTTTGCGATTGATGGCATTGTTTACAAGGTAAACAGCACAGCCCTTCAAGAACGCCTAGGCTTTGTAGCCCGTGCACCACGTTGGGCGATTGCCCATAAGTTCCCGGCTGAGCAAGCCTCAACCGTACTGCTTGATATTGAGGTTCAAGTGGGCCGTACGGGTGTGGTTACACCTGTGGCACGTCTTGACCCTGTGTATGTGGGCGGCGTAACAGTTTCAAACGCAACGCTGCATAATGAAGACTATATCGCCGAGCGTGATATTCGTATTTGCGATAAGGTTTTTGTTGAGCGTGCAGGTGATGTAATTCCAAAGGTTGTGGGTACAGTGCCAAATGGCCGAGTTGAAGGGGCTGAGCCTTATATGTTTCCTAAGCAGTGCCCTGCATGTAAAAGCGAGCTTGTTCGCCTAGAGGGTGAGGCTGCGCACCGCTGCTTGAACCACTTTGAATGCCCTGCACAAATTGAAGCCAGCATCCTACACTTTGTAGGCCGTACCCAGTTTGATATTGATGGCCTGGGCGAGAAGATGGTCCAGATGCTCCTGGAAAAAGAATTTATTAAATCAGCCGCTGATATCTTTACCCTAGTGCAAAAGCGTGGCGAACTGATTGAGCTTGAAGGCTACGGTGAAAAATCAATCGATGCATTGCTACAAGCAATTGATGAAAGCAAAATTGTAAGCTACCCACGCTTTTTAGCAGCGCTTGGCATCCCGATGGTGGGTAACCAAGTGGCAAGCCTACTGGGCAACCGCTGGCCTAAGTTTGATGACTTTATGCACGTGGCCCAAAGCGAAGAGGGGCAAGAGACTATCCAGAATATTGATGGCATTGGCCCACGCATAGCTGAAAACGTATGCGACTTTTTTAAGAACGCCCGTAACCAAGCCCAGCTTAAAGCCTTTTTAGATGCTGGCGTACGTGTGGAAGACTTTGAAGTACCCACCATGGAAAAAGAAACTATCTTTACAGGTAAAACAGTGGTGCTTACTGGCACGCTACCCACCCTTAGCCGAGATGAAGCGAAGCACCGTTTGCAAAAGATGGGGGCTAAAGTTTCAAGCAGTATTTCAGCAAAGACGGACTACCTGATTGCAGGTGATAAAGCAGGCAGCAAGCTTAAAAAGGCCGAAAGCCTAGGGGTAGAAGTGTTGTCAGAAGAAGACCTACTCAGCGCTGAGTAATAGCCTTAAGCTTTGATTGGGCACAGTTGTTAGCTCTATTCCTGACGCTCAATAAAGCTACGCAGATCATCAATCTTCTGCGCTACACTCGATACCTTACGGAAGCTCGCAATGTGATACAGCGCTTCACCTTGGTGCACGAGTGGAATAGTCGTCGCACCCACAACAATACCATTAATAGGCGAGGTGATACGGGTTTCAAAGTCGCCCATAGGGTCGTTAATGGTGCCAAGCAGCTGGCCTTGCTTCACGTGGGCACCAAGCTCAACTTCGTTTTTCAGAATACCATCAGCATCTGCACGTACCCAAAGGCTTGAGTTTGCAATGGTTGGGACAAGCAAGGCTGGTTTTTCAACATCCTTAAACATGCCTAGGTGCGCCATAACATTCAACACGCCTTGGTAAGCTGGTTTAATCGCATCTTCTGATAGGCGCAAAGCTTCGCCACCTTCAAAGGTAATGGCGCATTTGCCCATTTGGCCTGCTGAGTAACGCAGGCTACCCTCAATAAGTTCAGCATTCAAAACCATGGGGAGGCCAAAGGCTTTTGCAAGCTCAAGGTTTTCAGCGTTATCGATGTTGGTACGAATCTGCGGGAAGTTAGTACGGTGTACAGCTGCGGTATGCAGGTCAACGATGTGGGTTGCGTGTTCAACAACCTCAGTCATAAATTTATGGGCAATGCGTGACGCAAGCGAACCTGTATCAAGCCCAGGGAAGAAGCGGTTAAGGTCTCGGCGGTCAGGCAAGTAGCGTGAACGATGAATAAACGCCAAGTGGTTGACGATAGGCACAAGAATGATAGTGCCGTTGATATCGGTCATACGTGGGTTTTTAATCAGACGGCGAATAACTTCAATGCCTGTAAGTTCGTCACCATGAATGGCAGCACAAACAAGCAGTGTAGGGCCGTCTTCTTTACCATGGTAAACGTGCATAGGCATATGCACAGGGGTGTTGGTGTAAAGCTGAGTGGTTTCAATGTTAATGCGTGCATCAGTGCCAGGCGCAATGATTTTGCCACCAATATGAAATGCTTTACGTGCTTTTTTCCCCGCCATGGTCGTCGTAATTCTATTTAAAATTAAAATGGGTGCCGCTTTATCAGGGGGCACCCATTTATAATTTGAAGAACGACTTTGTTTATTCTTCAGCTTTGGTGCGGCCTGATGCGGCCTTTTTCTCAATAAAATCAATGATAGCACCCGCAACATCAGCGTTGGTACATTTTTCAATGCCCTTCAAGCCGGGAGACGAGTTAACTTCAAGCACAACAGGGCCATTTGAAGAGCGCAAAATATCAACGCCCGCAACGTTCAAACCCATGATACGTGCGGCTCGTAGCGCTGTATTGCGTTCTGCTGGTGTAAGCTTAACTGAGTGCGCTGAACCCCCTCGGTGGAGGTTAGAGCGAAATTCGCCTTCTGGGGCCTGGCGTCGCATAGATGCAACAACTTGACCGTCTACAACGAAGCAACGGATGTCTGCGCCTTCAGCTTCTTTAATAAATTCTTGCACCATGATGTTCGCTTCGATGCTGATGAAGGCCTCAATAATAGACTCAGCAGCCTTACGGGTGTCCGCAAGTACAACACCCAAACCTTGGGTGCCTTCAAGCAGTTTAATAACCAGTGGTGCACCACCAACCATTTTTAGAAGATCAGGAATATCATCAGGTGAGTGGGCAAAGCCAGTCACAGGCAGGCCAATACCACGGCGTGACAATAGCTGCATTGAACGCAACTTATCGCGCGAGCGGTTAACCGCTACTGAACCGTTGACTGCAAGTACGCCCATCATTTCAAACTGACGCAGTACGGCTAGGCCGTAGTGGGTAATAGAGGCACCAATACGTGGGATAACGGCATCAAAGTCGTCAAGGTTTTGGCCACGGTAGTGAATAGTAGGGCGGTCAGTTGCGATGTTCATGTAGCAACGAAGCGTATCAATAACTTTAACTTCGTGGCCACGGGCCTCGGCAGCTTCTTTCAAACGTGAAGTTGAGTATAGCTTGCCATTACGAGACAAAATCGCAATTTTTAGAGGGCCTTTTTTACCAACTGGTTTTGCTTTTGGTGTTTTTGCCATGACGGTCCTTATTTATAAGACGTTATATTTATTTACCAATGTACACAGGCTCAGAAGACTCGATAGGTTCGGCTTCGTCCACTTGTGGGCGGCCTAGCAAAAATGAGGCGGCGCTATCAACCAAGAAGCGGCCTGCTAGGGCGCGGCGACCAATAAGCATCAAAAATGCCATTGTGTCACGGTCTGTGAGAGTCATTTCAGTTTCCCAGTGCCATGGTCCCATGCATAGCTTCTGGTTAATTACGTAACGGTTTTCTTTTTCACCGGTCGAGCTTTTAACAATACGTTGGTCAATCACCTTAGCTTCGCATGTTTGCTCAAGCTCGGGCATTGATTTACGTGGGCGAATACGGAAGCGTACCCATTTTTCGCCGTCTTTTTCAAACGGTGTTACCTCAAATGCATGAATGGCTGAGGTTTTGGCACCTGTATCAATCTTAGCGCGCATATCGGGGAGGCCAAGGTCTGGCACACGCACCCATTCACGCCACCCAACGGTGACCTTTTCGCTATGCGATTCATTTTGTGGTGTAAAGTCGCTCACGTTTTTAACGCTCTCTTATTAACTAGACGCTAGTAAGGTAGGTTATAGACGCTTGCCTTGCAAGGGGTATCCCTCGTCAAGGAGTTTTTGATAAACTTCTTTCGGCGCTTTTTCTGCAAAACAATGCGGGCAGTATTCGTCCTTAAGGTAGGTCGGGCGCTTAAGATCAGCCGCAATCAGGCTGTGGCCACAGGCTTTACATAGGCCGTTATCTTTTGAAGGCTCAAGGCCATGGCCCACAGCAACACGGTCGTCAAAGACGTAACATTCGCCTTCCCACATGCTTTGCTCTTGCTCAACTTCTTCAAGGTACTTCAAAATACCGCCTTGAAGGTGGTAAACCTCTTCAAAGCCTTGTTCTTTAAGGTATGAGGTTGATTTTTCACAACGGATACCGCCTGTACAGAACATAGCAACTTTCTTGTTCTTTTGTGGGTCTAGGTTTTCAGCAACCCACTGCGGGAATTCTTTAAACGTTGCTGTTTTTGGGTTAACAGCGTTTTTAAAGGTACCGATGTAAATCTCGTAATCGTTACGGGTATCAACAAGCACAGTGTCTGGGTCAGAGATAAGCTCGTTCCAGTCTTGTGGTTTAACGTAGGTACCCACAATCTTTTTAGGGTCAACCTGTGCACCCATAGGGATGGTTTCTTTCTTCAGCTTCACTTTTGTGCGCTGGAAGGGCTTATCGTCTGAAAAGCTCTCTTTGTGTTCAAGGTCGGCAAAGCGTTCGTCGCTGCGGATGTGCGCTAGCACAGCGTCAATACCCTCACGTGGGCCAGAGATTGTCCCGTTGATGCCTTCAGGTGTTACTAGAATGGTGCCTGTAACATCGTTATCAAGCATCTTTTGTTTCCAGTTTGGCTGAAGTTCTTCAGGGTTATTAACGTTTACGAATTTATAAAGGGCTGCAACTACGTACATGGTGGGTTTACCTTCCTTAAAATGCCTTTCAATGACACATTTAATGAATGTCGTCTTATAGGGGCGCAGCGGTTCTGCGCACTGTGTAGAGCGTGTTATAGGCTATGTTTGTAAACTTTTCAAGAGCTGAGTCCATTCATCATACAAATAGGCTAGGCTTTCTGCGCTACTTTCGATAAAGATTTCATCACGTCGGTGGATGCGGATTTCACGCAGCGTAATAATCGCCTTGTTAAAATAGAACATCTGTCGTGCTGTCTCATCGGGCAGTAGGTCTTCAAGCTGTTGCTTGAAGGCCTTATTGTTTTGTGTGCACGTGTGTAAAAACGCCATATCAAAATAGGGGAGGTATAAATCGGCAAACTCCCAATCAATGAGTGTGGCTTTATTTTTAGCAGTATCAATCAGGATGTTCTTGGCAATAAGGTCGCCGTGTTGCGGCACAAAGGTATGCTGCTCAAGTTTAGCCTGTAGGTCTTTTAAAAGTTTGGCTTCAGCTTCGTTAATGAGGCTGTATTCAATAAAGTGGCGTATTTTGCGGTTATAGTCATAGCGCTGCAGAAAGTCATTTTCAGGCAGTTTTAGTTGGTTGAGGTTCTGGCATAGCTTGGCCAAAAGGGCACGCTCATCGGCGGTAAGCTCATCTGTTATATAGCGCTTCATGGTAATGGGTTTACCATCAATATACTCAAGTATTAAAACATTGGGGGCTGAGGCTATACCTTGGGGAACGTGTAGAGCAAGGTGCGCTTTACTCAAAAGCTCATAGGTGCGCTGCTCTTGTGCGAACTTGCCTACCCATAGGGCTTCGTCGGAGGTTAAAAATTTAGCAATAGCTGGTTGGTTTTCAGCGTTGTGCACAAGGTATACGGCTGATTTTTGATTATCAAAAATCAGTTTGTCTTCGGTATAGCCAAGTTTGTTAAGTACGTTTTTCATTGAGAGACTGTAAATAAATAGGCTCAGCGCCGGGTTCCCATAGTTTGAGCTTGGGCATGATGGCTTTAAAAATATCACTTTCAATCATGGTGTTTAGCCATTCACGTAGGCGAGGGTACGGGGCTTCGTTGTCAAACCACTCTTTATCAGGCATACGGAACTGACGAATAAATGGGAAGATGGCATGATCAGCTAGTTCAGGTGTATCCCCAAACAAGTATGTGTTTTGGGTGAGGCGGTCTTCTAGTTTTTGCAGAAACTTTTCACCTTCTTTACGCCAGTTGGTATCGGCAAAGTTTTCTTCATCTTCGTAGCGGTTAGGGTATTTGTAGCGGTCAAGTGCTTGTTTGAATGAACTGTCATTTTCTGAAATCAAATCAAGAGCTTCTTGTTTATTATTAAGCCAATTTCTAGGGTCTGATTTGCCGAGGGCGTAAAGCATAACGTCAAGGCTTTCATCGATGATTGAACCATCTTCTAGCCATAGTACAGGCACTGTGCCCTTGGGTGAAATTTCAAGCATATGGGCAGGCTTTGCACGCAGAATAATTTCACGTACTTCGGGGTTTAGGCCAGCCGCATATAGGCTCATACGGCCACGCATGGCAAACGGGCAGCGACGGAATGAATAAAGGATTGGTGTTTCAGGTGTATCAGTCGTTTTATTCGGCATGGTTGTTTTACGTAATATTTTTTGAAGTTATTAGGGTTTTTACCCTTGTAATCTGTGATGTTATCTACCATAACACGCGTGTCTTACTGACACATCTTCTTTATTTTTTCTAAATCACAGAAGGAGACAGCTATGCTGTTTTTCATTTGCGGCCTTATTGGTGCCGTACTGTTTGCTGCCACAGCGCACAACGCCCTTTCGGCAGGACTGCGCGCCGTTGGTGGTTTTCTGGTTCTCGGAACGATCGGCTATTTCGTCACACCGACCCTCGGCTTTAACTTCGTGTTTTTGCCGTTCTGGGTTCTCGTGATCGGCATTGCCGGCCTTGCCCTCAGCGGCATGGGTGCGGAACGCATGAGCTACGGCGGCTTGGCCTTGACGGTCATTGGCGCTATCTGGCTTATCGTGGTACCGATCTTCTCGACATGGGGTGCGTTCCACGCGGACGAATACCGCAACATGATCGGGGAGGTTCAGGAATCGCAGTTCGCCGACGACGTGTCGCCGGTGGATATCAACCAAGTGCGTACGGTGAGTGAATCACTGGCCCGCCGTATGGGCGAAAAGCGCCTTGGCGAGATTCCCGGACTTGGTTCGCGTGTCGACCTCGGCCAGATGAACATCCAGATCGTCAATGGTTGCTTCGGCGCCATGGACAACAACAATCGTCGTCAGGAGCTTTGCTTCAACAACGAGTTGGTCTGGGTTGCACCGCTGGTTCACAGTGGTGTGTTCAAGCAGTGGAGCCATGGCTCGACGCCGGGTTACATCATGGTTTCGGCCAGCGATGTTTCACGCGTTATCATGGTGACGGCGCTGGACAATGTTCGTGCCAATACCTCCGACAACCCGCGTATGGGCACCTCGGAAACTGCGGCAACGCAGCAGCTCGAGATGCGCTACTTCATCAGCGGCGGTTACTTCGGCTACAACGTCGAACGTCACCTTCGCGGTAACGGCTACCTGACCAGCGGTATCACGGACTATTCGTTCGAGATTCGCGATGACGGGCGTCCTTTCTGGGTGGTTACCACCTACGAGAAGAACGTCGGTTTTTCGGGTGCTGATGCTACGGGTGTGGTGACGGTGGATGTCCAGACGGGCGCCATCGAAGCTTACTCGATCGAAGAAGCACCTGCGTGGATCGACCGTATCCAGCCCGAAAGCTTCGTGCAATCGCAGCTGGACGACTGGGGCGACCTGGTTCACGGCTACTGGAACTGGGGTAACACCGACAAGCTGACCACCACGCCGGGCATGAGCCTTGTGTTTGGTGCCGATGGCCAGTCTTACTGGTACAGCGGTTTGCAGTCGGTTGGTGCCGATCAGGGTACTGTTGGCTTTGTGCTGGTGAATACCCGCACGAAGGAAGCGCGTTGGTATCGTGTTGCTGGTGCAACCGAAACCGCCGCTGTTGGCTCGGCCGAGAACGCTCGTGGTGTTCGTGAAGCTGGTTATACGGGTAGCAGTGCTATTCTGTATAACGTTGCCAATATTCCGACGTACTTCACCGTGCTGCACGGTACGGACGGTCTACCGAAAATGTATGCCTTCATTAACGTGGAGGATTACAACATCGTCGGTGTTGGTCGTTCGCCGCGCGACGCGCTGCGTGACTACCAGATCAACCTGTCGCGGAGTCGCTCCGTTGATATGGACGACCTGGTCGATCGTGAGACTTTCGAAGCGGTGGTTACGGCCATCACGACCGAAATGTCGGGCGATTCGGTGTTCTACTACATGATGCTGGAAGGCAAGGACGGCAAGGAATACTATGCCGGTCAGAGCGTTTCGGTTGAACTGAAGTGGACCCGTGTCGGTGATACGGTACAGCTGGTGGTTGACGATGGCGAAAGCCGCTCGGTCAACATCATCCGGTTCGACAATGCGCGTGTGGGCTTGAGCCGCACGAACTAAGTCGTAAGCTGCAAAGCTTTTAACGAAAAGGAAACCCCCGGTGCTATTGCATCGGGGGTTTCTGCTTTTTCTGTTTTTCTGTTTTTCTATTCTTCTATTCTGGTAGAGTTTCAGGTTCTTGAGGTTCTTCACTCTCAGAAGGGTCAGGGGTAGGGGCATCATCCCATTCAAGGAAGTAGATGGTTTGTGGGCCTTCAAAGCCTTTAAGGATACAGTCATCTTTTTCAGTGTACGTATAGTGCATATCGGCTGCCATTTCGTGGAGCGAGTCTGACACTGCAATTTGGTCGTTCTGGGCAAACGGCATAATACGTGCTGCCAAGTTTACAGGCTGGCCAAAAAGGTCTCCTTCCATGTGGATAGGCTCACCCGCGCTAATGCCAATACGAAGGGCAAAGTTACGCTCGGGCATCTTTTCGTTAAACAGTTTAATGCCTTTCTGGATTGATACACACGCCTTCAGGCCTTTTTGAACTGACGGGAATGACATCATAATGCCATCACCTGTGTGTTTAACTTCGTACCCGCCAAATGATTCAATAGCTTCACGTACGATGCTGTTGTGGGCTTGCAGAACGTCAACCATCCAGTCGTCGCCCATAGTACGTACGCTTTCGGTAAAGTTCACAATATCGGTAAAGCCAACCACAGCAAAGTTGGTGGTTGGTACGGTACGAGGTTGTTCAGCGCCTTCTTCAGTGGTTGCATCAGCTACTGCGGCAGCTTGAGCTTCAGCTTCGCCAAACCATTGTTGCAAAGCTTCGCCAATGTTAAGTGATGTAGCCGTTTCTTTAACCAGTTCAAACACACTTTCTTTACCTGCGTTATACATGGCGTTGTAGCGTGGGTAGGCTAGGTATTCGTGCAAGTTATTAGCGCAGTTGTAAATGCTTTCAGGGGCAATTTTAGCGCCTGATAGAAGTGAGGCAATCTGGCGGTTTGTGGCCTGCATATCCGTGTGCAAAGCTTGGTGGAAGCCATTGCTCATACCGAGCATGTACAAGATTAAGCCAAAGTGGCCGTCGGCTTTAAATTGGTCGGCGTCTTCATCCCAAGCAACGCTTTTACCTGTGGTGTAGGCTTCAGCGAAAATTTGCTCGGTCTTTTTAAGTTTCTTTTGTTGGTCAAGCTGCTTTTGGGCTTCAGTTGTAGCAGGGCCAACTTCATCAAATACTGAGTGCACCCACATAGCAACGGCAATGGTAATGCTGCCCAGCATCATTAGAATCATCAAAATTGTTGGCAATGAAGCGCCGTTAATCCCCATAAGGCCAGCCACAATAATAGTAAGGGCCATGCCGCCAATACCTACCATAAGTGCGGTTGAAAACGCAACTTGTGGCATATCGGTTGTTTCGGCTTCTTTCTTTTCGCGGTGTTCTTTTAAGTTGCGCAAGGCCGCAGGGTTAATTTTGCTTGGCTTTTTACCGCTTGAGGTTTTTAGGCCTTTGACCACAGCTCCATAAGTTGGTGTAGGGCCTTTTTGCGTGTACGAGAACAACACCTGGCGGGTGTCGTCGATAATAAGCATCACAGCGTCATATACTTTATCTTCAGCAAGGCGCTTAGCGTCTTTCATTGCTTTTTCGCGCTGAGATTCTGGGTAAATAGCTTCAATGCTCCAATCGCCTTTATATTGGACGCAAAGATCAATATCACCGTTTGCCATTATTTGGCCTCCTGTTTAAGCTGCGGTGGGTGCATGGCGCACATTAACAAGTGCGGCACGTGCATAAAAAATGAGAAGCAAAAACCAATTGTTTGCTCAAGGGTAGGGTTGCCTTTGCCCGTAAAAACCAGCGTGTATAGAATAGCCATACCAAAAATGGCGCCTGCAATACCACCACCCCAAAAGTGTGTTTTAAGGAATGTATCCTTAAGTTTAATGCTCATGCCAAGGCGTAATACCTTATGGGCACCCGCCATAAATAGGCCTACACACCACCCCATAAACATACCACCTAAAATAGGCGATAGGGCATCAAGGCCAATTGAAAGGTCGCGTGATTCAACCTCAGACGCAGTTACGCCATGAATAAGCGACATGATTTTAACATCAATAAGGTCGGTCATCAGTTTGAAGAATACCGAAAAGGTGTAGTTGAGGGCGTGCATCACAATTTCAAACTTGGTGAGGATGAGCACAGCAAAAAATACTAAAACGCCTGCACTAAGTGCAAGCTTGCGCTTTGTTTGGGGTTCAAAGTTTAGTGCAAAAACAAGGAGGTAAACAGCCCAGTAGCCAAACGAAACATTCACCGTCATGTAGATAACGGCATCCATCGGCAGGGCCGGGTCACTAAAAATAGGCATAAGCACCAGCGCATAGGCGAGCGAAATAACATAGACCAATAAAAGCCATGTATTGCTTTGGTTAAGGTGCTTCATGGGTGTGCCAAGTTTTTGTTTTTGTTACATATCATAATAAGATAGTCTCTAATCATAAAACATAACAGACTTTATAAAAGGCCACTGAAGAAGAATGTCGTCACAACCAATTGAAAAGATTGAAGGTTTGTGGATCCAAAAGTTTTTGTCTTTGGTGCTTTTTTTACCGATGGTGTGGTTTTTAAACCCTGAAACCGTGCTGATTACCTACATTGTGCTTGGCCATGCCCACTTTGGGCTTACCTATTGGTACCAGTATAAAGCGGGGTGCGTTAAGCCAACAGTGCTTACAGGCCTCAGTTATATAGCATTGCTGGCCGTATTGTTTTGGCTTGCCTTTAATCAGCCTATTGCTTTGCTGATGTTCGTCAGTGTTTTCTTCGTGCTGCACTACTACCTTGATGAATTTAAAATGAACCAAGAGCGTTTACGCCTTGGTTTGTTTCTGTTGGTGTTGCCGTTTTTATATTTACTGGTGAAAGGGCTTGGTATTCATGAGCAAATTGCCTTTGCCTTTTACCAGACTGAGCCTATGCGGCAGCATATTTATGGCTGGGATGCTTACCTAGGCCATCACCCTATGGCGATTGAGTATTTATCAAACTACTCAGCTAAGTTGGCTTTGCAGCCTATTTGGGGGTGGGTGTTTGGTTTGTTTGCCTTGGGGGTGATTTACTATGCTGTAGATGCTTTCCGTAAAAAGGAGGTAAGCGTTGCAGCGGTTTACATATTGGCGATTACGGCAGCGGCTATTGCGATTTTATGGTTTGGGTCAATTCGCCAGATGACAAGCGTATTTGGCCTTATTGTGCTGTCGCACGTGGGGCATTGGTATATTTCAGTGCACCAGAAGCTTAAGCGTTTTGCGCCTCAGCGGCTTAAGGGGTATTACCTTCAAGTTGCGGTGGCAAATGCCATTGCGATTGGTTTGTACTTTTACGCTGTGGGGCTACCAGAAGCACCACTTGCTGGTGAGATTGAACGCTGGGGGTATAACTTCCATGCGTTTATGGTTTGGACGGCGCTACACCTTATCACCACCATCCGTGCGGATGATTATGCGGCGCTATTTGGTAAAGCAGGTAAGGGCACAGCCAAAGCCGTGCAGGCAGTTACTCGCTTTCGCTCGTAGGTGTTTTTGAGGGTTCAGGTGTTGGTTCAGTTGTCGGTACTGGTGAGGTTTGCTCTTCAACTGCTTCAAGCGTATCCTCAGCTTCTTTCTTCGTCCACATGGCCGTTTCATCCGCAGGGCATGGGTTCCAAAAGCGTTCATCGGTACAGTAAACACGCATGGCTTTAATAGCTTGGGTATTGTCTGCCTCAGCGGCATTGCGCACAAGCTGAATAGCTTCTTCAGGGATGGCAGGTACGGTTACAGGGTAAATAATAAACTCAGCCAATAGTTCTACGGCTTTATCAGGCGCAAAGGCTGAAAGACGTAGGGCGGCTTTACCTGCTTTTTCAACATAGTCACGTGGGAGTGGTTCATGCCAGCTACGGTTCAGCCATGCTGTGCGTGGAAGGCCGTGAAAACGGTAGTATTCAAACATCGAGGTTAGCGCGCTGATGTTATAAGGGCGTGGGGCTTTGGTGGCAATTTCATCAAGAATATGCGTGCCGCGCCAGCGTTGGCCAATAAACTTACTGTCGTAAAGGTAGGCATCTGCTTTTGCAAGCTGGTAGCGGTACTCAAAATGTTTTGCGGTTTCTTCTGGCTGCTGCTCAAGGTCAGGCTGAGCAGGCCACACAAGGTAAATAACACCCATCATGGCAATGAGTACAATAGCTTTTAGGTGTTGTTTAAATGGAATCATAATAAGCCCCCTTAGGCGTTACTTAAGCGTTACGGCGTGTGTGGAACATCAGTGTGAGCGCAAACACCGGCAAGAACCAGTTAATAATAGGTAGGGTGGCCATAAACGCCAGCACAATACCATTACCAAAGAACTTAGCTTTGTTTGCCTTATAAATTTGGCGGGCTTGTTTTTTGCTGGTGTATTTGGCTTCAACGTTGGTAAAGAACTCACGCCCCAATAGGTAACCGTTGAGTAGGTAATAAACGCCAAGGTTAATACCGGGGATAAGGTAAAGCGGTAAGCAAAGAACGTTTAGAATAATCACCACAAACATAAAGCGAATGTCTTCTGCAATATCGCCAGCAAAGGTGCCGTCGCGTGTTGGGGTTTGGTCAGATGGGTATTCATTTTCAAGGGCATTCAAAATAGGGTCTTCAAAAAAGCTGGCAATAAGGGGCATAAGGGCAGGGGTAATAATAACGCCTACAATAATAGCACCGAAACTGGCCACAATATCGGCAACAGACTCTAACCAGCCACGCTCAAAAAACTCAGTTTGGTTAAGCCCCCAAATGGCGGCACCTACAATCGCTGAAGTGACGCAAAAGGTAATAATGACCGAAAGCACAATATAGCCCTGTAGGCGGCGATTACTGGTAAGGCTGTTAAAGGTTTTGATAAGTGGTGCCATGAAAAATGCATCTATTTGTTGTTTTTTGCGATTATACCCCCGAAAAACGCCTTTTTACCATTGAAAACCCTCTTTTTGCTCCTAGACTTTATATAAGAGGTTTCAAAAACAAGGGGAAAACCAGATGACTCAACAACATAAGCAACGTGTTCGTTTTTCACATGCTATGAGTGTAAACCGTGAAGAGGTTTATCTAGACCAGCACTTTCCAAACCTGAGCGATAAAGCCGAAGATTATATGGTTGATGTTATTCAAGAGTTCGAAGACCGCGCGGAGCGTGCAGCAACAAAATACGCTGATGACCAAGTAGATTCTCGTCTTGGTCGTGAAGGTGGCCAATTTCATAACATTAAGTCTACGGCTTTTTGGGGATATGTCTCAAACGAGAAAGTCGTTAAAGAGAATGTTAATGCAATTCTGCAGGAGCGCATCAAAGCTGGTGAGAGAATTCCAGAGGGTATTAGCCCTGAGATTGATGCACAAATTGCACAAGCAGAGCAAGAGCGAGCTGATAAACATATGAGTGACCAAGAGCAAAAGCGTACCAATGCCTTGGTTAAGGAGTATATTGACGGGCGCATTAATGAGCGTCTAGCTCAGCTGCAGCGAGATGAACCACATAAGAACCATACCTACTCTTCGGTAAAGGGTGACATGCGTAAAGCAAATGAGCTTCCAAACAAAGAAGCGGGTAACGATACCGAGCTTGGTCGCGCTAAATGGTACCGAGAAGAAATTGAAGGGCCAAAACAAGAGCAAGGGCATGAGCCTCAGCAAGAAAAAGCCCAACAACCAGCAATGGAAATGGTATAACCATTTAAGCCTAATTAAAAGCCCCCGTCTGGTGCGGGGGCTTTTTAGTGTCTTAAAGAAGTGAGGCAGAATTATAGAACAAATAAAAACCCCGCTGTAGCGGGGTTTGAATTAGTTTGAGACTTAGCGGCCCATGCCGTCGTCCATATCCACAAGACCTACGCCTTCTAGTGAGCTGCCTTTAAGGATTTTATCGGCAGTTTCATTTGCACGCTCATCGTACATTTTGCCACCAAGTGATTGGTGTTCACGGGCTGTACCGCGGGCTAGCTCGTCTGAGCAGGCAAGTGCAATCTCTTGTTCTTTCGCTTGTGCTACGTTGATGTAAGTTGCCATGATGATGTTCCCCCTTAGGCTTTAACTTGTTGTTGGCGCATGTCGTTCCAAATTTTTAAAGGAGACGAACTGGCCAGCTCTTGGTTATCCACCAAGATGGCTACGTTAAGGTCAAGCAGCTCTTGCTTAATCTCAGTCGTGTGCACGGCATTCATTTCGCTTGCTTTAAAAACTAGGCTACGGCCTGGCATATAGTCATGTACAACGGTAAGTGTCGTCTCAGGGTCGTATGATGCGCGGCGGTCCTCGCCGTCATCCCCTTTAACTGTATAGTCTTTAATACGAGTGTTTTGTTGTTCTGTCGTATTCATAGCTTACCTCTGCATTATTCATGCTCTATTAATGAGGTAAGGGCTCTTTGCTCGAATACAAGCTTTAGGAGAGGGTAAAACACAAAAAAACTGACATTTTTTGCTTTTTAAACAAATAAATGCCAGTTTTTAAGGTTTGGGGCGTTGCCGCCCCGAATATCAGGCGAGAGGTTTACTTCTCGTTGATAAGGTGAACAGTACGCTGTGGGAATGGAATTTCAATCCCAGCTTTGTCCATAGCTTCTTTAAGCTGCTTCTGGATAGTGAACTTCGTATCCCAGAAGTCTTCCTTCTTAGCCCAAGCACGGATAACAAGGTTCACGCTGCTGTCGCCTAGTGAGTTTACAGCCACGAATGGGGCTGGGTCGTCTAGCAGGCGTTTTTCTTTCTTCAGTACGCCTTGCACAGCTTTAATAGCTTTGTCCATGTCGTCGCCGTAGCCAATACCTAGGATGAACTCCATACGGCGTGTTGGGTTAGCTGAGTAGTTCTTCATGGCTTGGTCCCATACTTTACCGTTCGGGATAAGAATCTGAACGTTATCAACCATGGCAAGTTCAGTCATGAATAGTGATAGGCGCTTAACTGTACCCATGTGGCCACTTACTTCAATAAAGTCACCCACTTTGAACGGGCGGAAGATAAGCAGCAATACACCACTTGCCACGTGGCTAAGTGTGCCTTGCAGGGCTAGGCCAATGGCCAAACCAGCCGCACCAAGAACAGCAATCAAACTTGCTGTCTGAACGCCAAATTGGTTCAGTACAGCAATAAGGGTAAAGGCAAGCACAGCGTAACGGGCAATGCTTGAGAAAAATTGTGACAGAGTAGGGTCAACACGCTTCATACGGCTGAACATACGCTCAACGTATTTGCTTACACGGCCGGCAATAAACCAACCAAAGATGAGAATAAAGATAGCGCCAATAACACGCATACCGTAAATGGTCGTAAGCTCAATCAGAGTGTCGATGTACTCTTGTGAGTTTTCAAGTTTGATGTTTTCCAACATTGAAAGTGTTCCTTAGTGAGGGTTGTTTTTATTTAAGTGCTTATTTTAATAACACAAACTCTTCGGCGCTGCTAGGGTGCAGTGGCATAGTTTGCAGCATTTGTTTGTGTGTGACACCTGCTTTAATGCATGTGCCGATGAATTGCACCATCTCAGGGGCGTCGCGGCCCATAAGGTGTGCGCCAATAAGTTTATCGGTTTTCTTGTGGTAGATGGCCTTCATGAACATTTTTTCATCACGGTTTGGCAAAACGTTGACCATCGGACGGAAGGTGGTTTTAAAAACTTTAATGTTATCTTCGCCGTATTCCTCACATGCTAACGCTTCAGTAAGGCCACAAGTTCCAAGAGGGGGGATAGAAAATACGGCTGTCGCAATGTCACCATCATCAAGACTAAAGTCGCCATCGTTAAATAAGTTCTCGGCAATCATGCGCCCATCACGAATGGCAACAGGGGTAAGGTTTACACGGTCAGTAAGGTCGCCCACGGCATAAATATGCTTATGCTCGCCTTGGGTTTGTAGCTTGTTATTAACAATCACAGCGCCATTGTCGCAAAGGGGTAGGTCGATATTAAAGCAGGCAGTGTTAGGTTTACGGCCTGTAGCGAACAGTACTTCGTCTACTAGAATTTCATCACCTGTATCAAGCTTTACAAGTTTCTGCTTCCCTTTAGGGGTAATAGTCTCTGTATTACAAATACAGTGGAAGATAACCCCACGCTTTTTAAGCTCGTTTGTTAGGTGGTCACGAATGTCTTGGTCGAAGCCTGCAAGCATAACGTCACGGCGCAGGACTAGGTGTACTTCAGTGCCTAGGGCATTAAAGATAGAGGCAAACTCAACCCCAATGTATCCGCCACCTACGATAACCATTTTCTTGGGTAGTTCAGTTAGGTCAAATACACCGTCTGAGATAAACCCATGCTCGGCACCTTTAACTGGGGGCTTAGTCGGGTGGCCACCAGTGGCAAGCATGATGTATTTACCCGTAATAGTTTGCTGGTCATCAATCGTAACTTCATGGGCACCTGTAAGGACGCCTTTACCGTTAAGGAGGGTGACACCTGCTTTATCAAGGAAGGTTTTATGCAGGCCTTCAAGGCGATCAATCTCAGAGTTACGGGCTTCGGCAAACTTTTTAAAATCAAACGAAACATCTACGTTAAAGCCATAACCATGGGCATCGGCCAGTGTATCGGCTGTATGGGCCGCGTAAGACATAATCTTTTTAGGAACACACCCGCGGATAACACATGTACCGCCAACACGGTCATTCTCAATAATGGCAACCTTGGCGCCGTATTGCGCTGCGCGCTTTGCACCTGCAAGCCCGCCTGAGCCTGCACCAATAACAATAAGGTCAAAATCGTAGGTCATTGAAGTTCCTCGTATGTCTTTATATTCTTGATTGCGGGCATTCTATCGTATCGTGACTCTACAGCCAATGCTTTATAATCTGTATACACAAGGCTTGCCTTTTGCCCCGAAATACTATAGAAAATGACGTTTGGAATAACAGCTATATAGAGTAACGATGACAACATCTACACAGATGCCTGAGGGCACACTACAGCCGACACCAACAGCTTCTAAAAACCTAGAGCCTAAACTAGGCACCTTTGGCACACTTGCCGAGGCGCTAGACTATGCCGCACAGGGCGAAGCCGGTTTTAACTTTTACGATGTACGTGGCAACCTTAAGCACGTGCTGACCTACACCGAAATGCGCACCATTGCCCAAAAGCAAGCAAAGCAACTGCTAAGCCTAGGCCTTAAGCGTGGTGACCGTATTGGTATTGTTGCTGATATTGAAGCTTACTTCCTTACCACATTCTTTGCCTGCCAATACGCAGGCCTTATGGCTGTGCCGCTACCTGTTATTACAGGTTTAGGTGGCCGCCATGGTTACGAGCAACAGCTACAAAAGGTACTAACAACTGCCGAAGCTAAAGTTGCCATTGGCCCAGATGACCTTCAAGAGCACCTGAAAGACGCCACCAAAGACATGGCTGGCATTAAGCTGCTAACCCCAGAACAACTAGATGCACTAACTGAAGCTGACGTGACCCTTGAACCACTTACAGCAGAAGACGAAAGCCATATTCAGTTTTCATCAGGTTCAACCCGTTACCCTAAAGGGATTGTGATTAGCCAAAAGGCTATGATGAACAACGCCCATACGCTGATGACTGATGGCCTTAAAGGGAACCAGTTTGGCCGTGTTGAACGTGTAGCCTCATGGTTGCCGTTCTACCACGACATGGGCCTTATTGGCTGCATGCTGACCCCAATTTGCTGCCAGTTCTCGGTTGATTTGCTTCATACCGATGACTTTGCCCGCTCACCACTACAGTGGCTAAAGCTGATTGCCCGTAACAAGGCGTCACTCTCATTCGGCCCGACATTCGGTTACGAAATTTGCGCACGCCGTGCTTCACGTATGCGTGATGATAGCGTTGACTTGTCTGAGTGGCGGGTGGCAGGTATCGGCGGCGAGATGGTGCATGCGCATCCTCTAAACGCTTTCGCCGAAGCTTTTGCCCCATACGGCTTTAACGCTAAAGCCTTTACACCAAGCTACGGCATGGCTGAGGCGACACTTGCAATCTCGTTTGCAAATGTGGATGAAGAATTTAACGTAGACGCTATCGATAAAGATGCTCTGCTTGAAGGTAAGGCTATCCCAACATCTGAAAATGTTGTTGATGAAACCTCAGAAACCCGTGTCATGGTGTCATGCGGTCGTGTGCTGAAGGGCTACGAGCTTGAGATCCGCAGCGCAGACGATAAAGTGTTGGGTGACCGTGAGGTTGGCCGCATTTGCATTAAAACCCCAAGCCTCATGAGCGGCTACTTCCACGATGAAGAAGCCACGAAAGAAAGCATCCTACCTAACGGATGGCTTGATACTGGTGATATGGGGTACACCATTGACGGCGAGCTTGTGATTACAGGCCGCGCGAAAGACATGATTATTATCAACGGCCGTAACTTCTGGCCGCAAGATATGGAATGGCACGCCGAACAAAGCGTAGAAATGCTGCGTACGCGCGACACAGCAGCCTTCGCTGTTGACGGTAAAGACGGTAAGGAAGAGGCTGTACTTCTTGTACAAACCCGCACCACCGACCCTGAGCGCCAAGCCGCACTAATTAAAGAAGTTTACACCGCAGTTAAAACCAACACCGGCGTTGATGCCCGTATTGTGTTGGTACCACAGCGTAGCCTGCCTTACACCACATCAGGCAAGCTAAGCCGTGCAAAAGCCAAGAAGGGCTTTTTGACAGGTGAAATCCAACCACTAGATATTTCGAAAGCAGAGTCAGCCGCATGAGCGAAAAAACTCAACCTAAAAAACAAGCTTCTGAAAAAATCGTTGCCGTAACAGGTGGCGCTGGCTTTATTGGCCAGTCGCTTTTAAAAGCCTTGGCAGAAGAGGGCTACCAAGTACGTGCCCTGCAAAACCGTACGCCTGTGTTTGAGCACAAAAACATTACCGCCGTTAAAGGTAGCCTTACCGATGCCAAAGCTTTGAAAGAGCTTGTGCAAGGTGCCGACGTTGTTATTCATGGTGCAGGCCTTATTGCGGCACGCCGCGGGGCTGACTATTACCGAGTTAACACCGAAGGCACACGCCGTTTGGCCCAAGTTAGCGCTTACGAGAAAGTGGAAAAGTTTCTACTTATCTCAAGCCTTTCAGCTCGTGAGTTTGAGCTTTCACACTACGGCAACAGCAAGAAAAAGGCCGAGCAAACCCTACGCTCAGTGCCTGACCTTAAGTGGGATGCTTTGCGCCCACCAGCCGTATATGGCCCAGGTGATATGCAATTTTTACCACTGATGAAAATGGTGCAAAAGGGCACAGTGCTGCTGCCTGCAGGCCGTAAAGCCCGTGCATCGATGATTTATGTTGATGATTTGGTTTCAGCCATTACCAAGTGGGTGAAAAACGCTAAGCCAACAGGCACAGCGTACGAACTTGATGACGGTGCCGAAAATGGCTACCTGTGGCAGGACGTTACCGCCGAAGCTGCAAAGGTGTTTGAAACTAAGCCACGCTACATTACATTGCCTAAGTTTGCAGTGTACGGCGTTTCGTATATTTCATACCTTGCCGAGATGGCCTTGCAGCGAGTACCGCAGCTTGCACCTGAAAAAGCACGCCAAATTTGCTACCCAGATTGGGTCTGCCGCGACAACAGCCTGCAAAAGGCCATCGGCTGGAAGCCAAAGGTGCCTGTATCAAAGGGTATCCCTGCAACAATCCGTTGGTATCAGCAAGAAGGGTTGATTTAAGCCAATTATATAGTAGATTATGCCCACTTTAGCTTTGCCTTGGTGGGCAAATTTACTTATGATAGGTGCCAAATTGGGTGCCGCACATAGGCCGTATTAAAACAATTAGTAAGGGACATGACTAATGTCAGAGCCAACACACGCTGAAATCGTAGCTAAGATTATCGAAGAGCTAAAATCACTAAACGAAGACTTTGCCAAGGTTGAACTATCTGGCGAAACAAACATGACAACCGATATCCAGGTTGATTCGCTCGACGTTATGGAACTTGTGTTCTCGCTTGAAGAAGCTTACGACGCATCAATCCCTGTAAATGAACTCAGCAACGTTTACACCATTAACGAACTTGCTGCTCTAGTTCAAAAAAGCCGTTAATACTAAAGCCGCTAACCGCTAGCGCTAATCTAACAATTGGAGGCCATTATGGCAGACCTACTAGATAAATTCCGGAATATCCAAAAAGTACACCAACACGTTGTGGGCCTTGCTGGCCGCGACCCTCTAGGCGCACCGTTTGAAAAAATGCTTTCGCCAACCCAAGCCGTTATCGACGGTAAAGAGTGTGTACTACTAGGTTCAAACAACTACCTAGGCCTAACATTCTTCGATGAAGCCATCGAAAAAGCAAAAACAGCGCTAGACGTTGCAGGTACAGGGACCACAGGTTCACGTATGGCAAACGGTAGCTACATTGGCCACAAAGCCCTTGAAGGTAAAATTGCTGATTTTTACAACATGAAGCACTGCTTGCTGTTCACTACAGGTTACCAAGCAAACGTTGGCTTCCTATCAGCTATTGCTGGTAAGGACGACTACATCATTATCGACGCCGACAGCCACGCAAGTATTTACGATGGTTGTAAACTAGGCGACGCTACAGTTGTGCGCTTCCGCCACAACAACGTCGCTGACCTTGAGCGCCGCTTGAAAAAACTACCTGAAGGTAGCAACAAGCTTGTTGTTATTGAAGGTATCTACTCAATGCTTGGCGACCGTGCACCACTTAAAGAGTTTGTGCGTGTTTCAAAAGAAAACGGCGCCTACGTTATGGTTGACGAAGCCCACTCACTAGGTGTGCTTGGTGAAAACGGCCGTGGCCTCCTAGAAGAAGCTGGCGTTGAAGACCAGGTTGACTTTGTTCTAGGTACATTCTCGAAGAGTGTGGGTACCATTGGTGGTTTTTGTGTATCAAACCACAGCGAAGTTGAAAACGCGCGCTTCCTAGCCCGTGCTTACATGTTCACCGCTTCAACACCGCCATCAATCGTAGCATCAGCTGGTGCAACCATTGACCACATCAAGAAAAACGGTAAAGAGCTTATGAAAAAGCTATGGGATAATACCGCCGTTGTTTACCCAGCGCTTAAAGAACTTGGCTTTAAAGTTGGCCCAGAGATGACACCTGTTATCGGTGTTGCCATGCCAAGCCTAGAAGAAGGCATCCGCGTTTGGAACACCCTTTACGAAAACGGTGTTTACGTAAACATGGCACTGCCACCAGCAATCCCAGCTGGCAAGTGCTTGCTACGTTGCTCAGTTTCAGCCGCTCACACACCTGAGCAGCTAGAAACTGTGGTAAAGGCTTTCACAGCAGCAAAGCACGCCGCTGAAGCCGCTGCCTAACAGCGAAGCTGACCAAATAAAAAGCCCCGTCCAGGTTTATTGGACGGGGCTTTTTTTTATTGAGATAATTTAGCGTAAAGATAAAGCAGACAAATAAGTTGTGCACAAACCCCAATCCCAATAATGACCGAAAGTGTGGTTTTTGACTTTTTGGAGATTTCAGGCAAAACCCCTAAGCGCTCTTTATAATAAAGTAGAAATGGGAATTTAACTGCAAAGTATAGGTTTATGTATATAAGCACACCCACGAATGGTGCAAAAATATAATACTGAATGAAGTGAAAACTGCCTGTAAATATCATTAGAGTATTGATTATAGACGCAAAGGCTTTGTTATTATCACATTTCAAATACGGGATGTTTAGTTTACTTGAATACCAAGAACATGAAGCGGTTACAGCTTCTTCAGATGTAAATTCTGGGAAGTATAGTCTACTAAATACAGTGGAGCTAATAGCTACAAACGCCAAGACAAAACAAAATAGGCTTGTGTAGAAATAAAGTCTCGAAATTTTATTCATTCTCTATTTCGCAATCTTCTTAGTCAGCACTTTGTATACCAGCGGCCAGGCGAAGATTAGGGGGTATTTGCGCTGGCGTTCGGTGGGGGTGATTTTGTGGCCTGAGTGGCGCTCGATTTTCCAGACGATGTAATCTACGGCGCCTGTGAATGTAAGCGGAGCTTTCATTAGGCGGCAGAATGTAACCAACTTACCAAAAAAGCGGCGGATTGGCGTGTTCAGGCGCTTGAGGGTGCGGTAGCCCTTGGCAATGTGTACGTGGTACAAAAACTCGTCAGGGTCGGGCTGATGTTCAAGAGGGTTAAGCTCAAGCGTGGCGGCGGAAAAGGCGGCCGTGGCTTTATCGTAATAGTCTTTATTCGCTTCGTAAATTGAAGCCCCACGACTTTTGCTTTCGCTACGTAGTTCACAAGCGTAAGTATCCTTTAGGCCTGTGACCCATAGGTTTTCAACCGTTGTATATTCTTTTAGCAGTGGCAGCGTGCGGCGGTGGAAGGTGCGCACGGCGCTGTATAGGGTTTCAATAATATGGTCCTGATCTGCTTTTGAGCGTGGGTGCAAAATGCGGCATGGCTGGCTAAAGCGAGCCCAAATGCTTGGTGCAATGCTAATGCCATGGGCTGACATACTAAACTGGCGCATGGTCATTACCGCGTATTTGCAGCGAAGCTTTTGGCCATCGGCAGTCTCAAACTCTTTGTAATACACATTTGGTGGCAGAAGGGTGCCCCAAAAGCGGTGGCTTAGGGGTAGCTGTGCTGCTGAGTAGCTATCA
>Ga0208830_1000364_pt1 | contig 23426 bp, 17 predicted proteins | sample DeeseametaMP2634_FD_184169 | JGI IMG/M metagenome (GOLD analysis project Ga0208830, IMG submission 184169) | Marine microbial communities from the Deep Atlantic Ocean - MP2634 (SPAdes) | ecosystem: Environmental > Aquatic > Marine > Oceanic | place: Northeast of Antigua and Barbuda, North... | reverse complement strand
GATGGATGCGGACACCATATCGCGTATTTTCCTTGGTAAAACGTCAAGTTTTCCTGATGGAAGCCCGGCAGTTCCGGTGGATCAGAGCGAAGGATCCGACGTCCGCAACGACTTTACGGACAAGGTACTGGGAAAAAATGCGAGCCAGTTGAAGGCTTACTGGTCACGTCTGATTTTCACTGGTAAAGGCACCCCGCCCAAAGAGGTAGGAAATAACGCCGCAGTAAAATCGCTGATCGCTGCTAACCCAAATATGATCGGTTACATCGACAGCAGTGCCGTCGATGATACTGTGAAAGTGGTTTACAGCTACTGATCTGAACCGCTCAACAAAAAGCCCGGCAGTTGCCGGGCTTTTTGTTATTCGGATCTTTTTATGGCCTGGATTTCCGCCATGCGATCAAGCACCTCAACGCCGTCAAGATACGATGCATCCGAAGTCCACTCCGCCGCGAGCATCAGTACCGCCTCCAGCGTCGACACACCATCTGCTCTGGGACTCACTCTGAGGTAGCGCGACGTCTGTACGGGTGTCAGAGACATACGTTGCAGCGGCTCAAGCCAGGGATTCAATAACAACAGGCGCCGGACCTTACGCCATGTGCCATCCAACACCAGTACTTTGCTGATACCTGCCGCAGGCCCCGGTGCAAGAATCTCAGAGTCCCCGGTCGCCGGATACAACAACGCCACATTCTCTGGCAGGGCTTCGCCAAACACATCGGTAAAAGAAAACGTATCTCCGACCAGAAGCTGAGCCCCTGGCGATGATCTCTGCAGTAATGGCGTAGTCGACAGTGGGTGGCGGGATTCGTCAGGGTCCTGCCAGATGACCAGCTCGAACGGCAACGGCCGCACGATAAGATGGCTGCACAGGCACGCCGACTGCGGTCTCCCGCAGCCATCACATATCGTTCTGCTCACCCGCGTTCCAGCAGAGGCTTCAGGAAGCGTCCGGTATGGGAGGATTCCATTGCCGCTACGTCTTCCGGTGTTCCTTCACCGATAATATACCCGCCTTTAGAACCACCTTCCGGACCGAGATCGACAATCCAGTCGGCGGTTTTGATGACATCCAGGTTATGCTCAATAACAACAATGGTATTACCGTGATCACGCAACCGGTGCAGCACTGCAAGCAGTTGTTCAATGTCGTGGAAGTGCAGACCGGTGGTCGGCTCATCGAGGATATACAGCGTGCTGCCCGTATCCCGCTTCGACAGTTCTTTGGCCAGTTTAACCCGCTGAGCTTCACCACCAGACAGGGTCGTGGCGGCTTGTCCCAGTTTGATATAACTCAGGCCGACATCCATCAGGGTCTGAAGTTTACGCGCAACAGCAGGGATGGCATCGAAGAAGTCACGGGCATCTTCAACCGTCATTTCCAGAACTTCATGAATATTTTTGCCTTTGTAGCGGATATCCAGAGTTTCTCGGTTGTAACGTTTCCCCTTGCAGACGTCACAAGGGACATAAATATCCGCCAGGAAATGCATTTCTACTTTGATAACACCGTCGCCCTGGCAGGCTTCACAACGCCCCCCCTTCACGTTAAACGAGAAGCGACCCGCTTTATAACCGCGCGAACGTGCTTCCTGCGTTCCCGCAAAAAGATCCCGTACTGGCGTAAAAATTCCGGTGTAGGTGGCTGGATTTGAGCGCGGTGTTCTGCCGATCGGTGACTGATCAATATCCACGACTTTATCCAGTTGCTTCAGGCCTTCAATCGACTTGTATTCAGAAGCTTTCAGCGTGGTTGCACCATTCAACGCCGTTGCAGCCAACGGATACAGTGTGCGGTTAATCAGCGTAGATTTACCAGAGCCAGACACACCGGTAACACAGGTCAGCAAGCCCAGAGGAATCGTCAGATCCACATCGTTCAGGTTATTGCCCTTCGCGCCTTTTAATGTCAGGACTTTTTTCTTATCAAATGCAGTGCGTGTCGTAGGGACGGCGATTACCTTTTCACCGGAGAGATATTTACCCGTCACCGACGCTGGGTTGTTCATCACCTCGTCCGGTGTGCCCTGCGCGATAACCTCTCCACCATGCACGCCGGCGCCCGGACCAATATCAATCAGATGATCCGCACTGCGGATTGCGTCCTCGTCGTGCTCTACCACCAGCACGGTATTGCCCAGGTCACGAAGATGAAACAGGGTTTTTAACAGGCGGTCGTTGTCCCGTTGATGGAGGCCAATGGAAGGCTCGTCGAGGATATACATCACCCCAACCAGACCTGCGCCAATCTGAGACGCAAGACGGATACGCTGTGCTTCACCACCCGATAACGTATCGGAGCTGCGGTTCAGAGTCAGATATTCCAGACCGACATTTACCAGAAACTGCAGGCGATCGCGGATTTCTTTCAGAATTTTCTCTGCAATTTCTCCCCGATGACCATCCATTTTCAAATCCGAGAAGTACAGGTGTGCGTCTTCTACAGGCATGGAGGTACAGGCGTGGATGGTTTTATCACCAATAAATACGTTGCGTGCCTCCCGACGCAGTCGCGAGCCTTCACAGACAGGACATGGCTGCACACTCAGGTACTTAGACAGTTCTTCCAGTACCATCTGTGAATCCGTCTCGCGGTATCTGCGGTCGAGATTAGGCAGCACCCCTTCGAACGGGTGAGACTTGACCATGCGGTCGCCACGGGAGTTCACATAAATAAATTTAATTTCTTCATCACCCGAGCCATTAAGAATGGCATTCCGGTGTTCAGACTTCAGATCACAGAGGGCCGTATCAATATCAAAGCCATAATGCTCTGCCACTGAACAAAGCATCTGATAGTAGTAAACGCTGCGACGATCCCAACCGCGGATTGCCCCCTCGCCTACTGTCAGGGTGTCGTCATGCACGACAAGATCAGGATCGAAATACTGCTTCACCCCCAGGCCATCGCAACTGGTACAGGCACCTGCCGGGTTATTGAACGAGAACAGGCGAGGCTCCAGCTCAGAGATGCTGTAACCACAGTGCGGGCACGAGAACTGAGAGGAAAAGAGGAGTGGCTCAGCTTTTTCATCGTCCATCGAGGCCGCCAGCACCAGGCCACCACTCAGCTCCAGACAGGTCTCGATCGATTCTGACAGTCGCTGCTCAATGCCTTCCTTGACCTTAAACCGGTCAACGACGACTTCAATGGAGTGCTTCTTGCGCTTGTCGAGCTCGGGCGTATCGTCCAGATCACACACCAGCCCATTGACTCGGACCCGGATAAAGCCCTGGGCACGCAGGCTCTCAAACACGTGCAGATGTTCGCCTTTCCGGTCACGAACCACAGGCGCGAGAATCATATGCTTGCTGTCAGCGGGAAGATCCATAATGGCATCAACCATCTGGCTGACGGTCTGCGCTTCAAGTGGGACATCGTGATCAGGACAACGCGGCGTACCTACCCGGGCAAACAGCAGACGCAGGTAGTCGTAGATTTCGGTGACGGTGCCCACGGTTGACCGCGGGTTATGGGACGTGGACTTCTGCTCAATCGAAATGGCCGGAGACAGGCCTTCAATCAGATCGACGTCGGGCTTCTCCATCATCGACAGAAACTGCCGGGCATAGGTCGACAGTGACTCAACATAGCGCCGCTGCCCCTCAGCATAGAGAGTATCGAATGCCAGGGATGATTTACCTGAACCACTGAGACCGGTGATGACCACCAGTTTGTCCCGTGGAATATCGATGTCGACGTTTTTGAGGTTGTGTGTACGGGCGCCGCGGACCTGAATCTTATCCATGAAGAGCTTTCACTGCCTAAAACCGAAAGCTCCTATTGTAATTGAACCGCTGCAGTGATTCAGCCGCTTATTCAGCGGTTTCGTGCAACAGCTCATCCATGTTTTCCTGAGCCCAGTTCACGGCCTGAATACGGTTACTGACCCCGATCTTTTTGAACAGGTTATAGATATGGGTTTTGACCGTATGCATGCTCACATTGAGTGCTTCAGCAATCTCGGTATTGGTCGCGCCCGTGGCCGTCAGTTGCAGAATCTGCTTTTCCCGACGGGTCAGCAGACCAGCAAATGCCGTCAGGCGGCGCGGTCGCTGGCGATGACGCGCCAGATACTGTCCCATCAGATGACGGGGCAACCAGTATTCACCTTCGAAGATTCCCTGAATCCCTTTGCAGAGCTGTTGTTGCGAGGTTTCACGGTAAAACAGTCCATTGACCATTGGCCAGACGATCAGGCGTTCTACCGGGTGATTACGCGAGGCATTGAAGAAAGCCACCGGGGCTTCGCCATGATGATCCAGAATCTGCTCGAGCAGGTCCTGTAGCCTGTCCGGGCGGGCACTGTCAGCATCAATCAGAGCCATCACCATATCTCCACCACTGGACCAGTCAGATTTCCACTCCATGGTATTAACCAACTGACAATCTATGCGGGTGCGCTGATGGATGTATCCGATAAGAATTGAGTTCTGCAGACTGTGCTGACCGAACAGAATGATTCGCCTTCCCGGAATCATTGCCGGTGAATCCATAACATACTCCTTATGTTGCGGGTTTTCCTTAGACTGGCTTACCTGCCAGTCCTCAGAGTGTACGCATCCCCCGCAAAATTTCTACACAACTGCGTTTTTTTGTGTGCGACTTTGTAACGGCCTGTATCTGACTTAATCGGACGCTGCTCTCGCAGCGCGCCGCATTCTGATAGAATACCGCCCCTGTAAATTTCTATATCGGCGAAAGATCCCGTGACTCCAGAGAAAACTGAACAAAGAGCTGTTGTCTCCCTGGCATCGCTGTATGCATTACGCATGCTCGGCCTCTTTATGGTTCTGCCCGTAATGATGCTCGACGGCCAGCGCCTCGAAGGCGCGTCGCCACAGCTGCTCGGCTTTGCGATGGGCGTCTACGGTCTGACGCAGGCTCTGCTCCAGATCCCGGCGGGTACACTTTCTGACCGTATCGGGCGTAAGCCTGTGATCATCGGCGGACTGCTGATTTTTGCTGCAGGCAGCATTATCGCCGCCGTTTCTGACAGTGTGTATGGGGTCATTCTTGGCCGTGCTCTGCAAGGGTGTGGCGCCATCGCCAGTGCAATCATGGCGCTGGTGACCGATCTGACGCGCGAAGAACATCGCATGAAAGCGATGGCCTCCATCGGCGCAAGCATCGGACTGTCGTTTTCAGTCGCTCTGATTCTCGGTCCCTGGCTGGCCAGCATGGGTGGGCTGAGCCTGATATTCAGCCTGACAGCCGTACTTGCCATTGGCGGCGTATTGGTGACTGTCTGGGTCATTCCTACCCCACCGCCGGTCAGTCATCGTGATGCGACAGCCGTGTTGCCTGAAGTGCTGGCACAACTTCGTAATACCGCTATGTGGCCGCTCAATCTCGGAATTTTTCTGCTGCACGCGCTGATGGTCGCAATCTTCGTCGCGATACCCGGGCAGCTCAGCGCCAGCGGGCTGATCGCAGAGCATCACAGCTGGCTCTACCTTCCCGTACTGATTGTTGCTTTCATTCTGATGGTTCCGCTGATCATCATTGCCGAGAAAAAACGCCGGATGAAAGGCGTAGTACTGACCGGCGCACTGATCATTGCCCTCAGCCTGTTCCTGATGAGCGGTGCTTCCCAGCTCTGGCACTGGGTGGTGCTCCTGCTGCTGTATTTCTGGGGCTTCAACCTGATGGAAGCGAGCCTGCCCTCCTGGCTGAGTAAGATTGCGCCAGCAGGCTCAAAAGGCAGCGCGATGGGCGTGTATTCCACCATGCAGTTCCTCGGCGCCTTTGCCGGAGGCAGCGTCGGCGGCTGGTTATTACAGGATTACGGACTGAGCATTCTGTTTGTCGGACTGGGCGCTTTGGTGGTACTTTGGGCACTGTTAATCACTCGGTCCGGAGCACCTCAGCACCTGACCAGCGTCCGGCTACCGGCAGACCGGATCAGTGACGATCAGCTGAGCGCACTGAGTTCATTGCCGGGCGTCGCCGAAAGTCTGTATCTGCAGAGTGAACAAGCCATTTATCTGAAAGTCAGCGCGGACAGCTTCGACCGTGAGAGCGCGCTGAAGATTATTGATTCCACAGGAGAAAAACATGGGTCGCAGCGTTAATAAAGTGACACTGATCGGTACTCTGGGTCGTGACCCTGAAGTCCGTTATCTGCCGAATGGCAATGCCGTCGCGAATGTCTCTCTGGCAACCGACGAGAGTTACAACGACAAAGCGACCGGCCAGAAAGTTGAACAGACTGAATGGCACCGCCTGACGGTATACGGACGCCTGGCTGAGATCTGCCAGCAGTACCTGAAAAAGGGCTCCCGTGCTTACTTCGAAGGTAAGCTGCGCACACGCGAGTGGGAAAAAGACGGCGTTAAGCGCTACACCACAGAAATTATCTGCAACGACATGATGATGCTCGACTCGCGTGGTGATGGCATGAATATGGGCGGTGGTGCTTCTTCCAGTCCCGCTCAGGTCGCCAACAACATGGGCATGGGCAACAATATGGGCGGTGGCATGCCACAGGGTGGCGGCTACCAGCAGCCACAGCAGGCTCCGCAGCAGGCACCTCAGCAGCCAATGGGCGGTTATCAGCAAGCGCCACAGCAAAACCCTCAGCAGTCCCGCCAACCACAGAGTGGTCAGGGCGGTTACGGCAACCAGGGCGGTTATCAACAGGCTCCGCAACAGGCGCCTCAGCAACCGGCACCTCAGCCAAGCAACAGCTTCGACGATTTCGACGACGACATCCCGTTCTGATCCGGATATATAATTAAGTGTTAAGTTGTTAGGATGTGATTTTCCTACAACATACTGATTTAATAATATTTTTTTCTTAATAAAGCCTTCAGTGACTGTAAAGTTGTTGAAGGCTTTTTTATTTGCTGTTAATCTTGTTTTTTATAATTTCGCATAAATATCAAAATGTAAATATAAGGATTTTTATATTTATTGTGTAAAGGTGTGGAGAGAGACTGATGAATGTGAGGGTGGTGCAGCATCCTTCTGGTGAGCTGATTCCTATTCTCTTAGATGAGTTGGATGTGCCCCTATGTTTGCCAAACGAGTTCATCTTAGGGCGAAGGGCTCTCGCGTCAAACACATTGATTCGAAATTCAAGAGAGTTGGCAGTGCTGCATAGTTGGGCCATGACTGATGAAGTGGATCTAATGGATCTGGTTATTGGTAGAGTTCCATTGACTGAGGCTTTGGTGCGAGGAAGCATGGTCGAGTTCTTGCGTAGGGATCAGTCAAAAAACAAATTAGTCGTTAGTCCCCACACCTTTAATCAGCGCTTAACTACAGTAAGGCTGTATCTTTCTTGGTTGTTTGATCTCCAGTTATCTGGCCTCATATCTTCGGATTCTGTATATGAGAATATGCTTGTAAGGAAGAAGCAGTTATGTAAATGGATAGATTCCAGTTTTATAAGCTCTCCACCGTCGAATACTCAAATTAGTAAGGGACTTTCACCTGCAGAGGTGAGCAATCTCGTTTCGCTTTTGTATCCCGGGGGCAATAGGGTTATTGGTCGGGATGAGGCTGTCAGGCACCGAAATTATGTGATGACCATGATTATGCTTTCACTAGGGTTGCGGCCAGGAGAATTGTTAAGTCTTAAGGTACAGGATATTGAAATAGGTGCTGTGTCATCTGTACGGGTAGAGCGTCGTCCACCAGACAAAAATGACTTGCGACGGCCTCGGCCACAAATCAAGAGAAATGGCAGGATCATTCCCATTGTTGATAAATCATTCGCTCATGAGCTTGATGAATATATCTTAGTATGGCGAGAGCGCTTAGAAGATAAGTCCGAGTTTGAAACAGACTATTTAATTCTGAGTGACCAAGGGGAGCCGCTTTCCCAATCTTCAGTTACACAGTTTTATCAGATACTTCGGTCGAAATATCCTTCTGAATTGCCGAGTAATTTATCTGCGAAGTCCTTGCGTCATACCTTTTCGTCGAGGATGGAAAGAGCTTTGCGAGAGTCAGGGATGGATGAGGAAAGAAGAAAAAAAGCACTGGCCTTGCTGCGTGGTGATAGTAGTCTCGAATCTCAAGCGGTTTATATAGATCAGGAAATTGAGCAGTCTTCTCGAAAAGCATTAGATAGTTATCAGCGGAAGATTTTTAGTAACGAAGAGGGAGAGTGATCTTGATTTCAGAAAGTAACGTCACTGAAGTTCTATCGCCAATAAATAGAAGTCAATTGATATCCCGCGAAGGAAGTGTTGTTGACGCCTCTACAGATGTATGGAATCTACCTTACACCATCTACCCTACAGCAACTGTTGATTTTGGGAAAATCGAAAATAAAGCACTTCGAGAAGTAACGCGAGAGTATATTGCCGAGAGGTTGGTGACCACCTCTACGCATGCGGCATATACCGCATTTACATATCTTTGGACAGAGTTTTTTTCTGTTTATCAAGAGATGCTTACAGATGATTTAGAGGCGTCCCTCGTTCGCTGTTTTGAAAAAATGTTAAATCGGGCAAGGTCTAACCACAGATTGTGGGCGATGTACCGTCCCATTCGTTGGTTTATTTGGTGTGCAGATAATTACCCTGAGAACGGGTTTTCTATCGATTACTCGTTTGAGTTAGAAGCGATAAGCATACCAGGAAATCCAAAGGGGGAGGCAGTAAGGCTCGAAGACCCAGACAAAGGCCCTTTGAATCGATCTATAGAGCTGCCATTGTTGATTTCCGCAATGAAAGAGGACAAGTGCGACGAATACGAGCATCTTCAGCAGAGAGCGATCATGGCTCTATCTATTGCGTATGGTCGAAATCCGGCAAATTTGACATATTTGAAGGAGATCGATTTAAAAAACATTGCCCCCGTTGAAAGTGATCCATGCTTCATCCTTCGAATTCCAAGAATAAAAAAACGATTGTTAAATCCAAGGGACGACTTTCTAGATGAGTATCTGAATCAGGATTTCGCTAATTATTTAATTGAGTTAATAGAAGCGTCAAAACAATTTGCTACATGTGTTGATACTGGCTCTGGAATGATAGAAGTGGAGCGCCCTCTGTTTTTTAAAAGGGGTATGAACCAGGCTGCTATCAGGGCTCAGCAATGGGATAGTGCATATAACTTGACGACCAAGGATGTGGGTAATCTCATTAAAGCGTTTGTTAAGCGTCATAATATTATCTCGCCTATCACGGGTGAGCTAATGCATGTTACGCCACGGCGATTGCGATATACCATGGCGACGGGGTTGGCGGCTGAAGGTATTAGCAAGCGTGAGTTGGCCAGAATACTGGATCATACCGATACCCAACACGTGAATGTCTATTTTGAGATGGCTGGCAGAATAGTTGAGCACCTAGACAAAGCAACCGCGAAAGGTTTCTCGAAGTACCTCAATTTTTTCAAAGGCAGGCTAATCGATAGTGATGAAGATGCTGTCAATGGTGAGCGAGATGACAAGCATCTAACGTTTGTCGATGATCCGAATCCTGCTGATCAAGCTGATATTGGCGTGTGTGGTGAATCTAGCGTCTGCCACCTTGATCCCCCCTACTCATGTTATTTGTGCCCCAAGTTTCAGCCTTATCGTCATGCTGATCATGAGCATGTCCTGGAATGCTTGCTGGCCGGTCGCGAAGAGCGTTTAAAAAAGTACGAGAATGCGCGATTAGGCATACAGCTTGACGAGGTTATCGCTGCGGTCGCACAAGTGGTCAAACTCTGTGAGGTGGGAGCGCACAATGTCTGATGGTCGCTCTAATCGCAAGGCCAAGGTCGTTCCTTTTCTTGATCGTCTGGAGCGTGACAGGAATGAAAACCTCAAATCATTAGTCGGCAAAGCAAAGCTAATGAAGCTGGAAGGGTTTGAGTCGGTTGTTTGGGATGATCCAGAATGGCAAGTCAATGCAGGGCGACTGGTCAAGTTAACTGGTAAAAACACGAAATCAGCCTCTTTTGGTTTTTCGCTGCCTCCGAAGCTGGGCTCTGAGCCACTAGTCGGTTGCTGGGAATTGGTTGCTAAAGCATTGTTTGTTCTCCGGTTTCACAGAAAACATCAATCAGCACCGAATCAACGCAGTTTCATTACCGCTATTGGATATGTCTCATTTGCAGCAAAACAGCTAGGGCAGCAGTTAGTTGGGCTTACGCCAGAGGCTCTGGATAATGCGTCTGATTTAATCTCAAAACACTACAGTGAATCTACTGCCTATAACCTTCACAAACATGTTGCAGAGTTCGCAGCGCATTGTGATTCGAATGGTCTATGTCGGGTTTTATTACAGTACAAATACGCTAGGATGAGGCGGCCAGCGAGCACGGGAGGGATAAATCACAAAAGGTTGGATGATCCAGATGTCCTGGAGACAAAGTCAGATAAACTAGTTGATCCCACTGTGTTTCGGGTCATTGGTGAACTCTACTTAAACGTTCCCCAAGATCATAAGTATCGCTTCTATGTCCTGATTCTGACTTTGCTTGTTTGTACTGGGCGACGGTTCAGCGAAGTTTCACTACTACCCAATCAGCAGATGTCTTTTGATGAGGAGGGTAACGCCTATATCGAATACTTTCCGAGGAAAGCTAGCCGAGGAGATGTATTTACGCCAAAGCGTAGGCTGTACTTGCCGTCAGAGGTCATCTCCATCGTTGGTGATGTGCTCATTGAAATAACTGAAGTCACGGCAGAAGCGCGGGAAACAGCTAGATATATGGCTGAGAATGGAAAGGCAGATACGCGATTCTTGGACAATATTTCGAGCGGCCAGAAATTATTCAAGGCCGATTTGGTACAGTTAGGAATACCTAAAAACGTTATCGACACTGCAGGCTGGTGTGCAAAAAATGCAGAGGTGTTCAGAGAGATAAGGTCTGGAGTTGGGGTCACTACTAGGCAGGTTCTATTCACTTATCGAAAATCAATCGAAGCGTACTGCCAAAAGGATTTTCTTTCGTCGATGGTACAGCCTATCCATATTGATCAGTTCGGCAAGGAGTACTATCTGGGCGACTTGCTATTTATTCGCTTCCAAGGATTGTCTACCGGTGCTTACTCTCGTTGGATAGCGACAAAATGCACCCATGCCATGCTTGCCACATTTCTTCGTTATTTACCCACGCTTGCCGCCGAATACGCTTCCAGCAGTATCGAGGTGGATTTTACCAGTCACCATTTCCGTCACACACTTAATACTCTGCTTGATGAAGGCGGGTTAAGTGATCTTCTGCAAACTGAATGGTTTGGTCGAATCAACCCAAGAGACACCAAAGCATACCAGCACTCATCCCGCGAAAAACGAGCACTGATGCTCCGTGAAGACATCAAAAAAGGCTTGGTTGGAGGCCAGTTAGCTGAGCAAATCAAAGTAGTTCCGGTAGAAGTCCAGGATGCGATTCTGAAAGCGCGAATTCAGGCTGTGCATGATGTCGGTACGGGTATCTGTATCCACAATTTCTCTCAAACACCCTGCGAGCGGCATTTGCAATGTTCGGCGGAATGCAAAGACTACGTGTGGGCTAAGGATGATAAGGGTCGTCTGGACGAGCAGAAGCGCCAGTATGCTCTCACTGCTCTAGCCCGAAAAAATGCTGAAAAGCAGTTGGGTAGCGCTAAGCCGAAAAAGAGTGCTGACTGGCTGGCACACAACGATAAAAAACTGAAAACACTGGCTTCCCAACTGGCCGACAACGGGGTGGAGCACTTTGATCCCGAAGAATACCTAAATGAGGTAGAACATGGTTAAACGCTTCAGACGCATGTCCGACAGTGACATCAATACAATCGTTGCCGATTTAGACCGCTGGGCGCTGGGCGAGCTAGGATCAAAACTAACCTGGGCTGTGCTGGAAGAGCGCTTTGGCTTTAGCCGCCAGTCGCTCCAGGCTAAATCTGAGATCAAAGCTGCCTATGACAACGCCAAACGAGCATTGTCGGGCGGATTGGTGAAAACCAAAGAACAGGCCACTAAAGAGGCCGAAGAGCTCCAGGTAGAGGTGGATCGCCTCAAGGCAGAGCTAGAGGCCTACAAGCGAAAGGAAGAGCAATGGCTGCGCCGCTGGCAGCAAATCGCCTTTCATGTGCGGCAGAAAGGCATTCAGATGGCCAGCGTTGATAAAGCCTCGCCAGAAGGGGCTGCTCTACCCTCTAACACTGAAACCGCGCAGATTCTCCGACCGTTTGATAAAGAGATACCGCCATCCGGGCGGGTATAAGAGGGATCAAATGCGTGGATTTTGTAAGCAAAACGCAGTACATTGTACGGCATTATAATTGCTGAGGGTTGGCAGTGACACGGGCTAAAGATGAAACCTTGTCGTTTCGCACATCTAAAGAAATTAAACAGCTATTAAAAGCTGCGGCAGAGAAAGAGCACCGTTCTCAGGCCTCCATGCTTGAGGTATTGATCCTTGAGTATGCCAAGCAGCACGGTATCCAGTCTGCCGAAAACGATATATCGCAAAAGTAGGGTTGCTATTGCAGTCGCGTTTTCTGTGTAAGTGATATTTGACGAATAAATAAAAGAATCTGAGGAATATCTGTGTCTCGATTGACCGATTTAATAGCCAGAGCCAGTGCGAAAGACGCGGCTTTAGGGGAAGAGCTGGAAAAAGAGTTCAAGGCGCTCTCATCAAGGCGTGCCTTTGGGTTGAATTTTGAGCGCCACAAGCCAGAGAGCGTTGAGCTGCCTGGACGACCCGTGCGCAAAGGCGACAAAGTTAGAATTCTCCCTCCTCGCGGATCAACTAAAAAGGGCGATCAAACACTTTGGAAAGTTCTGAAAATCAGTAAATCAGAAAATGTTCGAGTTGCTGAGCTTGAACAGATTGATGTTGAGAATCCTCAAGTTTCGGAAGTAACCGTTGATGATTTAGTGGTTGTCGCAGAGTTTCGTGATTACATCTATCCCGGTCTGGTTAGTACTGGAAAAGTTGAGCGCGGCGGAGATAAGCCATACCACACGGTAATTAATGGAGAAAACTTTCATGTGCTGGAGGCATTGACCTATACCCATAGGTCAATGATTGATTTGATTTATATAGACCCTCCATACAATTCTGGTGCGCGAGATTGGAAATATAATAATGATTACGTTGAAGAAGAAGATTTATATCGACACTCCAAATGGCTAGCCTTTATTGAACGTAGACTTAAATTGGCAACACTGTTGTTAAAGCCTTCCTCTGTATTGATTGTCGCTATAGATGAAAAAGAATATTTGAGATTGGGCCTATTGTTGGAGCAAACATTCCCAGAAGCTCGAATTCAAATGGTAAGTGCATTGATAAATCCAGCCGCTGTGGCTCGTGTAGGTGGGTTTGGTCGAAGTGATGAATATCTATTCTTCGTCTTTCTGGGTGATATGGCGCCGTCTCGCGTGCGTTTGGATAGGGAATGGGTATCAGGAAAAGGACGAACACACACGGGAAAAATTCGATGGGACCTTTTACGTCGTTCAGGAACAAATGCTGAAAGATCTCATTCGCCAGGCTGTTTTTACCCAATATATGTCGATCCTAACAAAGTCAGAGTAGTTGAGATTGGTGAGCCATTACCTCAAGGCGTTTCGAAGGCGCCAGAAAAACAAGGGCTCGTAGCCGTTCTACCAATAAGGAAAGATGGAAGTGAGGGCAACTGGCAATGGTCTCCGGAAACCTTCAGAGAACGCTTTGCCCAAGGAAGAGTTAAAATAGGTGGATCAAAAAAACGAGGCTTTACTGTTTACATTCTAAAACCTGGTGAATATTCAAAAATTGAGCGAGGTGAATTTAAGCTAGCAGGAAGAGCCGAAGACGGATCTCTAATTGTTGAGGATAATGATCCCAGTGTTGTCACTGCCATTCCTGGAAGCCAGTGGCGAATATCTCGACATGACTCAACACAATACGGTAGTAGATTGATTTCTTCATTTGTTCCGGGAAGGAAGTTCCCTTTTCCAAAAAGCATCTATGCGGTTGAAGATGCAATAAGGTTTTTCGTTGCAGATAACCCAAGTGCAATTGTTTTGGATTTTTTTGCTGGTTCTGGAACAACTGCGCATGCAGTAATGCGCCTTAACAGGCAGGATTCTGGAAAAAGGCAAACTATATCAATTACCAATAATGAAGTAGCAGCTGAAGAGCAGGTTAATCTGAAAAAGAAAAAGCTTCGTCCAGGGGATGATGATTGGGAGCAATGGGGTATTTGCGATTACATTACCAAGCCAAGAATCCAAGCCGCTATTACAGGGAGAACGCCAGAAGGAAAAAGCATCGAAGGTGACTATAAATTTACAGATGAATTTCCTATGGCGGATGGCTTTGAGGAGAACGCAGAGTTCTTCACCCTCACTTATGAAACCCCTGTTGCCGTTCGACACAATGTCGCCTTTGAGCGAATAGCCCCGTTACTTTGGATGCGAGCAGGTTCTCAAGGGAGTCGAATTGAGAAAATACCTGAACATGGTTGGGATGTGGTTGAGGCCTACGGAGTTTTAGTAAACCTCGATCAATCCACAATGTTTTGTAGGGCTATAAAGGCTAAAAAGGGCGTGCATATTGCCTATATCGTAACCGACGATGATCGCCGTTTTCAGGCAGTAGCTCGTCACTTATCTGATTCGGTTGAGCCTGTACGCTTGTATGAGTCTTATTTGTCCAATTTTCGCTTTTCGATGGGCCGCTAAAAATGAAGTTTACGTTAAAAGATTATCAGGAAGATGCCGTTAGAGATGTGCTTGTCAATTTGAAAAAGGCATCTAAGCGTTGGTTGGAAGATGGTGACAAACACGCATTTTCGCTGACGGCGACGACGGGTGCCGGTAAAACAGTCATGGCGGCAGCGGTATTTGAAGCGCTATTTCATGGTGACGACAATTTCGATTTTGAACCTGACGCTGGCGCTGTTGTGATTTGGTTTAGTGATGACCCGTCACTAAACGAGCAATCAAAATACCGACTACTTGAGGCGTCAGATAGGGTTTCACCCAGTGACCTTGTTGTTGTGCAAAATACGTTTAACAGAGAGTCTTTCGAGCCAGGGAAAATCTATTTTCTCAATACACAAAAGCTCAGCAAGAATAGCTTGTTGGTTCGTGGTGCCGAAATTGACGATGAGGGATATAACAAGTCGGGTCAGCAAGTTATGCCGGATCTTCGTGCCTTCACTATTTGGGATACTATTCAGAATACGATAAACGACCCGTCTCTAACTCTGATATTGGTGTTGGACGAAGCCCATAGAGGAATGGGGGCTGGCTCAAAACAAGGCGAGAAAACAACCATTGTTAAACGGCTAATTAATGGTATGGGAAATGTGCCTGGGATTCCTGTTGTATGGGGAATTTCTGCGACCGTAGAGCGCTTTAACGATGCCATCGCCGATATGCAAGGGCGAGCCACCTTGCCAAACGTCGTGGTAGATTCCGCTAAAGTACAGGCATCGGGTTTACTTAAAGACACGATTATTCTCGATGTGCCAAGTGAAACAGGCCAATTCGACACGGTTTTGGTGCGCAGAGGTATCGATAAACTAAAAGAAATATCGACAGCGTGGGCCGCTTATCACCAAGAGCAAGGCGATGTGGATGAAGTGCTTCCACTCATGGTGCTACAAGTGCCAAACACGCCGGACCACAACGAGATTGGAAGGGCTCTGGATACAATCTACGAGCGTTGGCCGGATATGCCGGAAGACGCCATTGCGCACGTATTTGGAGACCATACCACCCAAACATTTGGGCGTTATAGCGTTTCCTATATTTCACCGGAGAGAGTGCAAGAGTCAACATGGGTGCGAGTACTTATCGCAAAGGATGCGATAAGTACTGGATGGGATTGCCCGAGAGCTGAGGTGATGGTGTCATTCCGCCCAGCAAAAGACAGGACACATATCACTCAGTTGTTGGGACGCATGGTAAGAACGCCGTTAGCACGACGTATTCCGGGTAATGATCGCCTGAATGCTGTGGACTGCTTATTACCCTTTTTCGATGAGAAGTCGGTAAAGGAAGTTGCTGATTCACTAATGACAGGTAGTGATGGTGGAGACCAGCTACAAGGGCGAAGGATTCTGGTAAATCCAGAAGAAATGTTGGCCAATCCGGCTGTCCCAGAGGCTGTTTGGGAAAAGTTGCTTTCGCTTCCTTCTCAAACATTACCTAAAAACCATTCAAAGCCGATTAAGCGCTTGACCTCATTAGCGCACGAGCTTGCTTTCGATGATATTTTGCCGGGCGCTGGCGCGTTGGCACACGCGGAAATGCACAAGGCTCTGAATGCGGCGCGGCAGCGTTACAAGGATCAGATTTCACAAGCGAGGCAGGCTGTTCTTACCGTCGAGGGTAGGACTCTGAGTGCGAACTTGGCGGACAAAAAAATGTCGTTTGATGATTTCTTAGAGGCTGCTGATTACGCGGTTGTTGAAGATGCTTATCGTCGAGCCAGCAGAGGCATTAGTCCAGATCTAGCAAACACTTATAGCGAATTTTTAGCGAAATCTGAAGGCGACGCAGATGATTATGAAGAAGCGTTGATGGATGCTCATGCAACAGTTGCAGCGCTCGGGCTGGTCCCAGAGATACAGGCTTATTTGGAAGCTGAAGCTGAAAAACTGGCTAAAGATTGGCTGACCCAATACAGAGTTGCAATAAAGGCGTTATCGGATGAGCGACAGGATGTTTACCGTGAAATCCGTGAGATGAGTACAGAGCCGATGGACGTTGAGTTGGCAAGACCTAATTCATGGATGCAGCCAACCACTATTCGCGAGGCCGATGGTACGGAGAAGGCTTTGCCAAGATATGAGAAACACATGCTTTGTAATTCAGAAGGGGCATTCCCTGAGGATTTCAACACGTGGGAGAGAGATGTGCTTAATCTTGAGCTGAATCGCAATGATTCGGTTGCATGGTATCGAAATCCTGCTCGAGCAAGTCAGGACTCCTTGGGTGTAACCTACGAGGATGCTGGTAGTATCAAAATGATGCGTCCGGACTTTATTTTCTTCTCGAAGCTTTCTGACGGTTCAATTGCGGCAGATATAGTTGATCCTCATGGTACTCAGTTCAGTGACTCCATTCCTAAGTTGAGAGGTTTGGCTCAATATGCCGAAACATCAGGTGAGCACTTTCGCCGAATTGACGCGGTAGCCAAAGTTGGCGATGCATACAGAGTTCTCGATCTGAAAGAGACAAAGGTTCGCACAGCGATAAACTCAGCGACATCGATAGCAGAGTTGTATAGCAGCGATGTTGCGGCAGATTATGTTTAAATAGTCCATAGGCGCTAGACTACAGGCTAGTCGTGCTTAAAGAGGATATCGGGATGGCAAACGGAAAAATATTACGGCAATTAATTAAAGCAGGGGCCAGTGGTGATTCTGAGGCTTTTCGCCGCGCTTCCGAAGCCGTTATTCAGGATGAGCGTCAAAAGCAGCATCACTTGTTGGCTAACGACTTGGAACAGATTCTATATGGTGAGCATTTAAAGCCTGCTAAGCGATCAGGGAGGAACGCACTGCCCTCTCCTCCAATAGACAAAGAGAGAGGTTTGCCGCTATTAGATATTCGGCAAGCACATCGACCGCTTGAAGAGATGGTGTTGCCTGACCCCGGCCAAGAGGCTATCGAAGAGCTATTGGAAGAGCATCGCCGCGCCGATATATTGCGAAGTTTTGGAATGAAACCTTCGGGAAAAGTCATATTTCACGGCCCGCCTGGGTGTGGGAAGACACTGGCAGCCGAGGTTATCGCGTTCGAGTTGGATTTACCGTTGGCAATTGTGCGCCTTGACGCTTTGGTGTCATCGTTCTTAGGTGAAACTGCGGCTAATCTGAGAAAGGTTTTTGATTTTATCGCCGATAACCAGATGGTTGTTCTGTTTGATGAGTTTGATGCGATAGGTAAAGAGCGATCAGATTCATCAGAGCACGGCGAGTTGCGTCGTGTTGTGAATGCTGTTCTGCAAATGATGGATGCGTACCAAGGCAAAAGCCTTATTTTAGCGGCGACTAATCACGAACAGATTCTGGATGGCGCTATCTGGCGGCGATTTGATGAAACAATCGATTTCCCACTTCCTAGCCCGCAGCAAGTTGAACAGATACTTTCGATTAAGTTGCGAGGTGTTCGTCGCCAGTTCGAGCTAACTGACAAAAAGTCAACTGACATATTTGCTAACCGAAGTGGTGCAGATATTGAGCGAATTGTCCGCCGAGCAGTAAAGCGAATGATTCTTCGCAGTCAAGAATTCTTGACAATTAAGGACTTGAAGCAGGCTGCTGAAAAAGAAAATACAAAATAAAGGGAATTAGCTTAGATGGCACAAGAATTTGAGCATCTGCGTATCGAGAAAGAACCAATTAATAACCCGAGGAGGTCTGGTCGTCCTCCTCGCTTCAAAAAGCGAAGTGACTTAGTTGGGCACGGTCAAAAATTATCTGGTGCGTTGGCTAGCACGACTCAAGCTGTTAAGCAGCAGTTAACGTCGAGGCCAGGACATTACGTACTCAAGTTGAAGTATGAAGATACGCTTTCATTCAATGAGCTTGTGGCGCATGGCGTAGAATTCGTGAGTCAAGAAGATAGTCACATATGTGTGGTTTTCACCACGGAGCAAGGGTTGGCTACTTTTTCAGATCATTTGGCCAGGCTCGGTCTGGATGACAAGGATATTACCCGAAAACAACTTCTTGAAGCGCTTACAAGCATAGAGGCGTGGAATGCTGAGGATAGAAAGAGTTGGGCGCTTAAACAATATGGGCTTCCTCAGGATGAAATGTTTACGCTGGATGTTGAATTATGGCCTTCTGATTTAAGCGCGAGTCCACAACGAAAAGAGCTAGTTGATGCATTTGAACAATGGTTGGTAAGCAACAATATTGAGAGCAAGGATAAAGTTAATCTTGATAGTCTGCTTATGTATAGGCTCATGGTCGATAGGAATGGTGTTGAAAAATTACTAAACCATTCTGATGTGAGATTTATCGACTTGCCTCCGCGAAGTGGTATCGATTATCAAACTATTAATCGGGATATTAACTCTCTGCCAGCAGACATTCAGCCACCACATAAAGATGCCCCGCGAATCTGCATTTTAGATAGCGGTATCAATACAAATCACCCTCTTTTAAAGAGCGCAGTCGCAGAAAGCGCCAGTTTTGTAGAGGGTGAAGATGAGTTCGATGCTGCTGAGCACGGAACTCAAGTAGCTGGGATTGCATTGTACGGTAATCTGGAAGAATGTAGCCGCTCCAATTACTGGGTACCTGAAGCTTGGCTCTTTAATGGAAAAATATTAAACAAGCACTGCGAGTTTAATGCTCAGTCTATCGAGTCCACTTTGGTTGAAGCTGTTGAGTATTTTGTCGGTTTTGGTTGCCGGATTTTTAACCTATCAATTGGGAACGAAAACTCCCCCTATGATGGTAAGCATATCCGAGGTATCGCCTATGTTCTCGATTTGCTAGCAAGAAAGCACGATATTCTATTTGTGGTTTCTGTAGGTAATTTTAGGGGATGTGATGAACCACCCGTCCCAGCAGAAAGTTGGAGAGAAGAGTATCCAGAGTATTTGCTGGGTGATCACAATCGAATTATTGATCCAGCTCCTGCGCTGAATGTATTAACAGTCGGTAGTCTAGCCTTGCATGATGCAACTAGAGGTGATTTACAGCGCCCAGAAGATATCGATCACTTGGCGGCGGCGAAAGCTAATCAACCATCACCTTTTACAAGGCACGGGCCAACAGTCAAGGGAGCTATCAAGCCAGAGCTAGTTGCGCATGGGGGAAATTTTGCCTCACCAATGCGTTTCGAGGGGAAGCAATGGCAAGTCAAAGACGGTGAGCCAGGAATTTTAAGCCTAAATCCAAATTTTGTTGGTAATACGCTGTTCAGTGTCTGTCATGGAACTAGCTTTTCAGCCCCTTATATTACGCACCTGGCAGGGCGCCTTCTGGCTAATTATCCAGATGCGTCTGCAAATTTATTAAGGGCAATTTTGGTTAATCATGCCGACATGCCGGATGAGTGCTTATCGACATTTTCCGATGAGGTTAAAAAGGCATACTCAAAAGCCAACGGACGGCGGGACCCTCAAACAGAGGTTGCCGGATATGGGCTGGTTAATGAGGAGAACCTTTATCGATCCGATGAGTCAGCAGTGTTATTAATGGCTGAAGATTCAATCTCAAACGATAGTTATCAGTTTTATGAATTACCATTGCCTGAAGAGTTTCTCCGCCGTAAAAAATCTGCAAGAGAATTGCGGGTTTCCCTAAGTTATTCGCCTGCCGTCCGCACAACACGCCTTGACTACCGTGCTACCAAGATAGTGTTCAATTTAGTTAAAGGTCGCTCTTTGGATGAAGTACAAAAACACTTTCACAAAGAGCTGCAAAAAGACAAAGATAGGTTAAGTGATACCGTCTCAAGCAAAGCAAATAGAACAATCTCATCAGAGCTACGTAGCAAGGGTAGTGTTCAGTGCTCTAAATGGAACTTTAAAAAACTATCCCCTGATTTCAAATGGTTTGTCGTGGTCACTAGGCAGGATGCAGCAGGATGGGGGGGCTCGTTAAGTGCTGAATTGGAAAAGTATGCCTTGGTAGTAACCGTAACTGATAGGGAGAACGAAGAGGCTCGACTGTATTCGCAGATCTCACAGAAAATTGAGCAGCAGGTGCAGGCTCGAGCAAAAGTGTAGTAATGCGAGAATTACGCGGAGTTACGCATGGTTTGCGTAATTATGCATGTGACGCGTAATTGTGCGTAATTTTAGGTAACTCTATCTCAAACCTCAAATCGTGCAGCAGGCTGCTGGATTGGCCCTTGGTCTGAGGCCCTGAGTCGGTGAGGGCTTGAAAACGGGCGCAAATACCAAGGTTTGACATAGAGTTGATGGCAAGAGCGGGAAATGGATTTTATTTAGCCGAGATCTTGCTAGAATGCGATTTAATGTTTGGTAGAAACAACCAGCCTTCCAATACCTGCCTTTTTTGATTTTGGGTGTTGGAGCCGCCTGAGTTGATCAGGTGCTGTCGCTGAAAGTGTCAAGATTCTATCTTTACGCTTGGCGGCTAATACTCCTAGAGTACCTGCCCAGAAAGTTGACAATGTTGGGCTTAACTTAACAGTTTTGGTTGTCTTTATGATAAAAGCCAATATTTTCAATGAGTTGAATGGCTTGTTCGCTACTTTATGTGAACTACCGTTCTGATGCTCCAGGCCGGATAACCTCCTGTTGTCCGGCTGCCTCCCCGGTTTTCAGCTTTCACCGGAAAAACTTATCACTTGTCTATTTTCCACCCTATAATGGCCTGAAATGCCATTAGGTTCTGAGGCAAAATAGCTGCGCGTCACTGATACATCGATTGTGACCCATTTGAGAGTTGAGACATGAAGACAAAGACTATTACACGCCCGACACCGGCGCTGATCCAATATATCCGTATCGCACTTAAAAACCCTAAGCCACCCAAAGAAGCCCTGGTGTGCGAAGAGCGGGCGCGTTACAGCCGCAACAACGTCACTGTGAATAAAACAGAGCTGCGCGGTTACCGTGAGCAGTGTGGCTTCTCAGACAGTGGCTACCTGCCGTTTACTTACCCCTTCCTGCTGGCCTTTCCGCTACAGAGCGATCTCTTTCTGTCGGATGCTTACCCGCATGCAGTCATGGGGCTGGTACACGTGCGTAACACCATTACTCAGCACAAGCGCATTCCAGAAGATGCCGTGATGAATATCGACTGCACGCTGATTGGCCCGGAGCCCGTCTACAACGGCAGCGAATTTACCTTTTACACGCGTGTATTTGTGAAAGACGAGTTGATGTGGGAATGCCGGACCTACCTGCTGAAACGCGGCAAAAAGAATCCTGAGCTGAAGAAAGACGCCGAATTTGAAACCCTCGAAGCGGCAGGTCGCAGTGTTGACTGGGAAGTGCCTGCTCTGACGGGTGTTAAATACGCTCTGCTCGGCAAGGACATCAATCCGATCCACCTATTCCCGTTCACCGCGCGCGCCTTTGGTTTCAAACGCCCGATTGCGCACGGTATGTGGGCGAAAGGTCGCGCTCTGGCGTCGATGGAGTCTCATATCAAAGACAAAGCGGCGCGGGTTGACGTGGAATTCAAGCTGCCGATTTTCCTCCCGGGTAAAGCCCGTCTCGGCTACAACGTCGGTGCTGATGGGATTGATTTCAGCCTGACAGATCCGGAAGAAGGCAAGCCATACATCAATGGCCGCGTGACCTATCTTTGATTACGCCTTTCCCGCGCGCATAAAAAAACCGGCCAATGGCCGGTTTTTTTAGTTGCTCTGTATCAGGCTGCGCCGAACAGAGTGGTCGCATCCAGACCGTGCTTTTCAAATACTTCACGCAGACGCTTCAGCGCTTCTACCTGAATCTGGCGCACGCGTTCGCGGGTCAGACCAATTTCGCGGCCAACGTCTTCCAGTGTGCTGGCCTCATAACCACGCAGACCAAAACGACGGGACAGTACTTCACGTTGCTTCTCAGGCAGCTCTTCGACCCAACGCTCCAGATTCGACTGAATGTCGTTGTTCTGCAGTTCAGTACCTGGATCTTCGATCCGCTCGTCGGCAATCGTATCCAGAATTGACTTGTCTGAGTTCGGACCCAGTGGGGTATCCACTGACGTCACACGCTCGTTAAGCTTGAGCATACGTTTTACGTCGGCCACTGGCTTGTCGAGCAGTTCTGCAATTTCTTCTGCGGTAGGTTCGTGGTCCAGCTTCTGAGCCAGTTCACGGGCGGCACGCAGGTACACATTCAGTTCTTTCACCACATGAATCGGCAGACGGATGGTGCGGGTCTGGTTCATGATGGCGCGTTCGATCGTCTGACGGATCCACCAGGTGGCGTAGGTTGAGAAACGGAAGCCACGCTCCGGATCAAACTTCTCTACAGCGCGGATCAGGCCGAGGTTGCCCTCTTCGATCAGATCCAGCAGTGACAGACCGCGGTTCACGTAACGACGGGAGATCTTAACCACCAGTCGCAGGTTACTTTCGATCATACGTCGACGGCCCATCTCGTCGCCTTTGCGAGCCAGTCGTGCGTAATGTACTTCTTCTTCAGCGGACAGCAGAGGTGAAAAGCCAATCTCGTTCAGGTACATCTGGGTCGCATCGAGCGTTTTCCCGGATGTGTCAGCGGCAAAGCGCTCATCTTCCTGACCAGAATCACCGTCAGCATCATCTGCCGACATCGCTTCTACATCATCAAAAACTTCATCTTCGAGGATTTCACGTTGTTGTACTGCCATGTTCATACCCGCCTATTTTTTGTTGTCGTCCTGAACCTGAACCGAAACAGGTTTCGTACCAGAACAACTGTTTAACTTTTTACCCACCTCCTCTGCGCGCTGGCAGATACTTCAGTGGATTGACCGGCTTGCCGTTTTCCCGGATCTCAAAGTGAAGTTTCACTTTGTCGGTACCAGTAGATCCTTTTTCGGCAATTTTTCCGCCCGCTT
>Ga0208830_1000361_pt1 | contig 23527 bp, 24 predicted proteins | sample DeeseametaMP2634_FD_184169 | JGI IMG/M metagenome (GOLD analysis project Ga0208830, IMG submission 184169) | Marine microbial communities from the Deep Atlantic Ocean - MP2634 (SPAdes) | ecosystem: Environmental > Aquatic > Marine > Oceanic | place: Northeast of Antigua and Barbuda, North... | reverse complement strand
CCGCTTTTGGCGCGGGACATACGGAAAGTCGCCAGCATTTCCGAGCACAGTCGATCCTGCGTGACAATCGTGCCATGCCACATTAGCGGATCGCGAGTGAGTGTTTCTCGTTCTGTGGCGGCCTCGGCAATCGTCCGCCCCGCCATGCCCGACCCTCGTCAGTTGATGCGCGACCTTCAGGTGTTCCGCGATCCACAACCGGGGCGCAGCCTGTGGGAGCTTGGCATCACGCTGATCCCCTTTCTTGGACTGTTCGCCGCGATTATCGCAGCCGCGGACGCGGGTTACCTGCTCGCTCTCGCGCTTACTCCGCTCGCCGGACTGTTCCTACTGCGCCTCTTCATTATCCAGCACGATTGCGGCCACGGATCCTTCCTGCGGGAGCGGCGGAGTAATGACTGGTTCGGGCGGATGCTGGGCGTCTTCACGCTCACGCCCTATGATTGCTGGAGCCTCAGTCACGCGCGTCATCACGCCATGACCGGCAATCTCGACAAGCGCGGCTTTGGCGATGTCGATACGCTGACGGTGCGCGAGTATTGTGAGAGATCGAGGACCCAGCGGCTCGGATATCGCCTATACCGCCACCCGTTGACCTTGCTTGGCTTCGGCCCCGCCTACCTCTTTCTGCTGCGGCACCGTCTGCCAGTGGGGTTAATGAAAGAGGGCTGGAAGTTCTGGATCAGCGCGCTGGGCACGAACCTTGCCACTCTCGCAATCCTAGCCGTGCCAATATGGTTAGTCGGCTTCGGAGTGACGCTGGCAGTATTTCTGCCGACTCTGCTCTTTGCCGCGAGCATGGGAGTGTGGCTGTTCTACATCCAGCACCAGTTCCCCCACGCATACTGGGAAAGCAAATCCGACTGGTCCTTCGCCGAAGCCGCCCTGATGGGCAGCACACATTTAGATCTGCAGCCGGTTCTGCGCTGGTTTACCGGCAATATCGGCATCCACCACGTGCACCACCTTTCGAGCACGATACCGTTCCACCGCCTGCCCGAAGTCCTGAAGGCGCATCCGGCTCTACGCGATCTCAACCGCTACACGGCATGGGAATCGCTCAGCGCGTTCCGTCTGGCTCTGTGGGATGAGGAACAGCAGCGTATGGTGACGTTTGCTGAAGCCGAGAAGATGATGGGCTAAGCTTGCGCTTTCAAATAGCTAGATCCGGCCCTGAACGCCGCTGAAGAGTGCCTCGGTAGGATTGACCCCAACCCACCAACGCCTCGCCGTAAATGTCCGGAACTGTTTGAGCGGGAATTCGCTGCGTCATCATGTCGCGGAGAAAACCTATGTCTCAAAATTCCAAAATCGGCGCCGGATTGGGCGGCGTCGTTCTAACTGCCGGAGCGATCGCATTCGGAGCGTTCCTGTCCAACAGGCACCAAAATCGTGGATATGACGATGCCGCCAACCATACCAAACGCCAGCCTGAAGGCGACAACGCGCAGGTCGGACGATCGGTAACCATCCGCAAGCCGCGAGCCGAATTGTTCGCATTCTGGTCGGACTTCTCCAACCTGCCGCAATTCATGGAGAATGTGGAAGCGATCGAAGCCGGCGCAGACGGAGCATCGACCTGGCGGATCAAGGCCCCCGCGGGCCAGACGGTAGCGGTGAAAACCGAAATCGCCAGCAAGAAGCAGAACGAGTTGATCGCCTGGCGATCGGTCGAGGATTCCGAGATCGAGACCAGCGGCGAAGTTCGCTTCGAGGATGCACCGGGCGAGCGCGGAACCAGGGTCAGCCTGGTGATGGCCTACGACCCGCCCGCAGGCGCGCTCGGCCGAGCGGTGGCGAAGCTGTTCCTGCGTGAGCCGCAGGTCCAGGTCCGGCATGATCTGAAGCGTTTTAAGATGCTCATGGAAACCGGGGAAATAGCGACATCGGCGCGAACGCGGGACGAAACCCGTGCAGCCAAGCAGGAGAACGGATGATGCGAGCACTTACCTGGCATGGAACCAACGACGTTCGCGTGGACACGGTCAGCGATCCGGAAATCATCAATCCCCGCGATGCGATCATCAAGATCACCAGCACGGCCATCTGCGGGTCCGACCTTCACCTTTATGATGGCGTCATTCCCGGCGTGGCGCCGGGCGATGTGCTGGGCCATGAATTCATGGGCGAAGTCGTCGAGACGGGGTCTGCGAGCGATCTGAAGAAAGGGCAGCGCGTCGTCGTGCCTTTCACGATCAGCTGCGGCGGCTGTTTCCATTGCAAGCAGCAGCAATATTCCGCCTGCGACAATTCCAACCCGGCTGAAAAGCAGGATATGTCGGCGACGCTCTACGGCCAGCCGATGGCCGCGCTGTTCGGCTATTCGCACCTGACCGGCGGCTATTCCGGCGGACAGGCGGAATACGCCCGAGTGCCCTTTTCCGATGTCGGCCCGATCGTCGTTCCCGACCATTTGGAGGACGACAAGGTACTGTTCCTCTCGGACATCCTCCCGACCGGCTGGATGGCGGCGGAAAATGCCGACATCCAGCCTGACGATACCGTCGCGGTGTGGGGCTGCGGCCCGGTCGGATTGTTCGCGATCCAGTCGGCCATCGTGATGGGCGCATCCAGGGTAATCGCGATCGACCACTATCCGAACCGCCTGGCGCTGGCGAAGCAGCTGGGCGCGGAGATCATCGACTTCCGCGAGACCGATGTGCGCGAGGCCCTGATGGAAATGTCCGGCGGGATCGGCGTGGATGCGGTGATCGACGCGGTCGGCATGGAATCGCACGGCTTCGCGATCGACAACATGTTCGACGTCGTGAAGCAGAAGGTCGGCATGGGCGCCGACCGCGCGAGCGCGCTGAAGCAAGCAATTCTCGCGGTCCGGTTCGGCGGCAAGGTCTCGATCCCGGGCGTCTATGGCGGGATGACCGACAAGTGGCCGCTCGGGGCGATGATGGAGAAGGGCCTGCAGGTCCGCGGCGGCCAGACCCATGTCCAGAAATATACCAAGCAGCTGCTCGAGAAGATCGAGGATGGCACGCTCGATACCACGTTCCTGATCAGCCACCGCTTGCCGCTCGAACAGGCAGCCGAGGGCTACAAGAATTTCAAGGAGCAGCAGAATGAATGGACCAAGGTCATTCTGAAGCCCGGGATGGAGAACTGATCATGGCCGGGAAAATCGACAAGCTGTCTGGGCTATGCGTGATCACCGGTGCTTCGAGCGGCATCGGGCTCGAGCTCACGAAGCTGGCGGCCCGCGATGGCTGCGACCTGATCCTCGCCGCCGACCGCGATCTTGGCGCGGCCGAAGCCGGCGCGCGGCAGTGCGGTGCCGCAGGTGTCGAGACGGTCGAAGCCGATCTCGCCACCCGCGATGGCCTCCAGGCCCTCGTGACGGCGCTCGGCGACCGTACGCCCGATGTCCTGCTCGCCAATGCCGGCCACGGACTGGGCGAAGCGTTCCTCGATCAGGAGTGGAAGGACATCGCCCATGTCATCCACACCAATGTCACCGGCACGACCTGGCTGCTGCACCATGTCGGGCAGAAGATGCGGGCGAAGAATGCCGGCCGCATCCTCGTGACCGGTTCGATCGCGGGGCACATCCCGGGCGCTTTCCAGCTCGTCTACAACAGCACCAAGAGCTACATCGATTACTTCTGCTTCGGGCTGCGCAACGAGCTCAAGGATACCGACGTCGTCGTCTCGTGCCTGATGCCGGGGCCAACGGACACCCAGTTCTTCGACCGCGCCGGGCTCCAGAACACCGATGTCGGGAAATCGGACAGCAAGGACGATCCCGCCATGGTCGCCGAGGCGGGCTACAAGGCCCTTCTCGAAGGCGACGCGCACACGGTCAGCGGCTTCATGAACAAGATCCAGGATATGTTCGCCGGCGTGATCCCCGACACGGTGCTGGCACAGATGCACCGCCGCATGGCCGAACCCGACGATAGCTAAGGCCGCACGCCTTCGCCAATCGCAACAACCGAGGAGAACACCTATGCCTCTCACCGCCATCGCCCTGAACTGCTCGCTCAAGAAATCCTCGGGCGAAGCAAGCTCGACCGACGCCATGATCGCCGTGCTGAAAGAGCATCTGGCCGAGCAGGATGTCGAACTGGCCGAAACCATCCGCATCGCCGATTACAATGTCCCCCCGGGCGTGACGTCGGACGAGGGCGAGGGCGACGACTGGCCGGGTATCCGCGCGAAAATCTTGAGCCACGACATCCTCGTTTTCGGCGGGCCGATCTGGATGGGACAGATCGGGTCGGTCGCCAAACGCGTGCTCGAACGCATGGATGCCTTCACCAGCGAAACCGACGTTCAGGGCCGGATGCCGAGCTTCGGCAAGGTGGCGATTGCCGCGATCGTCGGCAATGAGGATGGCGCGCACTGGAGCTCGGCGCAGCTGTTCCAGTCGCTCAACGACACCGGCTGGACGATCCCGGCGGGCGCGGCCTGCTATTGGGTCGGCGAGGCGATGGGCAGCACCGACTTCAAGGAGTTGGCCGAAACCCCCGATGCGGTGACCGAGACCGCACAGATGTGCGCGATCAATGCCGCGCATCTCGCCAAACTTCTCGCAGGCGACACCTACCCCGGGACGAAGTCCTGACGGCCCGGAACGCTCACATTCCGTAATCTCTTGGGAGACCATCATGGGACAAGGAACCACCAACCGGATCGAGCCGCCCCTGCCTGAGCAGCAACAGCGTGTTCCGGGCGCGACCGAGGCAATGCACCCCAAGCCCGATCACGGCGAAGACAGCTACGAGGGCTCCGGCCGTCTCGAAGGAAAAAGGGTCGTCATCACCGGCGGCGACAGCGGGATCGGTCGCGCGGTCGCAATCGCCTTCGCGCGCGAAGGCGCGGATGTGCTGATAGCCTATCTGTGCGAGGATCGCGACGCGCAGGAAACGAAGGAATGGGTCGAAAAAGCCGGGCGCAAATGCGCCTTGATGCGCGGCGATATAAGCGATGCGGCGCATTGCCGGGCGATAATCGACGAGGCTGCCCGCACCTTCGGCGGTATCGATGTGCTGGTGAACAACGCTGCCCACCAGATGACTTTCGAGACATTGGAGGACATTCCCTACGAGGAGTGGGAGCGGACCTTCGCCACCAACATCCACGCGATGTTCTATCTCGCCAAAGCCGCTTTGCCCCACATGGCTGAGGGCAGTTCGATCATCAATTCGGCATCGATCAATTCCGACCAGCCCAATCCTACACTGCTGCCCTATGCGACGACGAAGGGGGCGATCCAGAATTACACGGCAGGCCTCGCGCAACTACTGGCAGACCGGAAAATCCGGGTGAACTGCGTCGCGCCCGGGCCGGTTTGGACACCGCTTATCCCCTCTACGATGCCGGAAGAGGACGTCGCCGAATTCGGGAAGGATTATCCGCTCGGCCGCCCCGCGCAGCCCGCCGAACTCGCGCCGCCATACGTCATGCTGGCGAGCGACGAAGCGAGCTATATCTCGGGAGCCACAATCGCCGTTACCGGCGGCAAACCGATGATATGATCTGTCGGCCCGAGTGACGGGCGACACAGCGCGGCTGACCGCTGCTCCGACGGATACGTGGATATGACGCGGACGCCTATTCGTCGGGCGACCTTCCGATCGAGCGCGCGATGTTGCGGTCCTCCTTGCCGAACTTGTCCTCCGCAACCCGCAAGACCGTGATCATGATCAGGCTGACTACGGTCAGAATTGCCACCAGGGGCCATTGCGCAGCACCGCAGGCAATACCCACCATGGTCGCTAGCCATAGATGGGCCGCCGTCGTCAGATTGTGGAGTTGGCCCTTGCTGAAGACGATCAGGCCGGCCCCGATTATCCCGATGAACGCTCCGGCTGCCTCGAACAGTCGCAAGGGGTCCATCCGCGGACCGTCGAGCTGATGGTACAGGGCCATGATCGACACGACCATGGCCGCAGCCGAGACACAGATCAGGCCATGCGTTCGCATGCCAGCGGCATGGCCGCGCCACTCGCGATCGAGCCCCAGCACCAGACCGAGAATTGCAGCCACGCCAAGCCGGCTGATGATATCCCAATCTAGCCATTCGATGGATGTGACGGGGTTGAGTTCCATGGTTCGCTATTCCGCTTTCTGCCCGGGTCCCCGGGATGAGGTCTTCGCGCTCGTCGCAAGCTGATAGGATAACCAACCCGAGTGCTGCAATTGCCGGGTGGGATGCTCTCTCCTGTAGACAGCCGAGCAGCGCCCCTACGATAACCCGTTGCAAACGTAAGACAATCTCTTCGTGGAACCCTTGCCCCATACGGGGTTGCTCATATATTTTCTTAGCGCGGACGGGTTCTCGACACGACACGAGGAGAAACGTTATGGCGAAGGGAGACAAGGACAAATACACCGACAAGCAGAAGCGCAAGGCCGAGCACATCGAAGTGAGCTACGAGGACCGCAGCGTCTCGCAGGAAGAAGCCGAACGTCGCGCCTGGGCGACCGTCAACAAGGAAAGCGGCGGCGGCAACAAGTCCGGCTCCGGCCGGGGCGGCCAAGGCGGCAAAAAGAGTTCCAGCGAATACGGAGCGGAAAGCAAGTGATGCATAGCTACAAGCTCCGCGCCCGCGATGATCACAATTCCGTGATTGAAGAGATCGACTTCGAATGTCTCTCGATTGCCGGAGCTTTGGACAAGGCCAAGGCCATGGTCGAAGCCGGACACGCCGATCTCTACGAAGATGGCGCTCCGATCTGTTCGATGGAACTGGTGGCGGAAACGGGCGTGTGGCTGGTTGGTAAGCCTCGGCGAGCTGAACGCTTAACGAAATTATAGCCGAGCGACCCTTAAATCGCGGGCAGTTTCCAGCTCTACGTCTGCTTTCGAATTCGCCGCATCGGCAGCTAAAAGGGGATCCGAAAGCAGCCGTGAACGTCCAAAATCAGGACGCCTTATCGACGGCGGCTGCTGGGCCGACTGCGGACATACCGCTTAATTCCCGCTACCGTGGAAAGCGGAAGTTGTGGGCTAAGCGATAAGTGCGCGCGAAAAAAGTTCTAGCCAACGCGAAAAGCAAGCGTGGAAAGATATTTCGGGATCGGCTCTCGGACCAGTTTCCCAACCGTTGGCTACGCAGCGCCCATGAGACTAGCCCGCTAAGACGCGGCTTTCCAGGCCCCCATCGAACCCAGATACACATCGAGATGGTCGAACCCATGCGCATCAAGCCAGCCGGCGGCGACGGTCGCGCGCATGCCGCTCGCGCACATGAGCGTGTAACGCTGGCGGGGGTCGAGGTCTTTCCACTTCTCGTTCAGTTCGCCGACATAGATGTGACGAGACCCTTCAATCGCTTGCGCCTGCCGCTCGTCAGCATCTCGCACGTCGAGCAAGGTCCAGTCGCCGGGCTTTTCCTGCAAGCGGCGTTCGACTTCTTTCGTCCCGATCATCGGGATCGAGCGCATGGTTTTCCCCGAGGCTGCGGCTGGAACCACACCGACATATCCCCCGACGATGTTGTCGAGTGCAATCCTCACCAGATGCTCCATTGCGGTTGATAGCTGGTCCTGCGACGAAGCCACCAGCGCGAGCTTTTCGCCTTCGCTAACGAACCATCCGGCAAAGGCCGGGATCATGCCGACCGGTAGGTTGATGCTGCCCGGAAGATGCCCCGCCGCATAGGCAAGTGGCTCGCGGACATCGATTACCCTGCCGGCATCGCAGGACGATAGTTCGCCAAGGCTCATCGGTTGGGGTCGGAGCACGCGCGGTGCGGCCTCGCCGCCCACCAGGTTGAGATGTTCCATCAGCCGGAAATAGGGTGGTTGGTAATGGTTCTCGTTCACCTTGCGATCGATGAACGCGTCGCGATCCTCGATCTGGAGCATTGGGTTGTTGCGGCGCTCGTGACCGACCGTAGAAAACTCCCTGTCCGCCATACCCGATCCGCACACCGAACCGGCACCGTGTGCGGGATAAATAATTGCCTGGTCGCCAAGATCGCAGATCTTGTGAAGCGAGTCGAAGAGTAAGCTCGCGACCTCGCGCTTGCGATCGGGGTAGAAATCGGTTCGGCCAACATCGCCGACAAACAGCGCGTCGCCGGTGAAAACGCCGACTGCCTTGTCGGGATACTCGCTATCGAAGATGGCATAGGCGACGTGGTCGAAGGTATGGCCCGGAGTTTCGAGGACGCGGATCTCGAGTTGACCGATCGCGTGGCAGTCGCCTTCTCTCGTGGTCTTTGCGTATACCACCTCGCCGTCCGCGTTGGGGCCGTGGAACACTTCCGCCCCGGTCAGCTCTGCGAGTATGGGCGCACCGGAAACCAGGTCTTCGTTGCGATGGGTCTCGAAGATATGGGTGATCCGCAGGCCTTCGTTTCGTGCCTTCTCGACATAGATTTCGCAGTCCCTACGAGGGTCGATAACGGCAGCCTTACCTCCCGCCCCGAGCAAGTAAGAAAGATGGGAAAGTCCGGGGGTTTTGATTTTTTCGAGTAACATGTTAGCCTCCTAATCGATCAATGTCACGATGATCGCCCAAGTTCCGAGGCAATCCGTGCGAATTTCCCGGAGGTGCTGCAACGCCGGGTTAAAGGCCTTGTTATGAAGCTATGAAGGTCATGAATGCTACGAAGCCAAAACAAGCTTCGATGGAACGCTGAACCGGGAGGTCAATCCTTCCGGTCGGTAATCGATCTGAACTTTGCAGCCAAATTGCTGGGCCAGACTGCGCTCTATCAGCATCGATCCAAAACCCTGACGGTCGGGAGCGGTCACTTCTAGGCCACCGAGCTCTTCCCAACGCAAATCAAGAACTCTCTCGCCCTCCTTGTTGACCGTCAGCTCCCAGGAGATGGTTACCGTCCCCGACTCGTTAGCGAGAGCACCATATTTGGCTGCGTTGGTTGCGAGCTCGTGCAAAGTCATTCCGAAAGACTGCGCTGCGCTTGGGAGCATTGTCAAAGCTGGCCCATCAAGATTGATACGATCGCCAATCAAACTTTCGAAATGGCCCAATTGCGAACGCACGAGCTCTTCCAATGGAACTTCTTGCCATGCGTGGTTTACAAGTACGTCGTGGCTGGCTGCTAGAGCGGCAATCCGCACCTCTAGCCGGTTTAAGAAATCCTCCGGCTCGTGTTTGGCAGATTGTCGAGCGAGCACCTGCACGACCGCAAGGATATTCTTCGCGCGATGGTTGACTTCGCGTAGGAGCAACTGTTCGCGCTCTTCCTGTTTCTTTCGTTCGGTCTCATCTGAAATAGAAGCAAAAAATACTGAACCAGCATCGGGGAAGTACTGAAGCTCGACAGCGACAGGATAAGTCGTTCCGTCTTTTCTCAGATGGTTGGTTTCGAAGCGCAATACTGGAACCTGTCCGGTCTTGAGCGGATCGACATAATCGAGAAACTCTCTTTTCGAAAACTCGGGCTTCAGATCCCATGGAGTCAATTTGCGCAGTTCGGGCATTGAGTAACCCAAATTTTCGCGCGCACCTCTATTCACGAGTTCGAATCGATAGGTGCTCCCATCGAAAACGTAAGCTTCGCTGATTGAAGCTTCAATAATTCGACCTAACCGTTCATTCAGTGAAGCCGTCACGATACGTTCGAGTTCGGCAGCGGCCCGGCCCGAACACAATTCTAGAACCTGAATGATCGTGTCAGAGCAGGCGAACGGCTCTGTATCGAGCATGGCGATCAGCCCCAACACACGTCCATCCGCTGCGCGCAAAGGCGCGCCCGCATAGCTTCGCGCACCCATCTCGGCGAGCATGTGGTCCTGCGGAAACAACTGCTGAATGTTATCGGGAAAGCAACAAGCGCGGTTGTCTCTAACATCTGCGCAAGGAGTGTTGGCCAAGTGGTAGGAGAAGTTGACAGCGGGGCCGTCGTCCCAGAATGCGAGCGTCGATGCAGTATCCCATTCTGATGGCTCGAACTGTCCAACGAAGACCCACCGAACACCAAATTCCTGAGCCAGGGCTTGACTGAGGGCGGGGAAGAAACTTCGGCCAATCGCGCTGGAGGTCTTTGCCACAATGTTCGCCGCACGAAGTGTCACGGCTGGCGGCAATTCGGCTATGGGACCCACTTCTCTCATACGACCCCCAATTCCAGCGCAGGTTACAATTAGGTGACAGGCTTGGCAACTGATAGCCGAGATCCCTCAAGTTCGCTCGCGGCCATGCCTCGTCTCTAACTCAAATTCCTAAGTGACACTGAAGTGACGGTCTCTCGAGTCCGTTCGTTTCCCTCTCTGGGTCGAGATGCTCCCGAATCTGGGATAAATCGAACTAAGAAATGCGGCCGCTTTCAATCTGTTCGGGACTGATCATGAACGTCTGGATTTGGGGCGCTGAGCCGACCGACAGGTCCCACGGAGAGCAGCCTGGCGTCTTTGGGCCGGTAGCGGACGGTCGGCTTCAGACGCGATTGTAGCCAAAGCCGACCTTCACCTGGCTCACGGGTATGATCAGAGCGAATGCGGTTCACCGATTATGGCCTACCTACATGCTCTCGGGACCCTAAATTCTGTCCGAGCGTCTTTCATCCTAGGTTGCGATCGCTATCTGCTCATTGCGTCGGTTTGCAGGACACCAAAGACTGTTGTGAGCTTTATTGCTGATCTAACCACACGCTCACGGGAGACGGATGCTGCACGATTGGTTGCCCTATTGCGGAAAAGCTCCAGATCCTGGGGGCTGGTTAACCAATTGGAATTTCGCACCCGAATTGGTCGCCTGCCTTCTGGTCGTGGTAGGGGGCGCATATTGGCAACGCGAAAGTCTGAGAGCCACGCCGACATACGCACTCCTGATCGTCTTCTGCCTTCTCTACATCAGCCCCTTCTGCGCGCTCGGATCCGCATTGTTCACAGTTCGCATCATCCACGATGTCATACTCGCAGCGGTCTTCGCCCCATTGCTCATTGCGGCCTTTCGGCTCGAGGACAAGAGCTTGCCCGGGACGTTGACCGTATGGACTGCGGTACATGCCATCACCTTCTGGGCCTGGCATGCTCCTCAATTGTACGAACTGGCGATGAGTAGCGACGCGGTTTTCTGGCTCATGCAAATCAGCATTGTCGCCACGGCAGCAGCCTGGTGGGTCAAGGTCATTCGATCGCCGGCTCCAGCTGCCGCGACAGGGCTGTTGGCGACGATGGTCGCAATGGGGGCACTTGGCGCGCTACTTACCTTTGCGCACCGTGCGTATTATGCGCCACATTGGCTAACGACCCGCTTGTGGGGTCTCTCGCCGATCGAGGATCAGCAGATTGCGGGTATCGTTATGTGGGCCCCCGCGAGCCTGGTCTATCTAATCGCTGCATTGACGATACTCTATCGATCGCTTGGTAACAGAGCGGCTGCATGAGGCTTCATGACCTAATCCGAAGATGGGCGGTCAGTTATACCGAGCATGGGAAGTATTCTCCGGTCGGTGTCTGGTTTCACTGGATAATGGCAGGGTTGGTTCTCTTTCAGCTCGGCTCAGGTTGGATGATGTCGCGCTATCCCGTCGGGGCAAGCAAGCTTGCCACCTACGAATTGCATAGCGAGCTGGGGCTGACCATTCTGTTCCTCGCCATCTTGAGGTTTGGCTGGCGGCTTTTTGTCCCCGATCCGGTCAACGACGCCGATGCGCCAAGCTGGCAGAGCACGGCAGCACATATCACACAGTACCTTTTCTATGGCCTGTTCGCGCTACTTCCGCTGAGCGGATGGGCGATGTGGTCGGCGATACAGCCGGTGCAGCCTCTGCGGCTTGCCGGATTGGTCGCTATACCCCCGATGCCCTTTCATACACTCTCCCCAGCGTGGCAGTATCAAGTACTCGACTGGGCGGAGAGCCTTCATGTCCTAGGCGTTATCGGCCTCGCATTGCTGGTGCCGCTGCATGTCATTGCGGCACTGAAACACCATTTCTGGGATCGCGATGATACAGTCAGGGGCATTCTTCCGGAAATCCGAGACGACGAGACGGCTCCGGACCATACGCAATATACGCCGCGAGTGGGCTGATTTCGCTCTCTTGCAGCTTGCTGGCCGCATCGTGCATGACGTTTAGTGCATCGCCGTATCGCTCACCGTTGCGCCAGCGTCGCAATTGTTCGGCGTGGTACTCAGCGCTTTGACCGATCAGGGGTGGGTTGCCGCCACCCGAGCCCAGACCGGTTTCCCCATGGCAAGATGCGCAGGACGATAGAGCGCGTTCGGGTAAGCCTGCATGGTAGATCTCGTATCCTTTTGCGATTTCGCACGAGGGTCCAGTCAAAGTCGTGCTTCCCTCCATGCCCTCCGGAAAGTCCATGGCCGCGTAATAGGCTGACACAGCCAACCGCTCCTCGGAATTTAGACGGCCTGCAAGCCAAGTCATTTGGGGATGGCTACGTTGGCCGTCCGCGTAAAAGCCCAGCTGCCGCACAAGATATCCCGTATCCATGCTCGCTATTCTCGGCACCAACGCTCCGTCGCCGCCGCCGTCCAGCCCATGACAAGTGTGGCAAGCGGCCTGCGGACCCGCGTCCCCGCCTGATAAGGCAATCAATTCGCCGGTGTCGTCGAATGGATCGTCGATCGGGGCAGGAGTGCATGACGCCAGCGCCATAGCAAAGGCGGCGACGGACAGGTTAGAGCGGAAAAGCATCGCCTGGCGGGAACGAAGCGTGCAATTGTCCGGTTCCCATGGGAATGGGGAGTGTGGAGCATCGGAATTGGAAAGCCATCGTGACCGGCGTAGCCTTAGCCGCTTGTGCACCGCTTGCCGCATGCAAGGACCCGGTCGAGACGCGGCGAGAGCCGGCTACCGGACCGAAGGATCGCGGCTTAATAGCAATCAAGCGCGCAGGCTGTGGATCTTGCCACGAAATCCCCGGGCTGGACTGGCCATCCGGGCGCTTGGGACCATCGCTTGATGGCTTCGACGATGTCGGCTTGATAGCTGGCCAATTGCCGAACCGGCCGGACGTATTGGCGGCCTTCATCCGCAACGCACCTTCCGTGAAGGAGGGCTCTTCCATGCCGCCAATGCCAATTAGCGAGACTGAGGCGGCAGATATCGCAGCCTATTTGTATGGTCTCGACCATGATTGACGCACTCTGGGGTTGGCCACCTCCGGTACTCGACCCGGCAGGTCCGTATTCAGGCAAAGTTACAACCCTGGCCTGGTCGCTTTTCGGTTTGGGCGCTTTCGTCACATTGGTCGTGGTGCTTGCTCTTTGGGTCGCCATCAAGGGACCAGACAAGTGGAAGGCGAAGCTAGGAGGCGAACGCGCGATCTGGCTCGGCGGGGTGGCCTTTCCGGGCGTCGTATTGACCGCGCTACTGGTGTGGGGACTCACACTTACGGCCAGCCTGACAGAGCCGATCCACGGGGACGAGATGCGTATTCGCGTTACCGGTGAAATGTGGTGGTTCCGTGTGCAATATCTGGACCCATCGGGCGCGGTTGTGATGGAAGATGCGAATGAGATTCACATTCCCGTCGGACGTCCGGTGGTGCTCGAACTGGAATCCGCCGATGTGATTCACAGCTTTTGGGTGCCGCATCTCTCGGGAAAGAAGGACATGATCCCCGGGCGACGCACACTGCTGCGGATCGAAGCAGATCGCCCAGGAGAATTCGGCGGGGTGTGCGCAGAGTATTGCGGGCGGCAACATGCGCTGATGGGCTTCGTTGCTGTAGCGCATGAGGACGACGATTTTCGAGAATGGTATGCCGAGCGGAATGAGCGCCTCGTTTCAGCGGGGCGCGGCATAGCCACGCCAGAAGAACCACTATCCGCCTCAATGACGGTCGCTTCCGAGCAGTCAGCGGATTCGCGTCCGGATGCAGGCGCTGACGCAAATTCTGATCAGCTGTCCGGGCAGCAACTATTCATGCAGTCTGGGTGTGGTGCGTGCCATCGTGTTGCCGGAACAGAGGCGAACGGTCTCGCTGGACCGGATCTCACCCATATCGGATCGCGCCGGACATTGGGTGCGGGTATCTTGCCCAACAATCGCGGTACGCTCATCGGCTGGATCGGCGACAGCCAATCGCTCAAGCCGGGAAATCGTATGCCGAGCTATGACATGCTCAATGCCGACGAGCTCGAAGCTATCGCCATCTGGCTCGAGCAGCAGAGATGAGATCCGAGACGGGTTTCGATTATTCGCTCTATGAGCGCTTCCCCACCGAGAAGCGTCCCGATAGCGAAGTCGAAGAATTGAACCGCATCTGGCGCGCGCCCAAGGGGTGGGCACGTCTTACCGCGGTCAATAACAACTACGTCGGCTTCTGGTACGTCGTCACTGCTTTCGGCTTCTTCTTAGCAGCAGGAATTCTGGCGCTGGGCATGCGTGTGCAACTCGCCGCTCCGATGCAGGATTTCCTCGGCGTCGATACCTACAACCAGTTCTTCACCATGCACGGAACGGTGATGATGTTCCTGTTTGCCGTGCCAATGGTGGAGGCGATCGGGATCATGCTTTTGCCGCAGATGCTGGCGGCACGCGATCTACCGTTTCCCAGGCTGTCAGCATTCGCCTTCTGGGCCTATTTCGTAGGCGGAACGATGTTTTTTCTCTCGCTGTTCGTGGGGCTGGCGCCCGACGGCGGCTGGTTCATGTATCCCCCGCTGACGAGCATCGCCTTCAGTCCCGGTATCAATACAGACTTCTGGTTGCTCGGCATCGGCTTCATCGAGATCTCGGCCATTGCCGGAGCGATCGAGATCATCGTGGGTGTGCTGCGCACCCGCGCGCCGGGAATGACCCTCGACAAGATGCCGATGTTTGCGTGGGCCATGCTGGTGTTCGCGGTAATGATCGTGGTCGCTTTCCCGAGTGTGATCCTGTGCACGATGCTGCTGGAGATCGAACGAGCTTTCAATTGGCCTTTCTTCGATGCGCTACGCGGCGGCGATCCCATGCTGTGGCAACACCTCTTCTGGTTTTTCGGCCATCCAGAAGTCTACATTATCTTCATCCCAGCCGCAGGTCTCATGAGCATGATGGTGACCGCAGTCGCAAAGGTGCCGCTCGTCGGATACCGTCTCAACGTACTGGCACTGGTGGCTACCGGCTTCATCAGCTTCGGCGTCTGGGCGCATCACATGTTCACGACCGATATGCCGCGCGTCTCCGCTGGCTATTTTTCTGCCGCGAGCATGGCCGTCAGCCTACCCGCCGGCATTCAGGTATTTTGCTGGATCGCCACGTTAGCCAGCGGCAAAATCAAATGGGCCACGCCCGCGCTTTTCGTGGTCGGAAGCGTGGTGATTTTCACGATGGGTGGGTTGACCGGCGTGATGGTGGGTATGGTGCCCTTCGACTGGCAAGCGCACGACACCTATTTCATCGTCGCCCACCTCCACTACGTGCTCATGGGCGGCATGGTTTTCCCGATGTTTGCCGCATTCTACCACTGGCACGGCATGACCAGCAGCAGGGCTTTGTCCGAACGGGTGGGCAAATGGGTCTTCGGGCTGATGTTCGCTGGTTTGCACATCACTTTCTTCCCGATGCACCTGACCGGCCTCATGGGCATGCCACGCAGAGTCTATACCTATTTGCCCGGACGTGATCTCGATCTGCTCAATCTGGTGTCCACCATCGGCGCTTTCGTGATGGCCGCTGGGATACTCCTTTTTCTGTTCGATCTCGCGCGCCGCTTTCGTTTCACGGTTCATGACGATGCAGGCAATATCTACGGCGGCGGTACGCTCGAATGGCTTCCAACCGGTTTGTACTCCACTCGCTCGATTCCGCTGGTTACGTCTCGCGAGCCTTTATGGGATCGCCCCCAAATCTCGAAGGAAGTCGAGGAAGGGCGCTATTTCCTCCCGAACTCTGCCACTGGTCAGCGCGAGACGTTGATCACCTCGACCGTGATGGCTGAACCACAGTACGTTCAACTCATGCCCGGCCCGTCGCCATGGCCATTGTCAGCAGCTGTGTTCACCGCTCTCTTTTTCCTCTCGCTGACGGTGCAGGGCTACGCCTTTGCAGTGTTTTGCGGGATTGTAGCAGTGCTAAGTACGCTTCGATGGCTTTGGGAAACTGACCGTCCCATCAAACAGGAAAGCGCCGACATCGGCGGCGGTATCGAAGTTCCGATCGCAATCACCGGGCCGAAAAGCCACGGCTGGTGGGCGTTGAACACTTTGATGGTCGTAATCGGCATGATCGGCTTCATGGCCGTGTTCGCCTACCTCTACCTCTATGGCATCAATCCCGAAGTCTGGAGTGCGCCTCCGCCGCTCGGCGAAACTGCAATCATTGTCGGGATAGAAGCGGCGGCGCTTCTTGCGGCCTGGGGCGGGCGTCGGTTTCTCGCATCGAAAGAAGGGCGGCTTGCCGAAGACCTGCCCTGGATGCTGGAGGCACTTGCTGCGACCCTGCTGGTCGGAGCCTTATACCTCGATGTGACTGGATGGCTCGCGACGGGTCTTGAACCCACCGCGAATGGGATGGGTGCGACTGTCTTCATGCTTTCGGTGCTTCAGGGACAGGTGGTCGTAGTTGCTGTCATCATGGCCACCTATCTGGCTTTTCGCGAGGCGCGGGGAATCATGACCACTCCGACAAACGTCACCATGGACATCGTCGCACGTTTCATAATGTTCTGCGCGCTGCAGGGCATGGTCTTTACTTTCCTGCCGAGGGTGTTCCCCGGTGTCTGAAGCAAAGAACAGCGAGATTGGCGAGCCCATCGACCGTCCTTCGATCTATCGCACGCTTCTGATCGCCTTTGTGATCTGGTCGGCGCATTTCGCTATCAGCTACGCCGGAGTGCTGGTTTTCCCCGATGCCGGGATCGCGCGGATCATCGCGATAGGTGCTGGTCTCATCGCAATCGCCGCATTGCTGGGACAAGTCCTGAGGCTACGGGCTCCACGCTCGCCGCTCGCTCTCGGTTCCCTCGGTCTGGCTGGGGCGGGTGTAATCTTCGGCACCTTCCCCGCGATTGTTGGTTAGTCAGAGTGGCAAAGCCGGAAGAGGAGATTGCCCGCATGGATCGCACAGTCACTAATTCCCGTTCTTTTGCAAATCCCTTGCACGCGATACTGCTTGCCTTTCCCGTGGCGCTTTATCCTGCCGCTTTACTTACCGATATAACCTATCTGAATACGGCGGAGATCCAGTGGACCAACTTCTCGTCCTGGCTCATTGCCGGGGCAGACCTGTTCGCGGGCCTGGTCCTCGCCTCGGCACTGCTCGCCATCTTCTTCGGACGAGCTCGCCACGCGAAAGGTCGCGGTACGCTCTATCTGATTGTCATCGCCGCAATGTTCGGTCTCGGTGTGCTGAATGCATTCCAGCACGCTCGTGACGGCTGGCATTCCGTTGGCACTCTGGGACTTATGCTTTCGATTCTGTGCTCGATCCTTGCCCTGATCGCAGCGTTTATCGCTTACGGCACCCAGACGGTGGAGAAACGCGCATGAACCGCTTAGCCCATCTCGTCTTGCCGCTGACAATCGCGCTTGCCGCCTGCCAGGTCGGCAGCGATCCCGATCTCGATCAGACCGGTGACCAGCCCGAGCTTCCCGAACAGAACGATGCTCTCGTGCCGGCGATGGAAATTCCGACGCCGGAAGGATGGGGGGACGAACTACCCATCGTACCCGAGGGGTACACTGTTTCCGCCATTGCACAGGATCTGAAGATTCCACGGCAGACGCTCGTGCTGCCCAATGGGGACATTCTGGTCGCCGAGGGTTCTGGCGGCAAGGCGCCAAAGTTGAGGCCCAAGGATGTTATCGCTGGCTGGATAAAGAAGCGCGGCAAAAGCCCGGTCGAAGGCGGGGACCGGCTAACCCTGCTGCGTGATGAGGACGGCGATGGGCAAACCGATCTCCAGACCACTTTTATCGAAGGTCTTGACGCTCCCTATGGCTTGGCCTTGGTCGATGGCACGCTCTACGTAGCCAATCAGGGTAATCTGGTAAGCTTCGAATATACCGAAGGAGCCACCAGAATCGCGGGGTCTGGTACCGAAGTCACAAAGCTTCCCGCGAAAATCAATCACCACTGGACCAAGGCGATGACCGCCAGCCCCGATGGCTCGAAGCTTTATGTGGGCATCGGCTCGAACAGCAATGTCGGCGAACGCGGCATGGATGTCGAAGAGGACCGTGCGGTCATATGGGAGATAGACCGCGAAACGGGTGCCAGTCGGATATTCGCTTCCGGCATCCGCAACCCGACCGCACTCGCCTTCGACCCGTGGAACGAGCAGCTTTGGGCGGTCGTCAACGAGCGCGACGAACTCGGGCCGCAACTCGTCCCCGATTATCTGACTTCCGTACGCGACGGTGCCTTTTATGGCTGGCCCTACAGTTACTACGGCCAGAACGTCGATCCGAGGATCAAGCCGGCGAGGCCCGACCTGGTGAACAAGGCCGTTGTGCCCGACTACGCGCTAGGCTCGCATGTAGCTGCACTAGGTGTCGATTTCACCACCGACGGGGGTTTGGGTGGCCGGTTCGCCGAAGGCGCGTTCGTCGGGATGCACGGAAGCTGGAATCGAGCCGATCCGTCGGGCTATAAAGTCGTCTTCGTCCCTTTCCGCGGCGGGCGCCCGAGCGGCGAACCCATCGATCTGCTCACAGGTTTTTTGAAAGACGGGCACGCGAGGGGGCGCCCCGTGGGCGTGACGTACGATGAGGCGCGTGGTGTACTATATGTCGCGGATGATGTGTCGAACACCGTTTGGCGTATCGCCCCACGCGGTGCAGCACGCCGTAACTCCTCGGGAGACACAACCCAGTTGCCTGGCGACCCACGGCCGCCGTCCACAGCGCCCACCACCAGGAAACTCCGTTTGGTAGCGCCGCCCGAAACCGGGATGGCGCTTGCGTGCATTGGATGCGCGCCCTTGGTTCAAATATCAAATCGTACGCTCAACAGCCTTTTCGGGATTGAGTAGATCGGAACATCCGCGCAGGCAGCCCAGTTAGTCAACCATGCCTGGATTTCTTCTTATTGACCGTATCTTGGTGGTGTTGATCGCCACCGCGCTTCTCTGTGTTCCCTCGGTATCGCCGGCCCAGTCAACAACCGATGCCGAAGCGGGTATCGAGACGACACAAAGCGAAAGTCTTGATCTGAAAATCCCACCCTCGGTGCCGGAAACGGCATTTTCTGGCGCTCGTTCGCGCGTAGTGCTTGCCGCGCAGGTTATGCTCGATCGGAGCCGCCATTCGCCCGGCGTGATCGATGGTCTCATGGGCGGCAACACGATGCGGGCGATCCAGCATTTCCGACGAGCCCGCGGGCTTCCTGCCGAGGGAAGCATCGATCCGCAGCTTATGCGATCACTGATAAACTCGCAGGGCGGTGAGATTTTCCAGACCTACACGATCACGCGCGACGACGTGGACGGACCGTTCTTTCGTGTGCCCGACGCTATGTCGGCAATGGCAGCGCTGGAGCGTGTTGGCTGGACCTCGCCGCAGGAGCTGATCGCAGACCGGTTCCATATGGATCAGGACCTGCTTCGGGCGCTCAATCCCGAGGCCGATTTCAGCCGCGTGGGGACGCGGATCACTATTGTTGCGCATCGAGAGGAAACACTTCCTTCGCAGGTCGCCCGGATTGAGGTCCGCAAGTCGGACAATTCGGTCGTCGCTTTCGACGAGCGGGGCAATATCCTTGCCAGTTATCCCGCGACGGTGGGCAGCGCGCAATTTCCCAGCCCCTCCGGTTCGATGGAGGTGGTCGCGGTAGCGCCCGATGCAAACTATACCTTCGATCCGAGCGGGCGCGAATGGGGTCCCGACGAAACGCTGATCGTCCCGCCCGGGCCGAACAATCCGGTGGGCGGCATTTGGATCGATCTGAGCAAACCCGGATATGGCATCCACGGATCGCCCGACCCGCAACTGATCGGCAAGACCGCCAGCCATGGATGCGTAAGACTTACCAACTGGGATGCGAAGGAACTGGCGGATGCGGTGCGCCAGGGGACGCGCGTGGTGTTCGCTAACCAAGCTGGAGGTGCATCGTGAGCGGCACCGACTATGCTGACCGGCGCCAGTTGATCAACCGCAACCAGATTGCCGCGCGCGGCTTTCGCGACGAGGCGTTTCTGTCCGCCTTTGCCAAAGCCCCGCGCGAAACCTACGTCGATCACCGGATGGATGGGGGGGAAGTCGGGGCAGACGACCGATTGCTCGAGGTCGGGGCGGTAACGGGTTATGCCGCAGCCGTCCTCTCCCGCCCTGCTGGGCAGGTCCATGCGATCAAGTGGCACGAGGCGCTGGCAAGGCAGGCGGCGGCGCGGATTAGGGAGTTGGCCTACGACGATTGCGAGATCATTACGGGAGATGGTCTGAAGGGTCTGCCGAACGAGGCGTCCTTCGACGCGATTTTGGTGGCGGTGCGGTTCGATAGCGTGCCGGACGCGCTCAAGCGGTGATCCGCTGACAGTATGGAGTCTTCTGGCCTTCTTGCGGTACTCGCTCTCGCGCTGCTGCCTTCGCTGGGTAATCTTCTTGGCGTTGCGCTGGCCGAGTGGCGCAAGCCGCCCGAATGGCTGGTCGGCGGCGCGCTCCATGCCGCTGCTGGGATCGCCACCGCGGTTGCCGCAATTGAGCTCATCCCGCGTTCGCAGGAGCGGATCGAGACCTGGCTGTTGGTCGTGGCGCTGATCGTCGGGGCAATCTGCTCCGCAAGTATCGCCAAAGCCACACGAAAGATCCGCGACCGAATGGGTAGCGCCGCAGGCCGTGCGACCACTTGGGGGGCCTATGCCGCAGTGGGCGTTGACTTGCTGACCGATGGACTGATGACCGGCGGCGGGGGAGCGGTGGCGCGCGAACTGGGGCTGCTGCTGGCCCTGTCTCAAGTGGCGGGCAACTTGCCGGGTGGCTTCGCCATCGCTGCGAATTTCCGCTCGGCAAAGATTACGCGCAGGCACCGGCTAAGCGCGCTGGCGATCTATCCGCTGCTTCCGGTGATCGGTGCGTTCGCGGGGTATACCGTGTTGGCCGGAGCGGGGGATGTGCTGACGGGCTTCGTGCTCGCTGTGTTCGCGGGCCTGCTACTGACCGCGACGATCGAGGATATCGTGCCCGAAGCCGACCAGCCCAAGGCTAAGCGCCGTATATCGAGCCCGTCCTTCGCACTGGGCTTCGGAGCACTCCTGTTGACTTCGGCTTATCTTGGACAGTGACATGAGCCTTGCTGGCTTGTCTCTGTTCGCGCTCGTCCCGCTGTTCCTGACCGGAGCCGTGCTCGTCTGGTTCGCCGGAGCACGGCTGGCGGGCTATGCCGACACGATATCGCAGCGGAGTGGCATCGGACAGGCGACTATCGGCGTCATCTTGCTGGGCGCGGTGACTTCGTTGCCCGAAATCACCACCACCAGCGTCGCGGTAATCTCCGACAATCCGCGCATGGCGGTCAATAATCTCGTCGGCGGGGTCGCCTTTCAGGTGGTCGTCATCGCGCTGGCTGATCTGTTCGTGGGCAAAAATGCGCTGACCAGTATGGTGCCGGGGCCGCGCGTTATGCTCAACGCGGCAGTCAGCATCGTGCTTCTGGTGCTCGTGGCGCTGGGCGTGATGGTGGGCGACTGGGAATTATGGGGCATCGGGGTCGGCTTCTTCCCGGTGCTGACCGCCACAACCTATCTTTTGTGCCTCTGGCGGTTAGGGAGGAGCGTCTCTTCGAGAGGCTGGACGCCGGAAGCCTTGCCGGAGGTGGATCGACAAGAAGAAGCCCCTTCTGAGCTTTCCAATGCCCGACTTGTCGGCGTCACCGTAACAGCAGCCGTGCTGATCTGTGCAGGCGGCACACTCGTGACATTGGCGGCGGAGGGGATGGCCGAACAAACGGGTACCGATACCGGAGTGATGGGCCTGACCCTGCTCGCCTTCGCCACGTCACTGCCCGAACTCAGCACGGCAATTGCCGCGGTTCGCATCCGCCGTGTGGAATTGGCTATTGGCGATATACTGGGCGGCAACATGTTCGATGTGACACTGGTCCTGCTGATCGATATCTTGGCGGCGGGGCCGCTCGTACTCAATCAGGTCGATCGCAGCGCGATGGTGGCCGCGCTCCTCGGCATATTACTGACCATGCTGGTCCTGATCGGCCTGCTCGAACGGCGGAACAAGGCCATGCTCCGCATGGGCTACGATTCAATCGCCGTGCTTGTCGCCTATAGTGCGGGATTGGCGGCGATCCTGGGCGGCGCCTTTGCCGAATGACTTTCCGACGATTGTAGAGCCCAGCTGTCCAATCCCGTGGCGGAGAAGGCGATGCCAAAGATGTCGATCGACAGTCACGAGGCCGCTACGGGTGAACTGCATCGCGTCCGGGCCGGTTTTGGAGACCGCTTTTTCCCTCGACGCGATGCCGGAAGAGGATGTTGCTGAATTCGGCAAGGATTATCCGCTTGACCGCCCCGCGCAGCCCGCCGAACTTGCGCCGCCATACGTCATGCTGGCGAGCGATGAAACAAGCTACATTTCGGGAGCTACAATCGCCGTCACCGGCGGAAAACCGATGATGTGATCATTCGTCTCTCTGATATTCGGAATGGGGGCAAGAACTGAGCCCCCGCAACAGGACTGTACCGGCGGTCGCATCTTGGGGAGACAGTTGCAAGGGGGCCCGACAGTCAAGCCGGGCCCCCAATGCTCATAGCGCTAAGCTACCTGCGCTGTTTCATAGTATTTGTGAACGCCAGACCGGAAATTATCGTCGTAGGTCTTGTGTCGTTCCTCGGAAGTGAAGCGCGGCCCTTCGCGAAGGGCATCTTCGTCGATGTTAAGGTGGTAGCCACCAAGGTCGGTATCATAATCGAGCTTCGACCAAGGGACGCAGTGCTTCTCATCACCCATTCCCAGGAAACCGCCGACCGACAAAACTGCTTCTGTTGCCTGTCCACCGCGCTTCTCGATCAATACGTGATCTACGTGGCCGATGTTTTTCCCGCCGCGATCAAAGACGGCTGTACCTTCGACGCGATCACTCGAAATAACAGCGGAATTCTTTTCTGCTTCAGTATGCATTGTGCCACTCCTTTGCTGAAACACACCAGACTACCCGAAAGCACATCGAGAACGGGCCGGTGCTACGGCAAGAAATGCCTTTGATTGAATGTTGATCCGGAACTCGTGGCCCCTGTCAGACAGGACGTTCAACAAGTGGGCTAAGAGGGCCATTGTGCGTTTACTTGCGGCTCGCTCTTGATCGTGTGCGACCAATGGTTCCCGTCATGCGACCGTTTAACAGCCATTGCCTTTGCCGTAGTGAGTGCAAATGATATTTTAAGCTCGGCCGTTGAGGCGGGGAAACGGTGCGCCAAGAGCGTGGATTACGTTTCGTCGCCGGAAAGCGGATATTTAAAAGGCAAGGACGGGGGCCGGAAATCAATTTCAGAAGTGAGGTTGCTGATGAGTCACTACGTTCTGCATTCTTGGGACCAACGTTCTGCGGCGCGCGAAGAGATCGCTTTCGATAGCGTTTCAATTGCTGGAGCGCTGGACAAGGCGAAGAAGGTCGCGAGCGGGACCAAGGCCGACCTTTACGAAAACGGAAGACCTGTCTGCTCTATGGAACTGGTCGGCAAAACGGGGGTCTGG
>Ga0208830_1000359_pt1 | contig 23695 bp, 19 predicted proteins | sample DeeseametaMP2634_FD_184169 | JGI IMG/M metagenome (GOLD analysis project Ga0208830, IMG submission 184169) | Marine microbial communities from the Deep Atlantic Ocean - MP2634 (SPAdes) | ecosystem: Environmental > Aquatic > Marine > Oceanic | place: Northeast of Antigua and Barbuda, North... | reverse complement strand
TGATGTTTGTTGTAATGCTGCTGGTTGAAATTGTTTCACTAAATGTCACCGCAATCGTTGTTGCGGGCGAATTGTAAGTAGAATTGTCTGTGGGACTCACTGAAGATATGGTTGGAGCAGTCGTATCAGTTGATCCAGCCCCAAATTTTTCATAATCACTTGCTTCTCCATATTCGCTCCTTTCGGAACAACTGCTCAGCAATAAAACGAGTATGACAAGAAGCAAGGGTAAAAACCGATTCATTTTGTTGGATGAATACACTTGACCTCTTTCAGCTAATTTTCAGCTGGAAAATCTGAAATATTTCAGCACTGCTCATTTATTTTAACTAATTCTAAATGCAGTATTCAAGCCTGTTGCAAGTAAGATTATTTACATCCTGAAGACACCATATTCAGTTTTGTCAAGAGGTGCATTAAATGCTGCGGAAAGAGCCAAACCGAGTACCATCCTGGTATCAGTCGGATCTATAATTCCATCGTCCCAAAGACGAGCTGTCGCATAATACGGATGTCCCTGATGTTCATACTGTTCACGTATTGGACGCTTGAAATCCTCTTCATTTTTGGTACTCCATTTTTTTCCTGCAGCCTCAATGTTTTCCCTTTTGACAGTCGCCAAAACTGAAGCAGCCTGTTCTCCGCCCATAACAGAAATTCGGGCATTGGGCCATGTCCAGAGCATACGCGGACTAAAGGCCCGACCGCACATTCCATAATTACCAGCACCATGCGAACCCCCAATGATCACGGTAAATTTTGGAACTTTCGCACAGGAAACAGCCGTAACCATTTTTGCTCCATCTTTGGCAATTCCACCGTGTTCATATTCCTGACCAACCATGAAGCCGGTAATGTTTTGCAGGAAAATCAGCGGAATTCCGCGCTGATTGCACAATTCCACAAAATGCGTTCCCTTGAGTGCGGACTCAGAAAACAAAATTCCGTTGTTGGCCAGAATTCCTACCGGATAGCCGTGAATGTGCGCAAATGCCGTTACCAGTGTTGTACCGTATAGTGCCTTGAATTCATGAAAATCAGAAGCGTCAACCAGACGTGCAATCACTTCCCGAACCTCATAAAATTGCCGATTATCTGTTGGAAGAATACCATGCAGTTCCTGCTGCGGATAAAGCGGATCAACTACTGGTTTTATCTTTACCGGTAATTCTTTTTTCCGATTCAGTCCAGCCACAATTTCTCTGGCGATGCTCAAGGCGTGTGTATCATTTTGGGCGAGATGATCCGTGACTCCGGAAATCCTGCTGTGTATTTCTCCACCACCAAGTTCTTCGGCAGTTACAGATTGTCCAGTTGCAGCTTTAACAAGAGGAGGTCCGCCCAAAAAAATAGTTCCCTGATCTTTGACGATCACATTTTCGTCACTCATCGCAGGAACGTATGCTCCTCCTGCTGTGCAGGAGCCCATTACGACTGCAATTTGAGAAATACCTCTGGCAGATAAATTTGCCTGGTTGTAGAAAATCCGGCCAAAATGTTCCTTGTCCGGAAAAACCTCATCCTGCCGTGGAAGAAACGCTCCTCCGGAATCAACCAGGTAAATACAGGGCAGATGATTTTCCAGCGCGATTTCCTGGGCCCGCAAATGTTTTTTTACCGTCAGCGGATAATATGTTCCGCCTTTAACAGTTGCATCATTTGCCACAACCATCACTTCAGTTCCGGAAACACGACCGATGCCTGTAATCATTCCTGCTGCAGGAACATCATCCTCATATACATCAAGTGCAGCCAGAGCAGAAAATTCTAAAAATGGACTGCCTGGGTCGAGTAACAAACGTACACGCTCCCTGGGCAAAAGCTTGCCGCGCCCGCTATGTTTTTTTCGTGCTTTTTCACTTCCACCCAAAGCAGAATTTTGGAGTTTCTCCTGGAGATCATCAACCAATTTACCCATGTTTTCAGTGTTATTATGAAAGTCAGCAGACTGAATATCTATTTTTGATTTGAAAGCAGGCATTGAAAGGTTCTATGATTCAGAATTAATGGTCACAGCTGATGAGAATGTGGGTCGTGGCTTGAAAAATGGTCCAGTTTGATCTAAGATAAAATTAACATCAATTGAATCAGCTGAGTGCTTTATGATGTGCTGTTTTGAAGTTTGATGGCATTTCTTGCTAAATGCAAGCCTTCAAAAAGATCACTGGCCACAATGTTGTTTGATTCAGTTTTTTGGATTAAGCATTCTGCAGCAAGGCCGTGAAGGTAGGCACCTGTTAAAGTTGCATTTAAAGGAGAAAGTCCCTGCGCAAGAAAACCTCCAATGAAACCACTTAAAACATCTCCAGATCCGGCAGTGGCCAGAGCTGAGTTTCCTGTGGGATTGATAAATATTTTTCCATCCGGGCTGCCGATTACGGTGTAAGCACCCTTAAGCAGCAGAACTACATTCCAATCCTGGGACAGTCGCCGAACTGTTGCAATCCTGTTATCCTGAATTTCTGTTACACTTTGTCCACAAAGTCTTGATAATTCACGCGGATGCGGAGTTATGACTGCGACACCAAGTCGTTCCTTCAGGGTTTCTTCATCCAAATTATTGAGGCCGTCGGCATCAATCAGCAGCGGACCTTCCAGGTGTTTTGTCAGTTGCTGCACAAATTTGGCGGTCCGGGAGTGAACGCCCAGTCCGCAGCCGAGTACGACAGCATCACGTACTGAAGCAAGTTGTTCTACAAAATCTGCATTTTCTTCCGTAAAAAATTCCGGTGCATTTTTAGGGCTGACAGTCATGATTTCCGGAGCCTGCCCTGGAAGATGATCACGAAGTTCGCTGGGAACACATGCTGTTACTAAACCAGCTCCGCTTTTAAGTGCACCTGAAGAAGCTAGACTTGCCGCACCTCCCATACCGGCAGATGCGCAGACAGTCAGCACGTGTCCGGAGGAACCCTTGTGCGCATCCGGAAAACGTACCGGAATTAAATCTCTGACGAATTCCTCTGTCAGCAAATATGTAAAGATCGAATTATATAAATTGGAAGAAACAGAATCGTCTTGATTTGAGGATATTTGTTCCGGCCAAATTTCCGGAATAGAAATATCAGCAATGTGGACATTTCCGGAAAACTTCACACCAGGATGCTGGAAACATCCCGGCTTGCCAGTTTGAAATGAAATAGTTTGCTGACATTCTGCGGCTACACCAAAAATCTGACTCTCATCGGTTGAAACACCGGATGGAATATCTACGGCAACTCGCAATGCTTTTTTGTTTGAGTTGAAAATTTCAATCCATTCCCGGTAAGCACCTTCAATCGCCTGCTCCATTCCGATACCAAAAATGGCATCAATGAGAACATCTGCTTCTTTAATCAGTCGGGCCGCATTTGTATCCGGAAAAGAAGCACTTTCTCCAAATTTTTCCCACAATGACTGGTTTTTCTGTGCATCTCTTTTTTTAGCCTGTCCGGCATCTACAACACTGACATCATACCCCCTGTTCGCTAACAGGCGGGCAATCGCAAATCCGTCGCCGCCGTTATTGCCTTTTCCGCAGCAAACTACAACTCCGGCCTCAGGGTCATTTTTCAATTTATTTTCTTCAACCCAGTCTGCAACACTGCGGGCGGCATTTTCCATTAAAACCGAACCAGAAATTCCTAAATCTTCAATTGCGTGCCGATCCATCTCTCGCATGGAAAGCGTGTCTGCAAGTCGAATCAAATTATTAGTATTTTGGTCCATCTGCTGTCAACGTTCTGACTGGTGTATCAATTGCTGAACAAAGGTTTTTGATTCCTGTCTTTTGTTGTTATTATGACTAAAGACTTTCTTGCGGGGATGTTTCTTGGGAGTGTTGCCACTATATTTGCCACGACTCACACTTTTGCGGATACAAAACGAAGTGTTAACTTGGATGTTACAAAATTTTTTTACAGCATTAGGGTTTTCATTAAAGGATTCCGGACGACCTTTTGAGTTTGTCGCAAATGATTTGCGACCTTCCTTACGGATGAATCTTTTTTTATAATTAATTGGAATAAACTCCATGTTTTGAAGCTGCCTGGATGTAATTCTTTCGTATTTTGTTTGAGGAGTCGGCTGAAACTGTTCCGGTTTTGGTGTTGATACTCTAACTTTTTCAAGAGAATAAGACGATTTGAGAAATTCTACTTTTCCATCAATAATTGACCAAACACGCTTGTTGGTCCTCCGGACTTGTTCTTCTTTGTAAGCGGAGGCATCTGGTGCACTGCTTAAAATGAGCGCAAATATTGCCAGCGAGATCAGTCTTGATAAGCGAAAATTTTCATAAACGAAAGACATTGTTCCGTTCTTCTCAGAGAGTGTTATACTTTGCGTATTGGAATATTGTTTTGACTGAGATATTCCTTAACTTCAGAAACAGTATATTTTCCATAATGAAATACGGATGCCGCCAAAACAGCATCGGCTTTTCCTATTGTGAGAGCATCACGGAAATGTTCAAAAGTTCCACCACCTCCTGATGCAATTACCGGTATATTGAGCTTTCCGCTGATTGCGGCAGTCAAATCAAGTTCAAAACCATCTTGGTGACCGTCTGCATCCATGCTAGTCAATAATATTTCACCAGCCCCTCTTGCTTCCATTTCACCGGCCCATGCCACTGCATCCAATCCGGTTGCAAGGCTTCCGCCGTGGCTGAAGACTTCCCATTTTGAGATTTTGTCTTTTGTATCTTGTTTTTGTGAGTTTTGATCACGTTTTCTTGCATCAATAGCCACAACGATACATTGTGAACCAAAACGCTTTGCGCCTTCAGAAATTAGGTTCGGATTCCGGATTGCGGAAGAATTTACTGAAACTTTATCTGCACCTGCGGTTACAAGTGAATGCATGTCTTCAAGTGAAGAGATTCCACCGCCAATTGTAAAAGGGATAAACAATTCACGTGCCAAGCGCGTCGCAAGTTCAATTGTTGTACCCCGATTTTCTTTGGAAGCGGTAATATCAAGAAAAACAAGTTCATCAGCAGACTGTTCATTATAACGCTGTGCCAACTCCAGCGGATCGCCTGCATCCCTCAATCCGACAAAGCTGGTACCCTTTACCACACGGCCGTCTTTTATATCGAGACACGGTATTATGCGGCGTGCTAACATTTGAATATTTCCTTTAAATCAAGTTTGCCTTCATAAATTGCTTTTCCGCTGATTACCTGATCAACACCGTCTGCTTCCAGAGTTTTAAGCAGTTCCAGATCTTCCATTGAAGAGACTCCACCGGATGCGACAATCTTTAATCCGGTACCACGGGCAAAATTACGCAGTGCCTCCATATTTGGTCCACTGAGCATTCCGTCACGCGCAATGTCGGTAAAAACTACTCTTTGTATACCAACCTTTTTCCAATGCAGGGCAAAATCTACATCGTAAATTTCTGTTCCTTCCTGCCAGCCTTCAATTGCAACTTTGCGGTTTCGGGCATCAATGCCCAGAATAATTTGCTCGCCGGAGTAATGTTTAATAATGTCTTCAAAAACATCTGGATTCTTAACAGCCATAGTTCCAATGATTACCGACGACACTCCCAACTTCAGCATTCGTTCTACATCATCTGCTGTACGCAAACCTCCTCCAAGTTGAACAGGAATTGAAATCGTTTTAAGTATAGAATGGATGCTGTCCAAATTTGTACCTTGTCCCCTGAATGCTCCATCTAAATCAACCAGATGCAAACGCTTTGCACCAGCATCTTCAAATGAGCGGGCCATGGCTGCAGGATCATCCGAGTAGACTGTTTCTGCATCTGCTTCTCCCTGAAGCAGTCTAACACAGCGTCCGTTTTTTAAATCAATTGCGGGAATCAGCAGCATTTTTTGGTGTTGAATTTTGAGTTTTTGAGGTGAGCAGGTTATCTAAACAATAATTCATTTTTTTTCTGCTTCAACTTCAAGCCTAAGCATTTGAACATGGAGCCTGCCTTTTGAATCAACTGGTGTTCTTTCAATATATTTTGTAGAAACAGCATCAACGAATTTATCTCTTTTTTCTGCAGGTACTTGTTGAGTATATGGTAACCATGTAGTACGAATCCATCCTTCCAAGCCTGTCTTGCCTGCATGAGCCATATCTTTTGGAATAAGCTCTAACCGGTTTATTTTAAAGCCGGTTTTCAGAAGAATTGATTCATACTCATCTGTACCAGGAAAAAAGTATGGAAAGTCAAATTTTTCGAAGTATGACTGCCATTCAGGATCTGTCTGCATTCCGGAAAGTACGCTTATAATTTCAGCTGCGTTGCCTTTGCCTCCCAACTGCAGGAGGATCTTTCCTTTTTGCCTTAATCCTTTGAAAAATCCTTCAATGACGGATTGTTGATTTTTTACCCAGTGCAGTGCAGCATTTGAAAAAATAAGATCAAAACATTCATGAAACAATAAGTTTCCGGCATCCATCTGCTGGAATGAAAGATTTGGGTAGTCCTTTGGCGGATATTGTTTTGATGCCAGTGCTATCATCGAAGAAGAGTTATCGATACCGACAATTGTTCCTTTCGAGACTAATCTGGATATTTCGGCGGTTACCTTTCCATCACCGCAACCTATATCAAGCACATCCTCTGTTCCATGAAGTGATAATTTGTCTAAAAGTTCTCTGGCCCATTTTTGCTGAGCTAGAGAATGTTTCTCATAATCTTGTGCGTTCCATTGATATCTTTTCATATTTTATGTATTTCAAAAAATATCGAATATCCATTATCAGCTAACTACCACACGAGATCAAGCTGTACACGTAAAGCAAAGATCAAAACACAACAATCTCTGTGGCTTAAATATTGAATTCCAAAAATAGTCGTAGAAAGTGCATTAAACTAGTTCAGTGAATTATAAATAAACCAAATTGCACTAACACACATGATTAACTATGCAAGTAGCATCTAACACTACAACAGATAAACAAACTAGCCTGGAGCGGCAAGTCCAAAGTAAAGAGAGATCTACAACCGTTGGTTCTAAAGCTCAAGCAGTTACTTCCGACGGAAATAAAGTAGTAGCAAAAGGTGCTGAACGTAATGAGACTTCACAGTATTTAAAGGTACTATCAAGAATAGAAAACTTGCTGATCCAGGAAAAACTTCCGGATGCTGCTATCGAGGGTTTTGTAGGAGCAATTAAAAAACAAATTGATTTAATGAGTGAGGCAGACCGGCAAATGCTGCTTATACTTCCTGAGGCGAAAACAATTGAATTGAAAAGTTTGGATAATCTTCCGGAAATGATCACGAACAATCTCAGGGATGAAAGCAAATCTCCAGCATTGCTCAAGTTGCTGCGGCAGCCAAAATTTGCAGTTTTTATGCGAACCGACAGCAAGCCTGCCCCAAAAACTTACACAGCACAGTCTGCTCAGACACCGACACCCGCTAAATTACCTACCTCAAAGCTTGTAGAAGGTTCTCCCAAAAAAGAAAAGCCAGTGCTTACTGCGGTCCCTGAAGCAGTTCAAAAGACAAGTTCAAAGAAAAATCTATCTGCACCGAATCCAGTTGCTTAAAGTAAAATATTGCAACTGCCTGTTTGAAGCTCCATTACTATTTAGTAAAATGCATGATAAATTTGCCCTTGAATTCTCCGCCTAACCTCATTTTCAAACCACCGACTGGAGTATAAATATTTCCTTTAATACGTGCATTACCTAAAACTTCTACCAGCTTACCAGCTTTTAGATCACCCTCAACCCAACCATCGACCTTGATCACAGGTGCTTGTATTTTCCCCATCACTCTTCCTCGAGTTCCAACTACGACAGAATGACTGCTTGAAACATTTCCAACAAAGGTGGCATCAATACGAAGACTATCATTGGTTTCGAGACTTCCATCCATTCGTACATCAGATCCCAAATAGCCTTTAACTAACTTCATTCTTAAACCTTTTTTTCAATATCTTATTACCTGCGTCCTTGCGTGATTGCAATGTGACCGTTGTTTTCCCTCTTAAACCGGTTTACTATCCAAGCTTTATATCCGCATGAATGGTGCCTGTATTTTTATACAGCAAAGCATTTCGGGTGAGCCTGAAAACAGAGTTTACCAGCCCTTGCTGATTTAAGATCAAGGTAAACATTTTATGAATTAAATTTAACATATTTTGCTGGATAATGTTCAACTAAGCCACTTTTCAATACGCTCAGCTGCATCCGCCAATTTTGGAAACAGGTTTGGAAACAGTTCCGGAGTGAGCTGATTTTCCTCTGGAAAATTCTTGAGCAACTGCGCTCCATCATAATCTACACTTGCTACACGGACTACTAAAAAGTCATTCGGCATATAAAAATCTGATCCCGGAAGCAATGCAACACCTGTCTCTTCCAATAGACGTCTGCTCAATTTTTCACTCGTAGTGATTCCGTGGGAACTAAGTTTTTCTTTAAAATTTTCAAAGTCAGGAAAGAGATAAAAAGCTCCTTGAGGTTTTGGACAATTTAAGCCAATTTCCGTGAATCGCTGATGTAAAAAATGACCTGCTGCACAATGAATATCACGGCAACGCTCAACATGTTTCCTCACCGAATCATAATTTTCAAATCCCGAAAGTGCTCCGTACTGTACTGGGGCACTAACGCAACTGAAAGTTTCACTCACAAATGCAGATAATGGCGGTACTATTTTAGCTAATTCATCCGGAATCATCGCAAAACCAAGACGCCAACCTCCAGCAGAAAAGGCTTTTGAAACACCACTTGTTGTAATTGTTCCTTCAGGATAATATTTTGCAATTCCCTCAAAGGGTTGTTCACCAAAATTAGTCAGCGCATAAATTTCATCCGAAATTACAATTATTCCATGCTTCCGGCATACTTCAGCCAAATCCTTTAATTCCTCCGGAGTATGTACACTTCCTGTTGGATTGCTAGGATTATTAAGAATTAATAATTTTTGCGGAAAACTCAGACCGGAACATGTTTTTTCCAATTCTTCTGCCTGTAACCGATATCCGTTTTTCAGGTCAGTTGGAATTGGAATGAATGTTTTTGAGCGAATCTTTGCCTGCGGCCCATAACTGACCCAACTCGGAGCGGGAACCATGAGGGGGCCCTCCAATAAATAAACTAGTTGGAATATCAGTTCCTTACTTCCCGGGCCAATGAATATTTTTTCAAATGAGTAGTTATAGCCAAATTCACTTTTAAAAAATCCTGCAACTGCCTTCCTTAATTCCGGTAATCCATATCCGGAAATATATTGTTTGCGGTAAGCGTTTTCCTGTAAAGCAATTCGCATAGGTTCGGGTACCGGAAATGGTGATTCACCAAAACCCAAGTGACAGATGTTTTGCCCTTCACTGCGTAACTTTAAGGCAAGCTGGTTAATGAATAAAGTGGCAGATTCTTTTAAACTGCCGATTTGATTGTTAATAACTGGCTGCATTAGAGCATTAATAATTTTGGTTAAGTGAGTCAGTATAGATCAGTGTGAATCCAGGAGATCAAAAAGTATTCGACGAACCATAAATTGATTTTAATCCGGATTTTACTTATCCAAGATCCCGGTAATCAACGATGACGGATTCCCACAGTGAAGAAGCCAAAGTTGATGTGCCGCGCGTGTAACTCCCACATACAACAATTGTCGAGATCGTATGTCCGGTCCATATGTTGAAGCATCTGCATCCGCGATGATGACTGAGTCGAATTCCAGGCCCTTTGTCTGGGTGATATCTGTAACTTCAATACCAGGTGTGAATGTAAACTCTTGATCTCTGATTAAACGCAATTGAGAAAGATCTGTGCGCTGCAAACCATCAAACAGCTTCTCTGCAGATTCCTGAGTCCGTGTCAGCACGGCCACACTGGCCAGTGGTTCGCGAATAGACAGGTCTTTCAATGTGTCTGCAAGAAATGCCACCATTGCACCACGTTCCTTGAAACGGAAAACATCAACCGGAGCACCATGTCGTGTTGAGTACCAAACTGTATTTACGCTATGTTCGCCAATAACTTTTTTTGCAACTGTCATTATTTCATGAGTAGAACGGTAACCAATTTTTAAAGGAGCCAGGGCAGTCACATCTGGTTTTGAGCCATCGGGTAATGTCAAATGGCCCAGTGACTCTTCCCAGGTTTCATGTTTACGTCCAACCATAATGCGCTGATCCAAATCTCCTGCCAATGTAACACTGGGAAGATTTTCCGGAGTTAAACTGACTAATAGCTGAAACTCAAGTGAACCAAAATCCTGAGCCTCATCGAGCATCAAATGCGTATATTGGAGAGGCTTGCCGTTTTTACGATTCAAAGGTCCCAACAGCAGTTGATATAGTAAAAGCAAGAGAGTATCATCTTCTTCATCAAGCAAGGATTTTTCATCTGTGAAATTCAAATCTTCGTTAAAGAAGTCTTCCGTTTGTTCGGTCAACGAAACCAGATCTGACTCTACAATTTCTTTTGATTCCTGACGCTTTTGATATTGTCTGACTGCCCAAGACCAAACGCCGGTGAGTTGAGATTCATTAAATTCACCAGGTGCAAGCCTCTCAACTGTCTCAAATAACAATTCCCGGTTGACTAGACAATCATTCCAAATTTGAGTAGTTAATAAATGTGGGGATTCCATTAGCTCAGGGAATGCCTGTTCTAATGCATTTTGGAGTTGTTTTTCCATTCTGGCACTGGAAAGCTGTGGTACACCTTGAATTGTTTCTTCACCTTTTGACCAACCTGCCAAATTCTGCAGGCGTGGAATCAGAGCTGTATCAGACATTGCATCCCAAGCCTTGAGCAAAATTTCCAATCCCTCGACTTTGGCTAGTTTATCCTCAAACAGTTCGCGGAACTTTGTTGTCCGGTTTTGTATTTCTTCACGGTAGTATTTCAACCACAACGGATGACGCTTAAGTTCGATCACATCCATCGGAGTGTTTTCAGCATATTGAACCGGTAATTCGGGCAGCATGCGGATGCGCAGTCCGGACAACCATTTATGATAAGTACGTGGTCTTGCGCCATGAACGCCCAATGCAGGCAAGACCCTGGACATATAGTTTGCCAAAGCCGGTCCGAAAACAATCGGCAGGACAGTTTTTGGTTTAAAGTATTGAGGCTTTTTTGACATCAAATATGCCAGTCTATGAAGGGCAACGGTGGTTTTTCCAGAACCGGCACCTCCCTGTATCAGAACAATCCCGTATTCAGAATGTGTTATTACTTCGAATTGCTCAGGATCCACCAGCGCAGTAATTTGCCGCAGATGCTTGTCCACCCTGTAACCGGAAAAATTGAGGTCTGTTGTTTTTCCATTGCTGCTTGTATATTTATCAGGTGGTTGTAGTTCATCCAGGGTTTTGTCCTGGCCGGTTTCAAGCTGAGGTGTTTTATGACTGACCAGGTGCCATTTATTATGTTTAGTTGGCTCTGTAGATAAGTCTTCAAGTACACCTCCAGGCCAGTTTATTCGCATAAGAATGCCGTTCTCAATCAGCAGCATTCTTCTCGTTATCAACTCACCTTCCAATTCGCTTTCACCAATATCTTCAACGTATTCATCGCCTTCATGATAGCGGTAAAAAATCTGACTAATTGGGGCGTTTTTCCAATCAACAATTGGACAGGGTAAGTGTGTGGAAAAGCAATTCTGATTTCCTATCAGCAAATCCCGTTCTCGTTTGTTTTCACGCAAACGGATATGTGCAAAATATGGAACATCCTGGTTAAAGCCAAAAGCAGCATTGTGTGAATCCTGTTGACTGTGAAGTAATACCATCCTTTCCATTTGCGCCATAACCGCAGGCACATCTTCGGGCAAAGTATCTGTAAGGGAATCCCGCAACTCAATGATATTATCCAAATGCAGGTTACTTATATTCCTTTCTTTATCTTCAGCAGCAAGCATAAGCAGCCCTTGTTTTACAAGGAGCAGAAGTTGTTGTTCTTCCTCCAAAACCTTTGCTTGCTCCGGGGATAAATTCTTATTTTTTTTCATTTTTTCCACTACTCGCTTACTCTCAGAATTTTGGCGCCCAGAGCATTAAGCCGTTTGTCAATTGTTTCATATCCACGGTCAATCTGGTCAATATTATGAATTTCCGTAATGCCTTTTGCACCAAGTGCTGCAATCAATAAAGCCATTCCTGCCCGAATATCCGGAGAAGAAACCCTTGCCCCTTTGAGTGGCGTAGGTCCTGAAACAACTGCTCGATGCGGATCACACAGAATAATTTGTGCTCCCATTTCTATCAGCTTGTCTACCCAAAACAAACGGCTTTCAAACATTTTTTCAAAAATCAAAACCGCACCGGAACATTGTGTGGCAACTACTGTCATAATACTGGTTAAATCTGCTGGAAACCCCGGCCAGGGTGCATCATCAATTTTTGGGATTCCTCCACTTAGATCCTTCCTGACGATGAGTTTTTGTTTTTTTGGTATAAGCAAATCGTCGCCTTCAACCTGAATTTCTACTCCCAGTTTTTCAAACATTAGTTGAGTCATACGTAAATATTGCACACCGGCATTCCTGATGCGCAATTCACTTCCAGTAACAGCGGCCAATCCAATGAAAGAACCAACTTCAGTGTGATCCGGCTGAATCGTGTACTCTCCTCCACTCAATCCGGACACGCCTTCAATGACCAGTAAATTACTTCCTATACCTTCAATATTTGCTCCCAGCAACTTCAGGAAATGACACAGTCCCTGAACATGTGGTTCACAAGCCGCATTGTAAATATTTGTTTTTCCCTGTGCTGTAACTGCAGCCATGACCGCATTTTCTGTAGCCATGACGCTGGCCTCATCAAGATAAATTTGTGTTCCTTTTAAACCAGAGGTCTGCATCTGATAAAACCCATTTTCATTTAGATCAATTCTGGCACCAAGCTTTTCCAGTGCCGAAAGATGGGTTTGCACAGGTCGTAAACCAATTCTGTCTCCCCCTGGAGCAGGCAAAACAATTGATTTCTTGCGGGCAAGAAGTGGCCCTGCAAGGAGGAACGATCCACGAATCCTAGAGGCCTGAGTTGAATCAGGATTGGCAGATTGAAGATTACCGGGATCAAAACTAAATGAATGTTTATCAATTTGCTTTACTTCTACACCTAGACTTTCCAACAGTCCGCGCATAATAGTGATGTCAAGAATGTCTGGAACGTTATGTAAAATAACAGGTTCTTGTGCCAGTAAAGTTGCAGCAAGAACAGGGAGAGCCTCGTTTTTGTTGCCTGAAGGAGTGATGCTTCCAGAGAGAGGAATTCCACCATGCACTACAAATTTTTCCATTTAAATTTATTTAAATATAAGAGTTTTTAAAGTCTTTTAATGTTTTGATTGAACGTCCAGAAAGTCAGCTATTAACAGTCCACGTAAGTTACGCAGAATAAGGTACATACTATTATTTGTTAAAACTCCTTTGTTAAAAACCCAAACCTCGAACAGTTTATCTCATTTCTGTGTAGTCACTTCCTAAGTGATGTCGTAAACGCTCCAAATTACCGGGAATTGCTGTTAGTGTCATTAAAATGCCCTCCTCCTGGTAATCAATGTTGTCCACCCTGCTCAATTCGTAAATATTAGCTAACTTCTGTGAGTGCTGATAATCCAGACGAATTGTCATTGTTTTCATTCGTTCATTAAAAAATAGCAGTATCTGTTTTCTTAATTGTTCAACAAAAGCTGAATTTTTTTCCAATCTGTTTTTTCCTCCATTTTCGCAGGAACCAAATACTGCTTCCGGAAAAGATTTCTCCAAGATCAGTAAACGTGTAGGAGAGATCCGGTCTATTTTGTTAAATACTTTAATAATTGGAATACAGGCTGCGTCCAAATCTTCCAAAACCTCAGAGGTTGTTTGCAAATGTTCTTCGATGTTATCGTCGGCATCAATAACCTGCAGCAGCAGATCTGCATCTCTCACGGTGGCTAATGTGGAACGAAAAGCTGCTATTACTTCATGTGGAAGATTACTGATGAAACCAACGGTATCCGAAAGCAAAACTTTGGGTCGAGAATCCTCTTCTAAAAGACGCGTTGTCGAATCGAGCGTGGCAAACAAACGGTCTTCAACTAACAAACCGGAATTGGTGAGCGCATTCATTATAGTGGACTTTCCGGCATTGGTGTAGCCGATCAAACTCACCTGCAAACAATTGGAGCGTCTTTGCTTCTGAGTGTTGCGTTCCTTTTCTACACGTATTAACTGACTTTTGTAACGAGTAATTCGCTGGCGCAAAAATTGTCTGTCTTTTTCAATCTGCTTTTCACCTGTTCCTCTTGATGCGCCAATTCCTCCACGTTCCCGGTCAAGATGTTTCCACAAACCCACTAAACGTGGTAATAAGTATTCAGACTGAGCCAAGCCTATTTGCAGCTTTGCCTCACTGGTACGGGCATTTTTTGCAAAAATATCTAAAATTACCTGGGTACGATCCAGCACTTCGCAGTCCAATAATTTTTCTAAATTTTGCGTTTGTTTAGGACTAAGTGGATTGTCAACAAGTACTGCATCCACCTCATCAATGTGTATTCTGGATTTAATTTCAGTGAGCTTACCCTTTCCAAAATAATATGCTGGATGTATTTGTGTGCGGGCCTGAACGATTTGTCCGGTGACTTTCCCACCGATAGAATAGACAAGTGATGAGAGCTCATCCAGTGAACTCTGGACCTCTGAATTTGATCTATGTGGTAACTGCAGCGAAACAAGTAATGCGCGGTCCCAATTTTTAAATAATCTGCTATCGCTCAAATAACCTCAAAATATTGACTAAAGTAGTGTTATATTATCGGGCAGAATTGTAGCATATAATTAGGGTAAATGTAAAATGGAATCTTTTGCGAGAAATCAACAGGGTTACCAATAATTATGATCAGCATTCCATCTACTTAGAATTCAGTGAGAAAGCCCACTGAAATTCTAATGTGTAAAGAATCAGTTGTTAACATAGATTTCACGCATTTCACGCTTTAGTGTTTTACCGGCAATATTTCGCGGAAAATCTTCAAGTACTTGTACATCAGCCACACGCTGAAATTTTGCGTCCACACGTTGATTGATCCAGGTTTTTAAATCCTCTTCAACAACATTTTGCTCTTTATGAAAAATGACAGCGGCAATCGGGATTTCTCCCCATTTTTCATCAGGAATTCCAAATACTGCAACTTCTGAAACCGCCGGATGTTGGATTATTACTTCCTCAATATCTTTGGGATATACATTGACACCTCCGCTGATGATCATGTCTTTAACACGATCCACCAGGAAAAGGAAACCGTCCTCATCAATAAAACCCAAATCTCCGGAATGAAGCCAGCCGTCAACAATAGTTTTTTTTGTTAAATCCGGACGTTTGTAATATCCGGGCATCATCATTGGACCCCGACCACAGATTTCTCCAACCTCATCAGGTTCACATTCTTCGCCGTTTTCACGCAGAATTCTGATGTCGATAAATGATGGGGCAGATCCGACAGATCCGATTTTGCGCAGGGCATCGTCACGATCCAATACGGAAAAGAAACCTTCAGTGACACCGTACAATTCGTAAAATATTCCCGGCAGTACTTCATTCAATTTGTGTTTGTATTCCAGCAGCAATGGAGCACCTACGTTCTGAAGCATTTCCAGCGAACCCAGTTTTTCCGGCATAAATTCCGGATGATTGAGCAGGGCCATTATTTGTGCGGGTACCATGACGATGTGCGTTACTTTTTCTTCCTCAATTGTCTTTAAAACTGCTCCTGCATCAAAGCTGTGGTGTAAAATATAAGTTGCTCCCAAATACATCCATGGCATCAAATCCAGCATTGCTCCGTTAAAAACAATCGCTCCGGCATGCAGCACAATGCTTTCCGGAGACATACGCCAGGCTGAGGCGAAATGGGTGCAGTAATTCGCACGGACATAATGAGTGTGAATAATCCCTTTAGGCGCACCGGTTGTACCACTTGAATACATGATGTTGTAGATATCACCATCCACTATTTTGGCATCCGGCGGCTCCGTTTCTTCTGCTCCGGAAATAAAATCCGCATAAGACTTAAATCCGGAAACTGTAAGTCCACTGCTGTGCCTTTTGCCGTCACCAACGAGTATCCAATGCATATTTTGAATAGCTGGTAAATCTTTTTTTATGCTCTGCAATGTTTCTGCAAAGGATGCATCTGCAAAAACAATCTCTGTATCAGAATCACGGAGCAGTGTCGTTAATCCGGAAGCCTGCAGTAAAGGACTGCCTGGTACAATCACGATTCCGGTTTTGGCTGCAGCCCAGTAAAGCAGCATCAATTCTTCACAGTTTGGCAGAACCGTCGCCATTTTTTGCCCCTTTAGAATGCCCGCAGCCAGCAAGGCATTAGCCAGCCTGTTTACACGAATATTAAGTTCGCAGAAGTTTAATCGTTCCTCACCGATAACAAAGGCAAGGTGCTTGGAACGGTAACGGGCATGTCTTGGCAGTAAAGATCCAATGTTCATTTGTTTATTATTTTCTGTGTTAAAAAAAATATCTAACAGGTAATTTATAGTGATGTGATAAATAACATAGACTCTTTGCACTTTCAAGTAAAAGCTGGAATCATCAATATGAGGTTTAGTAAACTTGAAAAAAACACTTCAGGACAAGAATCAATACTGCCCTACAAAATGAAAAAGAATAACATACATTTCAAATGTTTCGTAATTCTGCTGTCACTGTTTTTGGCAAGCTGCAGTATTTTGGGAAGTTCACGGGAAAGGGGGATAGCTGCAGTGCAGCCTCCACCAGAAGCTCCTTTGCTGGCAGAAGTGCTGATGCATCTGCAATTGGATTATGTTGAGCCAGAAAAACTTGATCCTGAAAGCTTGCTTCAAGGCGCATTGACAGAACTTGGGCGGATGATTCCGGAAGTAACAGTTGTACCTGAATTGCAGGATAAAACTTTGGGTCCAGTTTTGAACATAAGTTTTAAAACCGAAAAAACTCTCTTACCGGTTTCAAAAATTGCAGGGCTGTATGATTTGCACATTGCCTTGCAAATGCTGATGAAACGCCTTTTAGAAATGAATCCTCAACTAACACAGTTAAAAATAGAGCAGATGTTCGTTCGTGGGATATTGAATCAGTTAGACGCCTATTCTGTTTTTCTGCCGCAGGAAATTTATAATGAATTCAACATCAATATTGGTGGTCAATTTGCCGGAGTTGGTCTGGTTGTTGGAACACGAGATGATCAACTGACTGTAATTGCACCAATGGACGGCAGTCCCGCAGCACTTGCCGGAATGAAGCCGCTTGACAGAATTGTGGCAGTTGACGGAGAAAAAACTGAACACATGACCCTTGATGAAATCCTTCATCGTCTGCGGGGAAATATTGGAACACCTGTTACGCTCAGTGTTTTACGTAAGGGACATGCAAAGGCTTTGCAGTTTGAACTCTTACGTGAAGATATTCAGGTCGAAAGCGTCGAAACATATGATTTGTCAAGCAGCAAGCAAACTGTTAGTTATGTTCGTATAAAAAATTTTCAAATTGACACATCCCGGGAACTTAAAAATAAGCTTGGTTCTTTGAACATGGTTGATGGAGTGATTTTGGATTTGCGCAATAATCCCGGAGGATTGCTGGAAGAAGCAATTCGAGTCAGTGATTTGTTTTTGCCCGGGAAAAAACGCATCGTAAGCACAAAAGGGACTGTCGTTTCCTCAGTCCATGACGCAAAACAATTTTTTGCTGCAGAACATTTATTGAACATTCCACTGGTTTTGCTGATAAATCGAGGGAGCGCTTCTGCTGCAGAAATTGTTGCTGCTGCCTTAAAACAAAATAAGCGTGCAATTGTGATTGGCGAACAAAGTTTTGGCAAAGGTACAGTTCAAACACTTTGGGATTTAAAAGACGGTTCAGGACTGAAATTAACCATAGGAGAGTATTTAACACCTTCCGGACGCTCAATTCACAATATAGGTGTCATGCCGAATCTGCGGCTTATTCCTGTTACTGTTCCAGAGCTCAAGAACGGGGAAACAGAGCTTGGCAGACAGGAAATTTTCACTACCGAAAAACGGTTCGGTCTGCTTTCAGATTTTGATGCAGAAAACAGGGTAAATGATTTAGATCAGCTCAGTATCAGTTATTTGTCACATACTCCAATTCTGAATGAAGATTCTGAAATAATTGATAATAATTTGAAGATAGAAAAATTAAAAGCAGATATATTTGTCAAAACTGCAGAACAGTTACTATCTCAGTGGAATCCTAAAAATATAAACTCTGTTATTCAGAAAATATCCAGGGAAGCAGAGCAAAAAGAATCTGAAATAATTACAGAAGCACTGTCAAAGCACGGAATTGATTGGAGTTTGAATCCGTTCATAAAATCAGCAACTCCGGAAATGCTTATTTTAACCTGGTCTGCGGAAATGATTTCTACAGATCTTTTGCGGGTGAAAGTTAATCTCCAGAATTCTGGTAAAATTGACGCGCAACGTTTGATTGCGGTAACACGGGCCAGTAACGGGATACTGGATAGCCTGGAGTTTCCCATCGGAAAACTTGTGTCTGAAGAAAATACATCCCGCACCATTGACGTTAAAATTCCTGCGGGAATGATGGAGGAGCAAGAACCGGTAGAAATTCTGCTTTTTGATCATAACTTGAAAAAATTAAAATCAGTACGAAGGCAACTGCATTTTTCACCGAAACGAAATCATTCTTTTTGGTTGAGAATGAAAATATTTGATAATGGGAGGTTTGGCAGTCGTGGTAATGGTGACGGAAGAGTTCAAACCGGAGAAACCATCGCACTTGCATTTAAAATTGAAAATAAAAGCAAAAGTACTGTTCCTGAATTGTTGCTGAAACTGCGAGGAACTGAGGGTGCATTTAGAATTAATCGAGGAAAACTTTTATTGAAAAATCTCGAACCTCATAAAAAACAAAAAGACTATTTTCTTTTTAAGAGTTTAATGGACTCCGGGACTTTAGGAAAAATCAGCCTGGAGATGGTTGATATTAAAGCTGGTACTCCAGGAATTGTCTACCTTTGGAATTTGAACAATATGTTTCCGGAACAGAAACTTGTCACACCGGAGCTACTGGGAGTCAGTTGGCAAGACAAAGATGGAAATTATGTGGAATCTGAAACTGATTTGAGTTCCTTGATTTTACAGGGGAATGTAAGCAATGTTAATGATGTACGAGATGTTTATGTTTACTTAAATAATAAAAAAGTGTTTTATTCTTTGAACAGAAACTCAGGTCAACAAGACAAAAACACAGAATTCCACTTTCAAACTGAAGTAAATTTGGATACCGGAAATAATCAAATCTCAATATTTTCACGGAGTCGCTCAGGTTTTACCTCTGAACGCAGATTAAGAATATTCCGGAAGCAATGAAGAGTAGAATGTTCAAAAAAACGCTAATGTAACTGAAAAAATTAACTGCAACAGTATTTTATCAACGGTAATTTGTGAACTGTACGTCAAAGTCAAAATCCTGTCCCTTGATAGCCTCCATCACTGCCTGCAGGTCATCTTTCTTTTTGCTGCTCACTCTTACAGAATCACTTTGAGTTTGTGGTTGAACTTTTGTTTTGGTTGATTTGATAAATTGATTAATTTTTTTGCACTGATCCTTGGACAAACCTTGTTGGATTAAAATTTCTTTTTTTTGAACTCTGCCGCTGGGTTCAGTTTTTCCGTAAACCAGTGACTTTACAGGTACTGAGCGTTTAATCAGTTTTGTAAGCAAAATGTCGATGGTTGTCTGCATTTTCAACTCATCGTCTGCAGTGATCATTAAAGCAGGTTTTATTTTGTCCAGCTCAATTTCACAATTTGTACCTTTGAAATCATAACGGTTATTGATTTCCCTTCGTGCCTGATCAACGGCATTTGTAACTTCCTGGATGTCAACTTCGCAGACAATATCAAATGAGGCCATTTTCTAGTTGTTGGTTTGGGTTATTAGTATAGCTGTCTGTTAACACACCTTCTGGGAAAGTGCGGCTTTTATGAAAGCATTTATGTCACCGTTGAGAACTGCTTGTGTGTTTCCTGCCTCTCGGTTTGTACGATGATCCTTTACCATCTGATATGGGTGCAGAACATAGCTCCTGATTTGGCTGCCCCAGGCATTTTCCTGCTTTTTGCTGCTCTGCAAATCCTTTTCTTTGTTCAACTCCTTTTGCTGTAAATCGAAAAGCTGGGCCTTGAGCATTTTCATTGCAGTGGCCTTGTTTTTATGCTGTGAGCGCTCGTTTTGACATTGCACCACAATTCCGCTGGGAGCATGTGTTATTCTAACAGCAGAGTCGGTAGTATTTACATGCTGACCTCCTGCACCACTTGCATGGTAGGTGTCAACCCGAATATCGTCAGTCAGGATTTCAACTTCTACATCTTCATCGATTTCAGCATATACAAAGACAGATGCAAACGAAGTGTGCCGGCGTTTTTGTGAATCAAAAGGAGAAATTCGGACCAGTCGATGAACTCCAATTTCAGTTTTTAATTTACCATAAACATAGGGTCCGGAAACAGAAAAAGTTACTGACTTAATTCCGGCTTCATCGCCAGGTTGATAGTCCAGCAGCTGAAATTTAAATCCTTCCTCTGCGATCCATCTGCGGTACATGTCGTAGAGCATTGACGCCCAGTCTGTGGATTCAGTTCCTCCTGCACCCGGATGAATTGAGACGATGGCATTTCTGTCGTCCGCCTCACCATTAAAGAGACCGGTTATCTCCAGAGAATCGATATCATTATCAAGTTTTTCACAAGAATCAAGGATTTCTTTCAGTAGATCTGCATCGTCTTCTTCCCGGTACAATTCTGCAGCAGCTTCCAAATCATCATGCAGGGAGTCCAATGTTTCCCAACCCTGGATGGAATCACTCAAGCGCGAAACCTGCTTCAGGAGAACAGTCCGCTCTCCCTGGGGCAATTCCCAAAAACCATCATCGGAAGTCTTATTTTCCAGATCCTGCAATTGTTTCCGTTTTGAAGTGACTTCAAAGAAACCCTTCTAAGTCGTCCAGCCTCTGAGTCAGACCATCAATTCTCGTACTGATTTCTTCACTCAACATTGGATCAAATCCTTTTCAATTATAGTAATATTTTGACATTAGATGATAAGATTATATATTTGAAATAACAAGTTTAAATCTTTAAACCTTGTGTTTAATCTGAAGGCCAGTATGGTGGATTAGTGTAATAAAAAACTTTTTGATAAATCATTTTTTGACATGGTAATAAAAACGATTCGAATTTGTTTTTCATTTTCAATTCTTATTCTAATTGTCTGTATTTCCGGACTGATGTTGCTTCTTGGGGGGTGTAAAACAATTGACGTAAAAGGAAAACCGGACCTTTTACCCTATATGCAAAAACCTGTGGCTTTTTTGACAATCAAGTCACCAGATAACCTGCAAAAAGTCTGGCCGGAATTGATGGGCCAGGTGGAGCTACGCTTAAAGGAGATGCCGACTCTGGGCAGAGTAACAGGTTTCAAAGAGCGAAATCTTAAATTGGATAGTAATCCTAAACTTCGCTCAGGATTCAGGACTTACCTCAGCACTTTGACACTCACTGGAATTTCAGAAAAAAATCTTGCCTGGAAACTTGAAGAGGAACTGAATAGTCCTCTTTTTTTACTACTTGATTTTGTGTCATTTCCCTGCACTAAAGAGTGCCCCTCTAATGTACAATGGGTAATCCGTCTAAAGCTGATTGAAGCTCATAGCGGAGATCTGATTTTTCAGGTTAGATTGCAGCACAAGCTGGATGAAGATGAAAAAACTGCTGAAGCATACAATGAATTAGCCGCAAAACTTACTACAAATGTAGTAGATGAATTTGCTTCAGGATTCATAGTGCCTTGGCATCGCTGGCGTTTTGAACATTTGAAGCCAGAATCTGTGCGCAAATTACGCAGTGAAATTGGCATCTAGCAATTCATCTTTTCTAAGCATTAATGTTTATGAATCAATGGGAGTCACGCTGGCAAGAAGGCCGAATCGGCTTTCATCTTCCGGAAGTAAATTCGAATTTGTTGCGTTATTCTGACAAATTGTTAACGCAGGATCCGGAAAGTGTTTTTGTTCCACTTTGCGGAAAAACCCTTGACTTGCCCTGGCTGGCAGGAAGAACCAAAAAAGTGGTTGGTATTGAATTGGTTCACAAAGCAGTTCAAGATTTTTTTAAGGAAAATAAACTAACTCATTCGATTCAGCAGTCTGGAAAATTAAATCTTTTCAGTAGTGATACCATAGTCCTTTTTCAAGGTGACTTTTTTGACTTAAACAAGGAACAGACGGCCTCATTTGAAGCTATTTATGACAGAGGATCGATTGTTGCGTTTGATCAGCCTGAGAGGGAAAGATATGTAAATCACCTAATGTCATTTCTTGAACCGGGAGGACGAATTTTACTCATTACTCTGGAGTATGATCAAAACCAAATGACAGGCCCTCCTTTTAGTGTACCTGCTGATGAAATTGAATGGCTTTATGCTCCATATGGTGTATTGGAACTTCTTGAAACCAGCGACATTCTTGATGAGCGTTTTCGTAAAAAGGGTCTGGATGGAATGCTGGAACGAGTCTTTCAGTTTATAAAGCATTAATTAATATTTTCTTTAATTGCAAGAACGTTTGTGAGCACATCTACATTGGTAAAAACTTTAGCTATTATTCCCGCACGCTATGCTTCCACCAGGTTCCCGGGTAAGCCATTAGTAGAAATTGCTGGAAAATCAATGATTCAGCATGTCTGGGAACGTGCCATGCAGACTCCATCAATTGATGAAGTACTGGTTGCAACAGATGATCAACGTATTCTGGATGCAGTTGAAAAATTTGGAGCAGAGGGAGTGCTGACCAGTACAGAACATAAAACTGGTACAGACAGAATTATTGAAGCGCTTTCCGGAAGATCCTGTGACTGGGTACTGAATATTCAAGGTGATGAGCCACTGGTTTTGCCTGCCGACCTTGAACGACTAATTCAGAAAGCTGTGAAAACAAGGGATACCAAAGGTGCCACTCTTATTTATAAAATCACAGATGAAGCAGAACTGCACGATCCAAATGTGGTTAAAGTTACATTAAATCAAAGCAGCCAGGCTTTGTATTTTTCACGTTCGTTGATACCATTTCCCCGTTCTCCACAATCCAGTAATTTTAATGCTTGGCGTCATTTGGGTGTCTATTTATTCAAAAGGGATTTTCTTCTCCGATTTGATCAGTGGTCTCAGTCACCGCTGGAACAGACTGAACAATTAGAACAATTGAGAATATTGGAAAACGGAGAAACTTTGCTTTGTGTGGAAGCCGAAAACGATGGTGTAGGAGTTGACGTTCCCCAGGATGTAGCGCTTGCAGAAAAATTAATGAAGAAACAAAGACTTTAAAAAGAGGGATCTATTTTTTCAGGATTATAGATTTAAATTTTTTCAGACTTGATTCAACCTGTGTAATAGTCCGGGCTGACCCCAAAAATCATATAAAAAGCAAATAGTGTCACCACCGTTGCCAGGCCAAGCATTATGACGCTTACATGCTTGTCGGTTCCATGGGGAATACCAATTTCTCCGGCATCCATGAGCTGATTAATGACTTTATCAAGTGCCTCACCGTCTTCAATACTTTTCTGTCTTTTCTTTAAATCTTGATCAATGTTTGCCTTTAATTCACTAACCAGCTCTTCCTGGTTGCTCATATCTCACCTTTTTAAAATATTTGGAAATTAAACGAAACCGCCTGATTATGAC